>Ga0310696_10002074_pt1 | contig 27376 bp, 36 predicted proteins | sample AusTroGonzalo_MG_4_FD_203885 | JGI IMG/M metagenome (GOLD analysis project Ga0310696, IMG submission 203885) | Bovine rumen microbial communities from tropical cattle in Woodstock, Queensland, Australia - Gonzalo_02 (v2) (version 2) | ecosystem: Host-associated > Mammals > Digestive system >...
GGAAGCCGTTCATGTTTCCCACGACCCAGTCGCACATCTGCGCGTACAGCGCCCGGTTGATCTCGATGTCCTCGTCTGTCTTGAGATACGGCATGAGGTCCGCGGCCTTGAGGCACCGGAGCTTCGGCACGATCCCAAGCGTGGTCACGATGTTGTCCGCGGCCAGGATCAGCGCACCGCTGAGTGCCTGCTTGCTGGTAAACGCCGTCAGATCCTTGTAGAAGCTGTTGTACACCTCCTCGACGAGGTCGCGGTTCTGCATGACCCACTCAACGAACATCCTGCCGGCGAATCCGAAGTTATGCGAAAGCTTCGCCGCCAGCGCGTGGCCGTCCTCCGTCAGAGGCTGATTGACCTCGACCTCGATCGCGCGGTTCTTCGCGCCGGCAGCTGCGGTGTCGCGGATCAGCGGCGTCTCGCCGGAGGTGAGGATGCAGTTGTGCCAGGTGGGCGTGCGTTCGACGCCTCCTGTCCGGGTCCCCCTTGTCCGCCCGATGCCCTCCGCCAGCTTGTAAGGGTCGTAGACCACCTGGCCGCGCCAGTCCTTGGAGATCTGCAGCTCGTCGATGATCAGCGGAAGGTTCTGCAGGAATTCCGCGATCCGCTCGTGGCCGACGGCGGTCGAGTTGAACGTCTGGATGTACCGCCCGGGCGCCGGATCCGCCCAGACGGAGGCGGCTCCCATCAGCGCCAGCGTCTTTCCGGTCCCGCTTTTCGTCCCCCAGAGATGCACGAAGAACGGCAGGCACTTGAGCGGCTTCACCAGCGCCGACGCGAACGACGCGTCCAGCGCGAGCCTGCCGGGGAGCGTCATGCATAATTCCAGCGCGGCGTGCTGCCATTCCTCGAAGGATCCCTCCGCCCTGATCGACCGGAACATCGGCGCGAAGGCCGCGTCCCCGTCGAAGGCGATGTCGTCCGCGTAGGGCAGGAAGCAGCTGTCGCCGTCCGCGTATCCCATGCGGCCGCAGCTGCGTACCTCCGGGATCCTGTCAAGGTTCAGGTTCTCCAGGGCGGAAAGGTAGCGTACCACCTCCCCGGCCCTGCTCTGCGGCACGTCGATGTCACTGTCGGCCAGCTTCACGACGTTCGCGTTCGTGTTGATCGTTCCCCTGTTCACGATGATCCGTCTCCATTTCCTGCCCTTCCGCCGGTACGCGAGCTCCAGCTTCGTCTCGCCCGTGTCGATGTTCACCATCCTGCGGGCGATCGTCAGCGGGTGCGCGATCACGGTGACCGGAAGGGCGTTCCTGTTGGTCGGGATCCGCTCGACGGATCCGTCGTCCTTGCTGATGTAGTCCGCGCCGAGGTCCAGCTCGAGCGGCTGTCCGTCAAACTCCGTCCGGTTTGGGAGTGATGCCTGCCCGTTCATATTCCGCCAGCCTTTCGTCGATCCGGTCCGCCAGCCGCAGCATGTCCTCGCGCTCCGTCAGGATGGAGCACAGCGTCTCCGTCCAGTCCGTGAAGCATTCCGCCAGGGATGTGAGGAACCGCGCGCGGTCGACCGCCTTGATCCATTGCGCGTGCAGCTCCGTGCAGCGCTGCTCGTGGATCCTGCGGAGCTTCGCCCGGTCCGCCTGCGCGCGCCTGTCCGCGGGGCTCATGCCCTCCTCGATGCCGGCGATCCCCGCGGCGACCTTCACCGCCTCGCCGAACGTGCCGCCCTCCATCCGCTGGATGAAACGCAGCGCGTCCCCGCCCTCGTGGCAGACGAAGCAGAAGTATCCGCGGTCGCCCGGGTAGATCTTCATCGAGGGGTGCCGGTCGTGGTGGAAGGGGCAGGCCGCGAAGCCCGCCCGGTCCACCGCGATCCCGTAGTGCGAGAGCGCGTCCCGCATGCTGACCGTGTTCCGGATCCTGTCCAGGTCGTACATGGCTTCGGCCTCAGAACGGGATGTCGTCCGCGGAGATGTCCGTGAACGCGCCGCCCTGCGCCGCAGCCGGCCTGTCGGAATCCTTCAGCTTCTTCACGGGCGGGACCTTGAAATCCCCGCTCCGGATCGCGTCGGTCGGAAGGCAGCGCATCAGCTTCAGGCCGGTCTTGACGGACCCGTCCTGGCCGATGAATTCCTCCTCGCCGAGCACCGCGCCGAAGATCTTCCCGGGCAGGTTCTTTTCGTTCCAGTCCCACGTATAGCCCATGTTCTCCGGGCTCTTCTCCAGCGCCTCCGTGAAGCTCTTGAACATCCCGACCGCCTTGCCCTTGTAGGAGCGGTACGTCTTCCCGAGCGTCGGCCAGGTGCCGAACTTCCCGTAGGTCGCGGAGCAGTACCCCGCGTGCTCGCCCTCGGCGATATCGAACTCCACCAGCAGGTATTCCTTTTCCGGCACGTCGGTCGCCTTCGTGATCTGCACCACGTATCCTCCGGCCTCCGGGCGCTGTCCGCCCTCGTCGCTCGCCTTCACGTTCTCAAAATCGCTGATCGGTCTCATCGTTTATTCTCCCTTCTGATCGTTCTGCTTCTGTTCCTTTTCGGCTTTCGCCTGCGCGGCCTTCTCCTGCATCCGCTGCGCCGTGCTGACGGTCGGCTTCTTGGGCGCCGGCATCCCGTAATACTCGCGGATCGTCGCGTCCACCGCTGCGAGGTCGTTCTCGATCAGCTCGGATCCGAACATCCCCATGGGCGACTTGACCGTGTCCTGGCCGCTGTTCCGGGTCGAGAAGTAATACTTCCCGTCCTGCACGACCGTCTTCAGTACGATCGTGAACAGGCCCTCCAGCGTCACCTTCTCATCCAGCAGACGGCCGATGGTCTTGAACTTCTCGTTCCCGTTGCTGTCCGTGTCGAGGTGCCCGAGGAAGTACACCGTCTTCTCCGCCGGCAGCATCGCGCACAGACGGATCAGCCCGAAGAAGTTCACCGCCATGTCCGTGTACTTCTGGTAGCCGGAGATCTTCGCCGTCCGCATGTACTCGTCCACCATCAGGTAGCTCGCGTCGTCGATCACGATCACATCGCGGTCCGTCGTCCTGACCGCCTCGATGATCTTCGCGTAGTCGTCCGTGTTCCAGGTCTTCAGCGGTCCGCGGAACGGCATGGGTTTGCCGCTCACGTTGATCACCGCCGCCTTCTCCGGGTCAAGGTTCCTGAGGGAGGCGGATTTCCCGGTCCCGCTCTGCCCCATGATCATGGTTACGATCGCCATTTCGTTTTCCTCCTGTTTAGTGTGATTGAACTATTTGATCTGGATATTTATGCGTTCTTCCAGGACGGCGCCGGAGATCTGCACGCCTTTTTTCAGATCCGCCAGGAGCGACTTCCTGTCCGGCTTCACTTCCACCTTCGTGACCGTGTAATTCGGGTGCGCGGCGCAGAAGGCCGGCTCGTCCTCGATCGCCGCCGCCATGGACTTCCTCCAGCTGACGGACAGCCGCGGCGTGGAAAACTTCTCGCCCTGCAGCACCAGCGAGAGGTACTGCTCCAGGCGGTCGGCCTTGTTCTCCGCGGCCTTTGCCCGGTCGGTCAGGCTCCGGGCCTCCTCCTTCACCGCGGACGCCTCCGCGCGCAGGTCCTTGATCCAGAGCCCGATGTTTTCCAGCTTCTTCTCGCGGTCCATCTGCAGCCGCTCGAACTGTTCGAAGTCCGCGATCTCCCCCGTCTCCGGGTCGATCAGCGCGGTGATCCGGGAATCGATCTCGTAAAGCGTCATTTCGTTTGTTCCTCCTTTGGTTGATATCCCTCGCACCCGCCGTCCTTCCCGATCCGGAGGACCGGCAGGTCGAAATTCGTGTAGTCGATGTGCTCCGTGCGCCGGCACTCGCCGCGGGTCTCTCCCCGCCACCGGTCCAGCCATCTGCAGTTGACGTTCGAACAGTAGACGATCATGTTTCCGCGTAGTGCATGACGCACCACTCGCGGACCTCCGCCTCCGACGCGTACCGCCGGAGCTCCTGTGCCGCGATCCTCGACAGCTCCGCGTCGCACTTCATGCACAAGCCGTCGATCAGCGTCTCCCCCCCGCACCGCAGGCAGGTCCCCGCCTCGTCGTGCGTCTTCGCGATCCTGCTGACCCTTACGATCCGCTCCATGGCGTGCCTCCGATCTCGCTGTAGAATTGCACCTTGTGTCCGCTGAAAGATGTGTAGACGTACTCCCCCGGGAGCAGCCTCTCCTTGACCGCCCCGATCAGGTACAGCTGCCAGCGGCGCAGCTCCTCCCGCGCGATGCGGAGATTGGTTTCCGATAGATATGCCCTGGCATCGTAGAACGTGAACTCGCGCCGGATCACCACACTGCCGATCGTCGCGCCGAAGACGCCGAGTCTCTCATCGTCCACGCGGTTGAACACGCACCAGCACAGGAGCCTCTTGTCATCCTCATTGGTAAGCGGGCTCGACCAGAGCAGCCGTGCAAGGATCTCCGCGTCATCCTGATCGACGTCCACCTCGATCCCGGAGGCCGGCGCGGGGACCGGTGTGCACTCGGCTTCGCACCCATCAACGATGCCGAAATACACGGTCTCCGGCTCCCACGCCGGCGGGTCGGCGAGCGCCTCCGTCGCGGGGTGAAAGGACGCAGCTGCCCAGGCTGCGAGCAAAGCCCCCGCGGCGGCCCGGCGGAGGACCGGTGTCATCCCGCCCGCCACGAAGCTTGACCGCGCGGATCCGCGCGTGGTAGAATATCCGCGAGAGATTCCACCATCTTTCATGCTCCCGAAGGCTGTTCCAGCGGCCGAGGGAGCGCTTTTTTTATTCCGCATCCTGTTCGTCCTCCGCGTCCCCGTACCAGTAATCCCGCATCACGATCCCGATCAGCCGGGGCATCCTGTCCGTCTTCGTGTTGAAGACCTCCCCGATCTTCCCGAGGAGCTCGTCGACCTTCTCGTCCGAGTAGCTCGTCTGGATTTGGCAGCACGCGACCGCCGTCGAGACATCGCCGTCGTACTCCCTGATCAGCACCTCGTCCCCCGCCTCGATGTACTCCCGCTTCGGGTTCTCCACGTACACCGGGATCACGTCCTTGTACCGGTCGCGCACCATCAGGTATCCCCTCGTTTTGCTCATGCTTCCGCCTCTCCCTTCCTGTCTGCGACCGCGAGCACCTTCGTCGCGATCGAGTAATTCTTTTCCAGTTTCTGGACCATTCCGTTCAGCGTTTCGATCTGCTTGTCCTTCTCCGCCAGGATCGCCAGCCAGGAGCTGCGCTCCCGGTCGTACCGCTCCGCCGCCGTCCGCTCCGCCTCCCTGACCGCGTTCGCGCGCTCCTCGCGCCGGTTCCGCAGCCACCGTGCGGTGATGTCCGTCCCGAAGATCCCGACCAGGATCACGGTGATCATCAGGACCGTCGTGCAGACCAGCTGCACCATCTGCTGTGCCGTCATGCCGTTTCTTCCCCTCCTATCAGGAATCGCTTCAGTGTCGTGTCGAATCGTTTCGCGAGCCGCAGCAGCTCATGCACCGTGAAGGTCTCCGGCTGCCGCTCCCGCGTCCTCCAGGTCCTCTCACTCATGCCGGCCGTCTCCCAGAGATCCCTGTCCGTGAATCCGAACATCACCTGGTAGTACCGGATGCTCGCGAGCACCTGCCGCCCCTGCTCGATCTGCGTCATGCTTCGCCTCCTTTCTTCTTCCTGCCCGGTCTGTACCGCTGTTTGTGTCTGTACCAGTCGTTCACGCGCTCGAAGGTGTAGTCCATCAGGTCGATCTCGGCGCGCCGCTCCCGCTCTTTCCGTTCCCTCTCACGGCGGTGCTGGTCGATGAGCATCCGCTCCACGAACCGGGCCTTCGTCATCGGGATCAGCATCGGGGGCCTCCTGTGCTATACTCACCGTGAAAGGTGGTGTTCTCTGTGTCGTCTGTCCTCAAGTCGGAGCTCGATCTGCTTCGCCGCATCCGTGACTGTAAGAACGGCATTCTCGAGATCCCTTCCGGTTCCTCCCCGGATTTCTCCGACGATCTCCGGAGCCTTGAACGCGCGAAGCTCGTGGAACTGAAGCTCGATCATCGCAACCATCCCGGAATGGATCTGTACGTCCTAACGCATGCCGGCAAAGAGGCGATAGAGGCGAGTGATGAGGAGGTAAAGCAGCGCGCCGAGCTCAAAAAAAGCAAGGCGCTCGACCGCACGATTCCAGCGATCGTTGGAGCCTTTGTCATGTTCGTCCTTGACCGGCTCCCGCAGATCATCGCGTTCTTCCGCTCGCTCTTTCATCGCTGACCCTCCCTCAGCACCCTGCACACCTTCCGAGCGCACGGACGGATGCAGATCCTCAGCTTCAGCGCGATCGTCCATTTGTCGCCGGCGGGGTTCCCATCCTCGTCGAAGCGCGGCCTGCGCTGCCGGATCACGTCCGCGGAACGGAAGATCGCGGCCGCGAATTGATGCGCCATGTCCCAGCGCGCCAGGTAGTCTTCCCATTCGTACGGCTCGTGGTCGAACTCGCGATACGCGCCCCACTGCTGTTGCACGTATCCGCTCTCGTCCTTACTCATCCCCTCCTCCTTTCTCCCCCTGCCCCGCGGGGTCGCGGGGGTGGGGATTATCCTCTCAAGATACTTTCTGATCAAAAAAAATGGGGCCGGGTTCTTTGATCTCAAGGATACGGATCAGATCATTCACCGTATCGAGACCGAAATTCCCGTCCCGCATTCTCCGATAGAAGGTAGTATCCGAGATACCGACCATCTTTGCCACCTGTTCTTGCGTAAATCCTTTTTTCACGATCTCCGCCTTCAACAGATTGGTGTTCATCGTCTCACCTCACTTTTTATCTTTCTAGGATAATTCTATTATATGCCTGCATTTTATCCTGTCAAGACAATTTTGAAACCTTTTTTCTCATTATTGCAAACTCGTAGGATATTCCTTATAATAGGGGCATCCAAATAAAAGTGGTGATTGCTATGACTGTTGGAGAAAGAATCAGATACTACAGAAAAGAAGCGGGCCTTACGCAACAGGAGGTCGCGGACAAACTCGGCCTCAACGCGCAGGCTATCCATAAATACGAAAAGGGCATCGTCACGAATATCCCCATCAAGAACATCGAAATGATGGCGGCCCTGTTCGGCGTCTCGCCCGAAATGCTGACAGGCTGGGAAGACGAACCCGACACTCCCCGCTCGCCCATCGACACCTACTCCGACGAGATCCTCGCCGAACTCCAGCGCCTGCACGACGATCCGGAGCTCCGCATGCTCCTCTCCGCCGGCTCGAAGCTGTCGAAGGAGGACCTCCAGGTCATGATCGCCCTGGCAAAGCGCATGCACGGCGAGGAATGATGCTCCGGATCCGGAAAAGTGTAGCATGAATCATCTTGACGTTAATCAGATAGTAGAATATACTCAATCTGATGTCTTAAAAGTCATCAAAATAAGGATAGACATCTATGTATAAGATAACCTTGTACTCAACGCCGAAAGGGAATCGGCCGGTTGAAGATTATCTTAAAAAACTCTCGCAGAGGCATAAAAAAGATGAATTCAGCGCGGTCCAGTTATATGTGGCCCGCCTTCAGAAATACGGAAAAGACGTGAATTCATATTATCGGGGTACTATCAAGAATCTCGGAAAAGGCCTTTACGAATTACGACCGAGCGCAACCCGAGTCTTTTTCATTTTCTTCCAGGGGGATGAAATCGTTCTTTTGCATGCCATAGAAAAGAAAAGGCAGGATCTTCCAGATGGCGAAATTGAGAGGGCCCGAAAAGAAAAAGAGGAGTTTATCAGGAGGAACAAAAATGCGGGAAGATAATAGCTTTGAAGTAATGCTGGACCGCATTGCGGCTTTAGGAGAAGAAGAAAAAGAAACTGTTGAAGAAGCGAAAATGATTGCAAATATCATTGAGGCGCTTTCATCGGCACGAATCGAGGCAGGATTTACACAGCGCCAGCTTGCTGAAAGATGCGGTATGAATCAGGCGACTCTTGCCAGAATCGAATCGGTCAAGGTGTCCCCAAGACTGGATACGCTTGTGCATATTGCTTATGTCCTTAAACAGGAAATCTCCATTAAATCAAAAGAGGAAGAGGTATCCAAGGCGAGCCTGGGGACTCTAACGGTGCTGAGCGGCGGGAAAGATCCCTTCAGATGGGCGGATAAAAATCGCAGATCGGGGGTGCAAGTAGATGAACGTGCTTGCTAGCATGACAATCAACACGAAGGAGATCTACGTCAAAAACAACGAGCTTTCCGGCGGGCAGTTCACGGTGGATCCGCGCTTTGTACGAGCTACAAATCTGGAGGGAAACATCGGCCGAACGGAGCTGACAGTAGAGATCCTTGACACCCCGGAGAACAGATTTCCCGTGGATATCCGGGTCACCATGGAAGCGAGATTCGATCTGCAGCAGATCAAGGAGGATCAGAGAGAGAGATTCCTGGAGATCACGGCTGTGCAGCTTCTGTTCCCCTATCTACGCAGTTTGATCTCTTCCATCACGACCAGCGCTCTGATGCCGCCGATCGTCTTCCCGGTCATCGATGTGAACACCCTCGTCAAAGAGGAGAACGGACGCTTTCCGGAAGAAGCACCTAAAAAGAAGTCATCAAAAAAGAAGGATAAACCGGACGCCAAACCTTTACAGTAACTCGATTTGAAGCTGTCCGTTTTACCGGACAGCTATTATTTTACGCTGAACCTATGAAACCCACCGATTCGAACAACGGCGAATACCTCGCCCGCTATGACGTCTACATCCAGTACATGCAGCTGCCCGCCTCCGTGGACGGGTCTGCCACCAGGGTGCGCTGCGAGCCCGTCGCCCTGATCAACGAAGCCCTTCCGGACCGGGAGAAGATCCGCGCCTGCGCGCACGAGATCCGCCACATCCGGAACGGCGACCTCGACCGCGACGCGCCGGTATCGGAACTGGAAAAAGAGTAAAGGAGATCATCATGAAGATCTACACGTTCCCCATTGCGTTCTCGTTCGGCCCCGGCGATTCCTCGGACAGCGAGATCGCGATCCCGCTGGAAGACGAGGAGGCCAGAAGACTGGAAGCGTCCGCGAAAGCGGAGCCGCGCTGGAGGCTGTCGGAAGATCCCGCCTTGGAGGACATCCTCCGGAAGGTCACGGACGCCGCGGTCCGGAGGGAGCGGGAAACGACCGCCTTCCTCTTCCCCGATCCGGAGGAAAGGCGGAGGCAGGACGATCTGATCGAAAGCACGCCGCTGCACGTGAACTATCCGGAGGAACTGCAGTTCATAGAAGAATAAAAGGAGAAACCCATGCCCACAGCACACAAGCTCCCGTCCGGTTCCTGGCGCGTCCAGTACACCGTGAACGGGCAGCGCCGGTCCGTGACCGGCACCACGAAAAAGGAAGCGGAATACAAGGCCCTGCAGGATCAGCTGGAGGTGCGGCACCGTCGTGCCGCCGGCGTCACGGTCGGGGAGGCGGTCGACCAGTACATCGAGTCCCGGTCCGCGGTCCTGTCCCCGTCCACGATCCAGGGCTACGAGAAGATGAGCGCCAAGGACCTGCAGGGCATCCGCCAGATCCCGGTCTCGAAGTTCACATCGACGCAGTACCAGAAGTTCGTGAACACGCTGGCCCGCCGGGTATCCTTCAAGGGGAAGCCGGTCTCGCCGAAATACGTCGCGAACGTGTGCGGGCTGCTGACCGCCGCGATCCGCTCTGTGGATCCGGACGCGGATCTCCGTGCCACGCTGCCGGCGCCGAAGAAGCGCCTGGTCGAGATGCTCTCACCAGAGGCCGTCATTTCCATTGTAACGGGTTCTGCGATCGAGCTGCCCGTACTGCTGGCGATGTGGCTGTCTCTCAGCCTGAGCGAAATACGCGGGCTTACGGTGGACTCCGTGAGGGGCGGCCGCCTGCACGTGGACGGAGCAGTGGTCGACATCGGCGGCGTCCCGGTCCACAAGGAGACCAACAAAGCCTTCGAGCGCACGAGGGAGCTGCCGATCCCGGACCGCATCATGGACCTGATCGAACAGACGGACGCCTGGCGTGCCGGCACGGGATACCTCGTCCCGCTCCGCGGGTGCGCGCTCCACGACCGGTGGATCTCCCTGCAGCGCCGTGCCGGCGTCGAGCATCCGATGACCTTCCATCAGCTCCGCCACCTCTGCGCCTCCGTCATGCTCTCGCTCGGCATCCCGGATACCTACGCCATGACCCGCGGAGGCTGGGCGTCGCGGTATACCCTCAACAATGTTTATCAGCACACCATCGCGAACCGGCAGCCGGGATACGACGATCGTATCAACTCGTTCTTCGAATCACTGTACAAGACCTGATTTTCGTGTGCAAATTCGTGTGCAAATTGGGTGCAAAATACTGCACACGGGGTGCAAAATCTTGCCGAACAGCTCTCCCGCCGACACGCGAAAAAGCCCTAAGAATAAGGAAAAACCCCGATTTCTCGGGGTTCTCCTTTGGCGGGGGCATGTGGGGATCGAACCCAACAAAACTCCCTATTTTATTAGGTTTTCCGTATGTCGTGTGCAGAAATATGTGCACAAAAATATGCAAGGTGCTATTTGATTTCCTGCAAATTGACTACTTGTTTTTCAGAAACTCAAGCACGGTTCGGATCTCCGTGATGTCTTTCCCGATAGCCTCAAAGCGTTTGGCGTATCCGTTATGCTCATCAACTTTTTTCTCGATGGATTCGAGCCTCATCTTGAATTCTTTGTCGCGTTCGGCGCGATCCACAGCATCCTTGATCCTGCCGCTCCGCGTGATCAGAAGATTCGACAGCACAGCGCATACGCCGGTTATAAGCGCAACCAGTACTGCGTCGCTCATTTTTGCTCACCGCCCTTATACTCGATCTCGTTGCTCTCGGCCTCCGGGAGCCCGGCAAGCGCCAGCAAAAACGCCACCACCGCGCCCATCGCGCCGGCAGACAGGGCCGCGATCCAGGATACATCATTGAGCACGACGGCTCCCGTACCTATATAGGCCAGCATCGATTCCGCAAACGTGCGAAGGCAGCGCACCCCGCAGCAGATCCACCACTTCTTATTGAACATATCTTACCCTCCTATTACTTCGGTATATTTACTCTTGCCTGTGATCCAGGCCTCGCCGTCCTTGTAGGCGATCCTGTGCCAACCGGTCTCCGGATCGTCGCCCAGCCACGGGAACCTGTCCTTCTTTTTGCTGACCCCGATGCTCGGATAATCCGTTGAAGGTCCCGTGCGGATGTTCAGCGTACCCTTTGTGAGAACGTAGCCGTGTCCCGGTTCAATTGGATCGTCGTCGTACATGAGCGGCCACCGCCCGAAGCGGTTCCAGCCGTGCTTGCTGATCAGCTCCTCGATCACGCCCACGTCGCGGCCCTTGCAATGGATGACCATGCCGTCCCCCGCGTACAGCCCGACGTGCGTGATGCGGCTGCCGTTGTGTACGAACACGAGGTCGCCCGCCCGGAGGTCCGCCTTCTTCTTGTCCTTGCACTTGCCGTACAGACCGGCAGCGTTCCGCCTGCCGTCGATGAGGCCGCTGAACGCCTTGAATGTCCAGTAGATGAAACCGGAACAATCAAAGCACAGGATCGGATCATAGCCTTTCCCCTTCAGCTTGTAGTATCGCTTCATCACGCGCTGCACGCAGCTCTCCCGGTCGCCCTGCGTTTCCTTGCCGCGCACGAAGGATTCCACGTTCTTCTGCGCGTTCAGGTCCTGCCCGACGCAGCCCCAAACATAGCAGGAGCGGTCGACCTGCGACCGCGCCCTGCTGATCACCTCGCCGCTCCTGTCCACGTCACGCCTCCGATGCCGTATGGTCGAACACGATCTTGTCGATCACGTCCCCGCGCTCGTCGTGGAGCATGACCGTATGCACGTCCACCTGGCTGACGGCGGCATAACTCGCCCGAAGGTGGAACGTGCTTTTCGCCTGGTTCAGATCCGCTTCCGTCGCCGGGGTCACCAGCGCCGTCTGTCCGTTTGTTGTCTGCAATTCCTGGATGATGTACATAATGATTCCTCCTTTTTATCCGAGATCTCCCCAAAGCAGCCACGTATCTGTGTTCTGCTTCTTCAGCCACGCTACGCCGTTCTGCCCCGATATGGTGAACTTCGACCCTAACGAACGAATCTGAACCCCGCTTTGTCCCGCGATCGTCAGCGTGCCTGTATTCCATCTGCAAATCATTATTTCCGTTCCGATCGGGAAATTGTAGTTCGCGTCCTTGGGAATGGTCACCGTTATGGTAGAGCCGGAAGAGCAGTATAACATACAGCCCGCGTGATTCTCGCTAAGGGTCAGACTCGCCGAGATCCAATGCGCAGCACGGCTCGCCTGTGTAGCGACAACCTTTCCGTTTGAATCCAATGTGGCAACGCCGCTCGCAACGCCCTTCTCGCTCGACGGGATCGCCGCACCCGCAAGCAGGTACGCGTCGTTGGCGTAGTCGTATGCGACCTTGGCAGAATTCGCCGTCGCCGCCTTGGTGTCGCTCGTGGAATCCACGCCGTCGTAGAGCTGCACGATGCCCGCGCCGCTCGTCGATGCCGTCGGAAGCGTGATCTCGTCCGTGCCGCCCGCCTCGTGCGTGGCGTGGTGCGCGGTCGGTGTCATGCTCGTCGGTTTGTTCCTGATGTACGAGGGGTCCGTCGGGTCCGCTTCGCCCCAGTCCGACTGGTTTGCGATCTGCAGCTGCTGCACCTCGTGGATCAGCTCCACCAGCACGGGGTAGTCGTCCGTCGCCGCGATCGTTTCGTCGTTCATGATCGCCCTGCGGCAGCGGAACGTGAACTGTGCGGAGGTCACCAGTGTGTTCTGCGGCACGCCGCTGTACACCTGGATCTCGCACTTCATGAGACCCGAAGCCGCCTTGCCCGGCGAGAAGCTGCCTGTCTTCAGCGCGATCGTGATGACGTTGTGGTTCGTCCCGCCGATCGTCACGGAGTTATCCCCGTACTGCCACGCCGCCAAGTACTTGAACACATACGTCCCGTCCTCCGGGATCTTCGCAAGGAACGCGTCGCCGTCCACCGTCGCCGCGCTGATGCCCGTCCCGGATATGCTCGCGCTGCACGCGCCGCCGGTCACCGTAATCGTGACCGTGTCGTTCTCGTCCGGTGTTCCGGTCACGGAAATGCCGTAGTCCGCCAGGATCACATACGCGTCCTCCGTGTCCTGCTCCACCGTCTGCCCTGTCGGAAGTCCGAAGACCGCCAGCACCTTGCAGCTCGACAGGTCCACGGGCGAGCCGTCGTCCGTCAGCGTGATCTCGATCACGTTCCCGTTGTCGCCCTCGACGACCTCCCACTCGTTGCGCTGCGCGGTCGGCTGCTTCATGTCCAAACTGACCTTGAACGTTTTGCCTATTGCGCTCACTTAATCACCTCTTTCTGAAAGGGGACCCGGAGGTCCCCCCATTTTTACAGGTCATTGACGTATACGGGATATTCATCCTCAGACATAGCTTCGAATAGCGTTCCCTGCCCAAATAGCACGGAATAATATATATCTTCTCCATCAACTTCGCTGAAGATGCTAATTATGTCATCAAATGATTCAATAGCGGGGTTTGTTAGCTTGTTATCATATACAACAATGAAAACGCCTCCAACATACGCATCCTTGATTTCTTTCCATGTTTTATCAAGGACCCTAATTCCTTCATCTACCGTCACATTGACGATAAGAACGGAGCCACCTCCTCCGCCGCCGCCACCGCCGCTACCGCCGACGGCCTTTGCCAGCGCAACTACTTCTGCTCTGTTCATGCCAGCACCCCCTTACGACTGCAACGCCGACCACGTCCCGCTTGCGTTGAGCATGTACGCGGGTGCGCCCTCGTCCGCGACCACCGCGATGCTCCCCGGCGCGTACCCCGTCGGCAGGTCGCTCGCGTCCGACGTGCTGTCCATAACGATCGTCACCTGCGGCGCGTCGCCGTCCACGCCCCGCGTTTCCCTGTTCGTGATTGCCCAAGCCATTTTGCTTACCTCTCTCTCTTCATAATGAAGGGAGGGGTGCGCCCCCTCCCCGTCGTTCCTTACAGGCCCAGCGCCTCGAAGTACGCGTTGAGCTTTTCCGCTTCTTCCGAATCCGGGTCGATCTGCCCGAGACGGTCTTCGATCCTGCCGGCGACGAAGTCCTGCCACGGCCCCATGGAGGGATCGTAGTTGTCCTTGCTCTTGCCGGTGCCGATGCCCATGATCTCCATCAGGATGTCGAACTGCTCATCCGTGGTATCCGGGCCGATCGCCGCCGCGAGGCTGCCGAACTTCTCGGCGTTGGAGCTGCCCTTCATGCCGCTCGCGGCTTTGTACGCCGTGGCATTGTCAAAGCCCGCGTCCTTCAGCTCGCCGTACTGGCCGCTCTTCTTGTCACCCAGGATACCGCCTGCGATGTCGTAATCGCTGTCGGTGTATTCCTCGATCGGCTTCTTCCCGCTCAGGATCTCGTACGCCTGCCGCGGATCCGTGCCTTCTTCCACCAGTCCGCGCCACGTCTTCGTCTTGTTTTCGGTCAGCGCGTCATGCTGGTAGTCGTAGCCTTCCGGCGCCATGGAACTGGGTCCGAAGATCAGACCCTTCGCCACATTCCCGGGTGTAGCCGGCGTAGGATACTGCAGTTTCTTCCCGCTCGCGTTGAACTGGCCTCCTCTCTGGAGAGCCAGCGCGCCGCGTGCGGCCTTGCTGATCTGGCCGCCGCCCGGAATGAAGGCGAGAGGCGCTTTCGCGATCGCCACCGCACGGTCCTCCGGAGTCGCATAGCCTTCCCCGCTCGCGATCGCTTTGCCGGCGTTCGTCAATGTGCTGATGGATCCGAGCATCGGGATGCGTCCGCTGTCCGAGAAGAACAGGCTCGAGAACGGGAGGTTGTCCTCCGCCATCTTGCCGAGTCCCTGTCCGACAGCACCTGCCACGGAGCCGAAACTCCGCTCGTCCTCCGGGATGTTCCCGATCGCGCGTCCGATGTCCGTCGCCGTGCCGACCACGTTCCAGCTCTGATCACGTCCGAGCACTCCGCGTGTGAACGCGCCCCAGAGGGAGAGCAGCAGAAGGTATGCTATCTTCTTGCCGATCTCTTCACCGCCCGCACCGAGGCCCGGTATCTTTCCGGCATAGAGCTTTTCTCCGACGGCATCCCAGTCGATCTTCTCCGGATCCGTCTCGCCGAGCTCCTTCATCACGCCCTCGAGACGGTTCTCGAATGCCTCGCTGTCTATGTCGCGGAAGTGATACATCTGGTTGAGCACCTCGAGCTGGAACTGCCCGATCGGCTTGAGCCACTTCGAATTGAAGAGCCGCGCCGCCTGTCCGGTGCCCCTGTCCGCAAAGTTCTTGATGAGGAAGTTGTCCGTGCGCTTGATCGCTTCTTCCTCGCTCATCCCCTTCGCCATGCAGCTGTCATAGTACGCACGGCCCATGGACTCCTTCGCAAACCGGTCGACCATGCCGAAGAACCCGTATAGGATCTTGCCCTGCGCGGTCTTCGCCTTGCCCTCACCGAAGACCCGGATGTTCTCCGAATCTCCGAACGCGCGATTCAGGTACGGGATCTTATGGATGAATCCGTCGTACCCTTTCTCCTCGTCGTAGCCGGTCGAGAGACCCTGCGCGATCTGATGGCCTGCGGCTTCCAGGGATCTCCGCGGATCCAGATGCGCCGCGCCCGTCATCCAGCTCACCATGTTGGAGAGGCCGGATCCGACGTTGCCGGCTACGCTCGCGCCCGAGAACGCGCTTGCCCATTTCTGCGTGAGCTGGTAGATCTCGCGCCCGAAGTAGCCTTCCGCGTCTCTGTCGAGGTCCGCCTTTTTGTTCGCGAACTGGTTCGCGTACTCATGCAGCCAGTCGACGAACGCAGAGTTCCTTGTGTCACTGCGGGTGGCATGCTTGCGGAGTCCGTTCTCCAGCTGCCTCAGCCGCTGGATCACCGGTGTCTTGTAGATCTGATCGCCTGCGCCTTCCACATATCCGTCGAATCCGCGGATCGCGTCGTACTCCGTCTGTCCGCCAAGCCGCTGCAGAAGGAAGGATGCCCACGGCTGCCCGGGCTTGAAGTTCTTCGTGAGCCCGTTGATGCTCGTCGGAAGCGTCGATGCCTGCAGGAACTGTGCGAACCCGGCCATGCCGGTCTCCTGCCGTCCGATGTGCGGGAAGTAGTTCTCGATGTGCCCGATCGGCTTGTAACCGTTCTCCACGCGGATCTGGTTGATCTGCTCGAACGCTTGGTCATAGTACGTACGCAGCGCGTCCTTCGTGGCCGTGACGGCTTCCAGGTTGAGGCCCTGCCCCTTGCCGGCGGCGATGTCCGCGATCACTGTACCGTTCGCGTCACTTACCCGCACGCCACCTCCGTCGCGGTCGACGATCAGTGTGCCGTCGATGCCGACAGGCTGCTGCGTGCTCTTCGCACCGAAGATTCCGCCGGACGGATACACATAGGTCTTCTGGCTGTCGCTGAACGCCTTCAACCGCATGGCCTTGTTCTTCCCGTGCCCAGCGATCTCGAACACGAACACGCCGTCCATGCCCTCGACCACCATGTGCTTTCCGTCGTGCACTGCGTTCGCGAGCTGGTCCTCTGTGCAGACGCCCTCGCCGAGGAGCTGCACCGCCGCCGAGTCGAACGGGCTCGTCTTACCGTGGCCTTCCCAGGCCTCCAGGACCTTCGCGCGGGATTCCGCCACATAGGTCGTCCTGTCGGACATCTGCTTGTTGCCGTACTCGTAGTACGTGTCCGTCAGGGTCTTCCGGTCGTTGTAGATCCTGGCGTTCTCCTCATTGGAGTTCCTGCCGGAGTACTTGCCCGCTACGTTCTCAAATACGCGGATCGGGGAAGACAGCGTCGTCGGCAGCGCGTGCTGCGGCCGGAAGTGATCCGACCGGTCAAGGATCGTCCGGAATGCCGGCTCATTGATGCGGCCGCCGACGTCCAGTCCGTTCCTCAGTCGCATGCCGTTCAGCTGGCGCGCCACTTCGAAGTCATACGTGGCACCTGTACTCCGGCACTCCTCAAAGTAGTTGAGGGCGGTCATGCCGCGCTGGTACAAGCGGTGCGCTGTACGCAGCTGCTGCTCGCGTCTCTCTGCGCGGTTAACGGCTCTGTCTACGCTTTCCTGCCTCGATCTGTTCGTCTCTTCGTCGCCGGCGATCTCCGCTTCCGCGGCGAGCTCCTCGTCCGACAGCGGGATCGGCTGCGCGCGCTCTGCGTCATTCTCCATCCCGTTGATCTCGTCCATCGTCGGGATCTCCGGGTTCAGTTCCTCCGGTCCCGCGGGGATCGGCTCGCCTTCAGGTTCCGCTTCGCCTTCCTGCGTCCAGCTTTCTCCGTTGTTGCCATTGGGTTCCACATCATAGATCGGGATCTGCTCGTCGAGAGTGCTGACGTCCTGCGGACCGGTTTGTGACTCTCTTCCAAATACATTGGAACTATTCTTGACTTCGCCACCATCATCTGCTATATTTGAATTAACAAACGGTGACGGGCGCGTGGCTGTTTCGGACGTTGAGACGGGGGCCGCGAAGGCATCTGCCCTGCGTGACGATCCGTTTGTTTTTGTTTTCCAGATCGTTTTTGTGAATATATGCCCTTTTTTCGCTCCGATAATTGCTACATATGTTGTTCCGTTTTCTCTTTGCTGAATCAGTTTTATACTGACTTCGCCGTCTTTTTTGTTCGTTATTACAATTCTGTCATAATCTTCGAACAAATCAACAAGAGCTCCAATATCCTGTGGAGTCAACGCTTGGTTCCCGTTCTCTGGTCCATGCTTGAATCCATGTCGGATTCCATCTGCTGTGATTTCGTTTTCAAAGCCTGTTACGTCAATACCCCTGTCAGATAAATCCCTTGCAAGCTTTGAATCCGCTTTCACTTTACCAAGACTGATTACATCTGTTTTTTCCCCTCCGCTTGTTTCATATTCAGCAAACTGTACTAGAATATCCCTCTGCTGATCTGCTGTATAATCGCTGATCGATTTCGGGAAGCCTGAGTTGTCAAGTGATGGATGTATTGCTTTCCCGGAAAGCACTCCAGTACCGTACTTCACTTCACCAGTACCAGCACCACTTTCATCCATCTCACCATATGCCGTGCTTTCATCTCCGGTGTATTCCGCCTCCGGATCAGACGCCAGCACTTCGGCTACTGCATTCTTCAGAGCATAGAGATCCTCTTCCGTTGCACCGAGCTGACGAAGCAGATCAAGTCCGTGCGTGTCCCCCTCGATAGCGCTCTCCATGAACGCGCCGAAGACGTCACAGGCAAACTCCTCTTCGCCCCCGGCAGTATCCACGGCGATCGCGTTCTGCGCCTGCCGCAAAGACATGTACGCGTTGAACACGGACGCGGGGATCTTCCCCTCTTTGATCAATCCTCTGACAGCATTGATCACAGCCGGCATGTTGTGCGCGTGCTCATGCGCAGCGTTATAGACCAGATCTTTCCCGGCTTTCGCGTAAGTCCTGCCTGTTCCTTTGATCGTTGCACCTGCAGGCACGTTCGCGTCGTCGCTCTCGATCACGACCGTCCGCCCCATGCCGGTGATGCTGGAAAGCATATCGAGCGCTGACCTAACCTGCGAGCGCACCGTCTGTGCCACGCGGATCGCTCCGTTTGCTACAGGCCGTCCTTTGCTGACAAGATCCTGCTCGATCCTCCGGAGATCACTCTCCTGCTCCTGTGTCGCAGGCTCCTGCGCTATCTCTTTCTCGGCTGCTTCCGTGCCCGGTTCTGCAAGGCTTCCCTCAGCTGCCTGCCCCACTCCAGATGCGTCGGATCCGTTTCCTTCCTGTGCGGTGTATCCGGGAACGCCTTCTCCAGCACGCTCTCCTGCCAGATCTCCGCTTTCGGTTCCTGCTTCTGTTCCATTGATGACCTCCTGTTCTTCAGCTGCCTGTACCTGTCCGGCGGCCTCCGCTTCGGCGCGGTCCGCTTCGATCTGCCTGCGCTCCTCGCCGGCGGTGCCGGGGCCCTGCTCCTGTGCGGGCGCGGGTGCCGGCGCCGCTTCGGACGTGCCGTCCGCTTCCGCGATCATCCTGTCCTGCAGCTCCTCGGTGCCGGGCATTGTCTCCTGCACGTGGTCAGCCGCGGCGCTCACGTCGTTCTGACGCGCGTCCGCTCGCACAGCCGATTCCGCGTCACGGGTCTGCGCCTTCGCTTCCTCGTTCGCGTAGCTCTCCGTGTACGCCTGCATCGCGCCGTTGATCTTCCGGAGGAGCTCCGCGTGCTTCGTGAGGTCGTGCTCGGCCAGAGCCGCGCGCGCCTCCTCCTGCAGGCCGGCGAGATCCCCGAGCATGCGCTCGAGCCTGCCCTTCGCCTCCGTCGCCAGCTGCGTGTTCTTCGCGCGGTCGGCGTCGGACTCCAGGCTCTTCGAGTGCACCATCTGCTGGAACTCCGCGATGGAGTTCTTCGTCTGCGCGGTGACCCAGCCTTCCGGCTGATGCGCGAGATCCTGCAGCATGCCGTTGATCCGGTCGGACTCGCTGTCGCTCATCCCGATCCGCGCCATGTCGACGTTCGCCTTCGCGACCGCCGTCGCCGTGATCGCGCGCCCCTCGCTGAGCGCGGACTCGTACGCCTGCGTCGCCTTCGCGCCCGCCACGATCCGGGAGATGGGGCCCTTCTTGCCGGAGGACTTCCCCGCCTGGTAGTAGTCGAGCGCCAGCGTGCCGCCGCCCATCAGGCCGCCGGAGAACGCGCCGCCCGCGAAGTCCATGCCGCCTTCCTTCATGAGGTCCCAGACGGTGTGCCAGAACGCGCCGCCCTTGTCGCCGCCGTTCTCGCTCAGGTATCCGTTGTACAGCTCCGCGACGTGCGACTGGTCCGCCATGATCAGCGCGTCCGCCGTGGTGTTGATGATGAAGGAGCCGAGCTCCTCCGAGCCTTCCGACAGCATCTGCTTGCCGAGGGACGAGAGCGTCCCGAGCAGGGTGCCGTCGGCCTTCATGTTCATGAGGCCCTCAAAGGAGACCTTCTCGGTGATGTACTCCGCGAAGGCCGCGATCCCGCCGAGCGCAAGCGCCTGCCCCTGGGAACCGCCGCTGTCGATGACCTCCTGGATCTGGTCGCCCGCGACGTCGAGGCCCATCATGAGCAGGCCCATCTCACCGTAGGTCAGGTTCCGCACCGTGTTCTTCACCACGCCCACGCCGTTCTCGTACAGCCATCCCCAGAAGGGGCCGTACTTCTCGTTCAGCGCGTTCGCAGTGGAGCCGATCGCTTCCCGGTCGTAGGTCGTCGTGCGGAAGATCGGGTCGTCCGGCTTGACGCCTTCGCCGATCCCGGCAGCGGCCAGCCCGGACTTCGCGAGCGCAGCCGCGCCCTCCATCGCTCCCGTGCCGGTCGCCTCGTGCGCGATCGAGAGGAGCGTGCCGAGCCATGGGCCGTCCTTGTTCGCTCTTGCTTTGGTGACCGCGCTCTGCCTCGCCCGCAGTTTGTCCTCGATGCCGTGGTAGAACTCCATCGCGGCGGCCGGGTCCTTCGCGACCATGCGGTCGAACATCGCCGCCTCGTCGCTCGTCATGACAGAGCACAGCGAGTACTCGTCGGTCAGGTTGTTGCCGCCCGGCATCGTATTCTGCAGGCTCTGTTCCGCGAAACCGACGGCGCCGTGCAGGCGCCTGTAGATCTCGTACGCGTCCTCCGCGTCGCCGCCCTGCCTTGCGCCCTTCTTCAGAGCCTTCAGCAGCGCCGGGTCCTCGTCATGATCGTCTCGCCGGACGTAGTACCCAGTCACCGCCTTGTCATATCGGTCGCCGATGGCCTCGATCTCCTCGTCGGAGACCCCCTCGAAGGGATCTCCCTCGAAGGCCTTCGCCTTCGGGTGATCACGCTCGTCGGCTTCGGCTTCGGCCTGCGCCCTTGTCTCTTCCTTGATGCGTGTGCGGTCGATGCCGCTCACGCCATCCGTCGTACCGAACACATAGTCGAGAGCGACCTGGTCGAGCTCGGTCGGGTAGTCCTGGTCGAGCTCCTCCCGCGTCCATCCGTCCAGCATCTTGCTGACGAACATCTCCACGGTCGGCTGCCACGCCTCGTCCTGCATCCAGCGCTGCTCTCGGACCTTCCTGTCCTGATCGTCCCCGGCTTCCGCTTCGGCGAGCATCTGCTTCTCCAGCTCGCCCGCGCGCCAGTCGATCCAGAGCTGCCGCTGCCGGTCCGTCCTGAACGGCTGCCCGTTCGTGCTCCGGTTGTGCTCGTCCTCGTGCGCGTACTGCTCCAGCTCCAGCTCGAACTGCGTGCGCTCCTCCGGGGTCATCTCGATCTCGCCGTCGCCCAGGATGAAGTCGAGGATCTCCTCGGCGGTCATGCCCTGCTTCGTGCCTTCCGCGACGAGACCGCGGAGCTCCGCTTCGTCCGAGAAGTCTCCGAGCGAGTACGGCTCTTCGTCTTCTTCCTCCGCCGCATTTGGATCCAGTGCGCGGATCGGGCCTTGCCTGTCTCTGCGGACCTGAGGCCCGACGTTCCTGCCGGAGGATGCGAGCGTCGTGCGCTCCGCTTCCCCGACGGGCGCCGTGCCGATCGGCGTGCGCTCCGCCGTGCCCGGGTTCCTGTCCACGAGGTCCGTGCGTTCCCCTTCTCCGGGCGTGCCGGCCAGAAGGATCTTCTCACCGCCGCCCGTGTCCGTACCGATCGGCGCCCATTCCGCTTCGTCCTCTCCGACGCGGAAGACGGCGTCTCTCACGCCGGCATCCTGTGCCGGAGCTTCCGCCACCGGAGCGGCCGGCTGTTCCTGCGCTGCCTGCGCGGCGGCCGCCTCCGCCTGCTTCCTGCGCTGCTCCACCTCTTCGGCGTACTGCTGATAGAGTTGCTGGAAGTAGTCGCCCTGTGTGGAGGGAAGTCCCTGCCCGTACAGCCACCGGTCGAACTCGGTGCCGCCCTCGTAGAACTTCTCCTTGTTCTTCGGCATCATGCCGGCGGCCTGCCGCTCGCGGTCCTCGTCGTCGTCGCCGTACTTCCAGGACGCGCGGTAGCCTTCCTGCATCGCGGAGAGCACCTCGGGATCGAGGCCGTTGATCGTGTCCTGCAGCTCCATCGACGGGTTTTTCCCGGAGGAGATCCCGTTGTTGTAGTCGCGGATCGTCCGCCACGTGTCGAGCGCGTCCTGATCCGCCCACGTCCCGAAGCCGTCGGAGTGCTTCCCCGTCTGCTTCCAGGTGTTGTAGTCGTCCTCGTATCGGTTGAAGGTCGCGCCGTCCATGGCGTAGTACCTGTCGCCGATCAGCGCCGCGCGGGTGCCGTTCGACTTCCGGTCGCGGATCTGCCGCCACGTGTCGAGCCCCGCCTGCGTGCCCCACGAGCCGAAGTCGTCCGTGTGCCTGCCGGTCTTCTGCCAGGTGTCGTAGTCGTTCTCGTACTTCTTGTAGTCGCTCCAGCTGATGCCGGAGGAGCCGCCCGAACGCGAAGAAGAGCCACCCGCTGCGGTGGCTCTGTCACGCTTCTCTTCGTATGGCTGCACAGGAGAGGAAACGGTCTTCTTGCTCTCCTTCTTGATGTCGTCCTTGAGCGATGCCAACCGGCTTCACCCCCCCTCTCTTGTGCTCAGTACAGCTTTGTCCGCGGGTTCGTCCCGCTCGTTGGTTTCTTACGGTACAGGCTGTCCATCGTTGCCGTCTTCTTGTCTGCGCTCTTGCTCGACTGGATCGTGCTCATCCCCGGCATCGAGCTCTTCGTGTTCGCCGCGTCCGTCGCCGCGTTCTTGTCGTCGCCGAGGCCGTAGTTCGGATCGGTGGTCGCACCGTCGTCCATGAGGCCAAGCGTAAGGTCGATCCTGCGCCGGGAGCTCCCGCCGCCACCGCCGCCGCCGTATCCGCCGCCACCGCCGCCGCTGCTCTTGCCCGCGTCCTCCTCGGTCTTCCAGCGGTCGTACATGTTGCCCGCGATGCCCTGCGCCATGCTCATCAGGTTCATCCGGTTCTGGTCGCGCTGGTTGATCTGGTTGAGGAGCGCGTCATACAGCGCGCTGGAGTAGTTAGAGTTCAGCGTCGCGATGTCCGCCGCCTCGTTCGTCTTCTGCCGGTTCTTCGCGTCGGTCACCCAGGTCGACGTGCCCATGCCCCTCGACGCCGCGTCCGTGTCGATCGCCGCGTTGGACTGGCCCGTCTGCTGCTGCCTGCGCGCGATCGCCTGGTCGTAGCTCGGCTTGATCAGCTTCGTCAGGTAGTTCTTCAGCTGGCTGTCGCTCCGCTCCGGTCCCTGGTCGCCCTGCAGCTGCGTCAGCACCTGCTGGTAGTAACGGTTGTAACGCTCCATTCCCGGATTGGACGCTGCCGCTGTCGCTTCCGCCATCGTGTTCACTCCTTCCTTCCGTTCGTTATGACCCGCCCACAAGGTTGCGGAGGGTCTGCACCGTGCTCCGGAGCGAGGCGTTCTCGCTCTGCAGCTCGGTCACCGCCGAGTACAGGCGGTTGATGTTCTGGTTGAGGTTCTCCTCGTTCTGCACGATCCCGGTGTCGTAGTCCTCGTCCGGGACCTCGCCCTGCCGCTTCGGCAGGTAGATCGGCTTCATCGGTTCAAGGGTTGCCATCTTCTTCTCCTACTCATTGCTCTTGCCGTTGTACAGGATCTCGACGCCGCCCAGGATCTTCCACCAGGAGCCGGCCTCGTTCTCGAAGACGTAGTGGAAGGTGCGGCCCTCGTTGTGGAGCGCCACCTCCTTGACCTCCTCGTCGTTCGACGGCAGGATCATGTCCATGCTGTTCCGGTTCTTGCCGGAATACTCCGTGATGCTGATCGCGTGGTCCACGCCGCCCGACCGTCCGCGCATGATCATCTTCCGCGGTTCCTTGATGACCGCCTTCGCGCCGAGGTCCGTGATCGGGGTTCGCCAGTACGCCTCGATGGGCGCGCCGTCGTAGTCCGTGCCGCCCACCTTGCACACGTAGCGGTTCCCGTTGATCAGGTAGATCTCGCCGTCCCGGGTGCACAGGTCCACGATGGAGAAGCCGTTCCGCTTCATCCACACGTTCTCCGTCATGTCGTAGTAGACCACGGTATCGTCCGCACCGGTTCCGCTCGCCATCCGCATCGTGAAGTACAGCTTGTCGCGGCACTCCACGCCCTTCGAGTGCGTGAGGTTCGCCGCGCGCAGCGTGTTCCGCACCTGCCGGCTCCTCGGATGGAGCAGCGCCTGCTGGCCGTTGTAGTAGTACATGCCCGCGCGCGTCAGCCAGTACGGCACGTCCCCGTGGGAGATCCGATTCGTGTTCGTCATCTTCTCGACCCCGCTGTTGATCTGCAGGATCTGGAAGTTGCTGGGATTGCTCCCGATGAGGCGGTAGATGCCACTCTCCTTGTGGATGATCAGCTGGTTGCTGAGCGCGGTGAGGCCCACGATCGGATCGTTGTTCGTCGGCCCGACCTCCGTGTGCCCGCCCGAAGCGGACTCGCTGAAATCGTCCATGCTCCAGTTCTCGATCGTCTTGACGTCGCCCGGTGGCTGGCTCCAGTACAGCCGCGAAGGATGCGCCGGATCTCCCGCCGCGAACAGCCGGTTGTAGTACAGCTCGATGTAGCCCACCGCGATGTCCGAGATGCCGCCGCGGATCTTCACCTCGTCGCCCACGTTCACCTTGTCGGTGATCTCCTTGAAGGTGACCTTCGTCCGCGCGTTGTCGATGTCCGAGACCGGGTACGTGACCTCCGCGATGTACACGCCCACGCCCTTCGCCCAGTCGACCCAGTCCGCGTCGATGGCAGCGGACAGCGTGGCGTCCGTGTAGCCCCAGTCCTCCGCGAGGACCTCCGCGTCCGTGGTGCTGGTCGTCTTGATCACCGCCACGTCGCCGCCGACCCACTCCGGCACATAGTCGAGGGTGTGCGTGTTGCCGCCCGCAACCACCTTCGCAGTCTTCACGCTGTTCGTGATCACCTGAGGGACCGTGAACGCGATCTTCTGATCGGCCGTGTAGGTGTAGCTGCCGAAGGTCAGCGTGAAGGTGCCGACCGTGCCGCTCTCCGTGTAGGAGACAGAGGTCGCCTTCGGGAAGGCCGCCGTCAGCGCCGTGATGGTACAGGGCGTGTCCCCGTCGCCGTAGACCCACTCGCCCGATCCGAACGCCTCCGCGGTTCCGGTGCCGCTCCACTTCGCCATCTGCGTCACGCCGTTCGCGATGATCAGGTAGTCCTGATTCCCGATCCGGCTCTCCAGGAAGTCCCAGTCCGCGCCGTCCAGCGTCTTGCCCGCGGGGATCGTGGAGGTGAAGTCGTAGATCTCATCCCACGCCGCGGGGTTCGCGCCGGCGTTCCACCAGTACGCTTTGTTGCCCGCGATCACCACGAACTTGTCCGTGCCGCCGTCGTGCCAGAGGTACATCCTCCGGATCTCGCCCGTGCCGGGCACAGCCGTTCCGATGTGCTTTGAAAACCCGCGCCCGACGGCCAGGTCGCCGCCCTCGGTGTCCATGTTCCACGCCTCCGGAGACCAGCCGGGTTCCAGCGTGTTCTCGCTGCGCCCCTCGTCGATGCCGAGGAACGCCGGGATCTGATAGGTGGATGCCATGTCAGACCACCTCTCAATACTTGTTCACGATGCCGTAGAACTCCGGCTCGCCGTATTCCTTCTGCGCCTTGATCTTCCCGCGCTCGTACAGCTCGTAGAACTGCTGGCTCCTCGACTGCGTGGTGATGTCGTTGGTCGTGATGTCCTTCCCGCAGACGTAGTTCACCAGCAGCGAGTGCAGGCGCTCCGGGATGCCCGGCTCGTCCGTGTCGTTGGTCATCTGGTTCGGAAGGTACCTGTACTCGATCTCGACCGTGCCGGTCGCCGGCACCCGGATCTCGAACGTGGACGGCCCGCGCCCGAAGGGCACGACCTTCCCACCCTGCGTGATCCGGATCACCTTCAGGCATTCGTACGGCAGGTCGCTCTTGATGTCGAGCAGGCCGTCGTCCCCCAGGTCGATCGTGTCCGTCCTCCGGAGCCGGAGCGCACCGGCGAGGTCCGCGAGGCCCTCGTTCGTGAGCTGCGTGAACTTGTCGCGCCACTCGTGCACGACCTGCGCGTCGCTCGTCTTCCCCTGCTGCTCCAGCGCGGAGGAGATGATCTCCAGTAACGTCATTGTTTTTCACCTCCGGCAGGGCCCAGCCCATGCTTGACCCTGTCTCTTTCCTCGGCCCGCTTGGCGTCGTTCCACTTCTCCATGGTCCCGACGAGGTAGCCGGTGATCCTGCGGATCCGCTGGAACGGGACGCCGAGGCCGTACCTCTGCGCCTTGCTCATCGACGGCCGCTCCTTCTGCGCTTCCACTCGTCGACGATCTTCTCCTGCGCCGCAGCCTTCACCTGCTCCTTCTCCGTCGGCTTCCCGTACGGATCGAGACGGTCACGCTCGCGGATGAGCGCGCCTTCCTCGGCGTTGAAGCCGGGCATGCCCTCGTCCGCTTCCGTGAACTGCTCGGAGAAGGTCTTCGAGCCATGCCCGCCCATCGGGACATAGTGTTCGCCGCTCCTGGACTCCCGATACGGGTTGTCCTCCTCGAGCATGCTCGCGGCATAGCCGGCGCGCTTTCCTCCGAGGAGCAATGCGAGCTGCTGCTTCAGCTTCTCCTCGTCCATCGGTTCGGCGCCAGCCTTCACGGGGCGTTCCTCCTCGACGGAGATCCTCCGCACCGCGGTCTCGGGTTTCTCAGCGCCGCCGTCGATGTCGGCCCAGTAGCCGTGCTGCGCCGTCGACTCGCTGTGCCTGGAGGGGCCGCTCCTGCGCGGCTGCTCCTTCGGCTGCTGCTTCGGCTGCTCCTCTTCCTCTTCCCGCGCGGCACTGCGCCCGTAGGTCGGCGCGTCGCTCTTCAGCGGGATCTTATAAGGCAGACTCATGTTCCGCCCTCCTTCTCAAATCAAAGTGTGCCCATGCTCCTGTTGGCATTTGCCGCGGCGAACTTCTCCGCCTTCTCGAGCGTCTCATACCGGCTCTTCACGAGCTTGTACACGTCGACCGGAGCTTCCTGCTCGACGCCGACCGCGTACTCCCAGACGGTCCCGTTCAGCTTCACACGGATCTTACGGTCCCCGCTCCTGTCCGGCATGACCGTGAACTTCACACGCGGCTGCGCGCGCAGCTTCGTCATGGTGTCCAGTGCCTCCGCGGCCATCTGGGTCTCGCTGATATGACGGACTTCCTGCTCTTCTGTTTTCTTCTTGGTAGCCATTTTGTTCTTCTCCTTTGCGAATGATGATATGCACGACGAAGGGAGAGCCGAAGCTCTCCCCTCCTGTGTGTTGATTTGAAGTCTCCCGCTACTTAAGTAGTCGGAGACAGTTACTTAAGTTGCCGCCGTTACGCGGTGACCCCGTGCTCGATCCTGACCAGCCAGTCGTCGTTCAGAATCAGGGCGGTGTAAGCCTTGACCTTCGCGCCGTAGGTCGCGCGCTGGTTGAGCGGATCGTTCCCGTTCTCACCGAGCCCCTTGATGATGGACTCGATCGCACCGGAGCCCTCGATGTCCACGGTGCCGTAGGCGTCGCGGCCGAAGACCAGAGCGGCGTGGATGTCCGGAGC
>Ga0310696_10002076_pt1 | contig 27349 bp, 39 predicted proteins | sample AusTroGonzalo_MG_4_FD_203885 | JGI IMG/M metagenome (GOLD analysis project Ga0310696, IMG submission 203885) | Bovine rumen microbial communities from tropical cattle in Woodstock, Queensland, Australia - Gonzalo_02 (v2) (version 2) | ecosystem: Host-associated > Mammals > Digestive system >...
GTTGTGCGCGGTGCAAGAACGGGAAACCTATACCAAAAAGCGGGATGGGCAGTAGGATTTTTTCAACCGCTTCGTATAGAAGCTTTGCGGCGTCATCGTAGCTTTTGCATACGATCCCGATGTCTTCCGCAGTCAGCCCTTCTTTCCAATTCTCGAAGTTCGTCATTTGGCCTCCTTCTTTTTAGATGCGGTCTCTGGCGTTGCTATCGGCCTCGTAAGCCGCCGAGTCGCTAACGGGCTCCGCGGTTTCCTTCCAGAGCGCATTGCGTTCGGCGGAGGTCATCGTGTCCACGCGCTCCGCGTCCTCGTCGCGACCAACCGCGCGGAGGCGTCTTTTCAGTTCCGCCAACTTCTTGCGCGCGGTCTCCTCCCGCGTTTCGGCAATCTGGTAGCCGTCCGTGTCCTCGCCGGAGGCGAGACCGAGAAGGGCGCACAGGCCGTACCGGCGGAGGTAGGTAATCTCGCTCCCGACGCGCTGAATCGGCGACATCCTCGGCCCCTTGCTACCCTCCGGCGGAGGGGGCGGGGGCGGAGGCGCATAGCAGACGGCGCACGCCTCCCCGCCATCCTCGGCGACGACCCGCGTTTCGACTCCCGCGTTTCCGCGCTCGTCGGTGCAGACCTCCTGCACGACCACGAGGCGCGCCGCCTCCAAAGTCGGGCGGAGATAGTCGAGGATTTCGTCGAGAGGGGTGTAGTTGTAGCCGTGTCCGGCCTTCGTTTTCGGGAGGGCGCGAACCTTGTCGCGGACGATGGCGAGGCCGGAGAAAAGTCCGGCGGAATGTTTGTAGCTCATAGCGGTTCTCCTTTTTGTAGCTATGTTATACCCTCTCGGCGGTCAGTTTGTCGAGGAGGCCGATGAACGAGAGCTGGTCGGGGTTCGGTTCGTCTGGCGTTTCCACCGCGTCGATGCGATAGAGAGCGTCGCTTTTCGTCGCCGCACGCGCCACGATTTCGCGAGCGCGGCGGAGGCCGTCGTGGTAGCCCTTGCAGTAGTCGAGTTCGGTGTCCATTAGCACGCCTCCATTTCCGCGCGGAGGCGGGAAGCCATCACGGACACGGCCCTCGCTCCGTGGCGGAGGACGAACGGGCGGATTTCCGGCGAGCGGCGGCGGAGCCGTCCGCACTCGTGGATGTAGTCGCGGAGGCGCGAGACCTCGGCAGTAGTCCAGGCGGTGTATGTTTTCATAGCTACAAATCTCCTTTCGTTTTCTTGTGGACGTGCTGGGCGAGAGCGAGGCCGCAGACGACGGCTCCAATCATCGCGTGCCAATCGTCTGCGACATCCCGCGAGGGCGCGGGTTCGTCGCGGAGCCAATCGGCGATACGGCGGAGTCTGCGCACGGCGAGCGCGGAGGGCGAGTTGTCGTGCGCGTAGTTTCCCGCGTGGATGCGTTGCGTAATCATTGAAGTTCTCCTTTCGTTTGGCGGGGGAGGGCTATTCGCCCTCCTCCTGTTCGGCAGGTTCGACCTCGTCCGGCCACCATTCGAGGAGAACCTTATCGACGAATTTGGCGAGCGCGTTGGCGTTCGTTTCGACGGACTCTTCGGGGAGGTCGATGAGCGCGTGCATCCAGAGAACGCGCTTGTCCTCGAAAGAGGAGCGCGCGGTGAAGATGATGGCCGGAAGGCCGTGGATGGTGCGGAAATCCATCGTCGCTTCCGGCCACCGCTTCGCGAGTTCTGCGACCCGTCCAAAGGTAAGCCGTTCGTTATTGACCGAAAACCACGGCGTCGAGCTGGCGTGGAGGCAGACTTCTGCGGAGCCGGAAATGGGGTTGTAGGTTTTCATCGTGTTTCTCCTTTCGGTTTGGGTTGGTGGTGGTTAGATGGTGTCCGCGGTGACAACGAGGTCGGGTTCCCACCCGCCGTTGTGGTGTTCGTAGTTGAGCGATTCGCCGTTGCGATGCTCTTCCTCGAAGGTGTCGGCGATTTCATTGACGAAGGCGTTGCCGTCGCCCTCGGCGATGGAGTAGGCGAGGGCCTCCACCTTGTCGTAGCTCTCGCGGGTGAGGTAGCCGTCGAGGTCGAACGACAGGCCGGAGATGTGTTCGAAGCGGGTGGACATAGTGTGTTTCTCCTTTCGGTTTAGTCCTTTCTGCGCTGGGCTTTATCGCCCCCGTTCTTCTAAAAGAGTAGCATATTCCACGGCGATGCGCAAGTATTTTTTGATAGCCCGCGCCGATTTTACAAACTAGCGAAAACACGCTAAAAACGGCCATTTTCGATATACTTCTGTAAACTATCGGGGAGCCGCCTTATATATAATACATAGCGGGTTAAGGGCTCCGCGCCCGGCCGGTTCGCTTAAAACTAACAAACCTAAAAAGCGAACTTCAAGCGAACTTTAAGCGAAGTCCGCTCCAATTTCGTATCTACAAAAATCGTGCGTCCATTTTCGTAGATATGAAAATCAAGGACGGCGAATTGCGTTTGTCCTCCAGCGGATTTTCGTGCATAAGAAAAGCCCCGCCAGATGGGGCGGGGCGGATGTTCCATGAGGATTGAATGCTTGTGAAAAGCTAGACGCCGTCGAGGAACCTGTCAACAACCCAGAGTGGGCGGTGCGTTTCGACGTTCGCGACCACCGCGGTGTACGCGTCGCGGTCGTTGCCGTTGCGAGAGAGGAGGTCGGCCGCGCGGACGGCGTACGCCTGCGCGGTGCGCTTCGCCTCTTCGAGGTCTTCACCCTTCAGCGCGACCACGGCGGAGCGGAACGGCGAGGAGGTTTCCACGAAGATGAACTTCGCCTCGCGGACGGCGGGGATGGCGAGCGCGTAGAGCCCCGCCTGAATGTCATAGCGGAGCCGCCAGAACTGATTTTCGGCCTCGGTGATGGAGGCGGTGGTCTTGAGGTCGAACAGGATGGAGCGGTCGGTGGAGAGGAGGTCGGCGCGCGCCTTGATTTTCACGCCGCCGGAGAGTTCCGCGACGACGGCGATTTCGGTGTCGTCTCCCTTCTTCGCGCCGCTCGCGCCTTCGCGCTCCGCGACCATCCCGAACTCGATGCCCACGTCGTGCGCGGTCTGCATCTCCGCCTCGGTGCAGATGTCCACGCCCTTCTCGATTTGCGCGGCCTTCCATTCCCGCGCCTCCTTCGTGCGGAAGTCCGCGAAGGGCGCGACGACGAACTGCGCCTTGACATCCACTTCCGGCAGAAGCGCGAGCGCGTGGCACAGGCGGCCGAAGCGCATCGCGGGAGTGTCGCTCTTCTCGCCGTAGGTCGCGGCCCAAAGGGCGAGGTCGCCGCCCGTCGCGAGGGCCTTGAGTTGCGTGGCGCGGATAGCGTCGAGTTCGTTGTACTCGGTTTCGTTCATCTTGTTTCTCCTTTCGTTGCGAGGCGGTATTGCCCCTCGGTTTCAATGCTACAAAAATATCCGCGCATCGCGGCTAATAAGTTTTCAAAACGTCGCTGGAGAAAATCTTGAAAAGAACGCCTCCTTTCCCCGTCGCGGTCGTTTATGTTTGGAGAAGCGCACGGCGTCGCCTTCTGCCGCGGGGTCGAAAATGCGCTCGCATCTAGGCCGCGTGCCCGGCTCGCAACTCAATGCGGGAGGCCGCTCCGCAACGCCGCTCCGCTCCTTCCAGCACCACGGGAGAGGCGGAGACCTTCGATAAAGGGAAGGACGATTAGCACCCGTCCTAGATGCCGTCTTGCCGGAGGCCCCAAAGGAAAGCCGTGGAAACAGGAAGACCCGCCACGTATTAAGGCCTCGTAAGTGCCGAAGTGAAAACCGCATACCCCGACCGACCCGAAAGAGGTCTGTCCTTTTTGTAGATGCGAAATTCACCGAAGTCCAGAAATGGGCTTCGTGTGTCCGCGCCCCCTCCCTCCCCGAAAGCATCCACATCCACTACTCCTCGAACACTGCGAGTAGGGGAGGCGAGGAACGGGACAAAAACGAACTTTGCCAATTGTTTGAAAACAATATCTTGACGAAACACGCAGACCACGTTCAATCCCAATAAACATAGGCCACGCAAAAGATTTCATTCGATAAAGTCTTGAAAACAAACATAACGCGATTCCCATTTTTGTAGATATATTTTCGGTAGAACTTTACCAGACAAGAAAGGAGAAACCCCGTGAAATCCCTCAACCGCTTTACTTGCATCGGCAACATCGGCACCCTCAGCGAATTGAAGTCCGTCGGCGAAAACAAGGTCGTCGAGTTCTCCGTCGCCCTCAACCGGAAGGACAAGAACGGCGAGACCACAGAATGGGTGTCTTGCGTCGCTTGGAACCGCCTCGCGGAAAACGTGAACGCCTATCTCGGCAAGGGCGACGGCGTGTACGTCGAAGGCGAACTCCGCACGCGCTCGTGGGAGAAGGACGGCCAGAAGCACTACAAGACCGAAATCCTCGTGCGCGACCTGTCCTTCCTCTCGAAGTCGAGCAAGAGCGAACGCACCGACGCGCCGCGCCACTCTCACCCGCAGAACAGCGGAGCGGTCGCCACCGCCGCTCGTCTCGCGGAGAAGGCTTCGACCTCTCCCGCATACTCTTCCCGCGAAGACGGCCTCCTCGCCGACGACGACCTGCCGTTCTAAATGGGTTTGTCCAAAAACTAACTAGGTATGCACTACTTCCGCCAAAAGGAGGCGAAGATGGAAACCGAAAACACCACCACCGAAACCACCGCCGAAACCGCAGAACATTGGGGTGCCGGGAAAGACAAGCGCGCCGAGTTCACGGAGGAGGAAAAGACCGCGCTCTCCCGCTATGTCGAACTTATCGAGATGGCGAAGGCGGAGCGCGACAAGTGCCTCGACCGACACTCGCGCGGAACCCTCTGCGCGTATATCGCACGCATCCGCGCCGACCGGAAGAAGAAGGCGAAGTAGATTTCGTATCTACGAAAAGAAAGGAGAACGACGAATGAGCAAGACCAACTTCGAGGCCTGGCGTGAAAAGCTGACGCCGGAGGCTTTGATACGCCCCGACATCATAGCCGGATGTGTTCGCGTGAGAATCATCTGCAACGAAAACTGCCCGGTCAAAGACTGCCCCGTAATCAAGCACAGCTTTTATCTGAAAAAGCTGGAGGCGGGAGGGCATATCGTGACGCGCAGACAAGAGCTGGAGCACCACCGAATCGGCCAGAAGTGCGCGACGTGGTTTCTGCGGTGGGCGGATAGGCCCGCGAAGGAGGAGAAATGAGCGAAGAAAAGAAGAAGGTGAAGTGGGCCGATATTAAGCGCGTCCACGACGCATTCTACGAGCTGGAGAGCGCATTGAGAGCGGTCGATGAACCGAGAGGAATCACGTTCTATGCCGTTGAACTCGTCCGGAAGGCGCGAGAAGAGGCGAGCGGATGCTTGCTTTTCGCGGAGGTCGAGGACGACATCCTAACCAGAGAGAGCCGCGATAAGATGAGGCTCGAATGGCTGGAGAAAAAGGTCGGCAAAATCCACGATTACTGCAAATACTGCCCGAGCGGCCGCACCTGCGGCAAAGGTGGCGGTATCGCTAGCGAAATCCAGAAGGATGTTTGCGACCGCGCCTGCGCCGCTATCCGCGAACGATTGGGACTCACGGAAGGCACGTTCGGCAAGGCAATGATTGAAATCGCGAAGGAAAAATACGCAAAGGATATGCGGTGGTTTTTTAGCGACCGCGACAAGGAGGCCACGAAATGACGAAGCGCGAAATCTGCGAACGGCTGATAAATATCCACAACCGCCTCTTCCACGAGTATGCGATGGCGGACGGGATGGAAGATATTGACCTTGAAGCGATTGGCAAAGACCTCGGGGCCCTAATCCTTGACCTCGCCGCGCCGGAGGATGAGCCGGAACCCGAAACGCCGAAAGCGGAGGAGAAGCATCCCGGAATCATCGTCAAGGCGGACGAAAAGCGGAACGATGGAGGAACAGAAATGACCAATAACGAGCTCGAACGGATGCTATACAATCTTGCCGCCGACTTGGATGACATCATTGACCGCGTGCGAGATTTGCCTGTTGAGCCGGAACCGAAGCCGGAGCCGGAGCCGAAGCACCCAGGCGTCATCGTCGACCCTAGCGGGAAGAACCCGCCGCGCTGCCTGAAATGCGGTGGGGAAGCGAAGACCCATCATAACCTTTTCGCCGCTGGCGACGAGTGGGTCATGTGCGAGAAGTGCATAGCGATGTTTCGCGTGAAGCCCAAGCGCGGGGAGGGGGAGAAATGAACTTTGACGAAATGGCCGAGAAGGCTCTCGCCAAGTTCCCATTCGGCATCCTTGCCGGAGCGGAGGCGAGCGAAAGCGAACTGCGCGCCGCCGCGCGCGCCGCCATTGACGCGGCCGTCGAGGACTTCAACGCCATCGGGCTTTATAGTGGGCTTTATGGCTACGGACGGGCGGCCGGTTTTGAGGCCAGCGCAAGGCGGGGCCGTCGGCCCGACTGCGCCTTTCGTGGCGGGAATGCGTGGAAAGAGGATTTGCTGACTCTCGACCTTTCGTATAACGGGGAGTCTTTGGCACGGGTTCACATTGGGAGCATCGAGCCGCGCGAGAATAATTTATAGCTATGAAAACGCACAACGAACCGAAACTATCCACGGAAGAGAAAGCTCGGATGGAGCTAATTAAGGAATTGAAACGCAAGATGGACGCGGAGAGGATGCGGCGGGAGAGGGAGAGATACGAGCGGCTCCGCAAGTTGGACAGGGGCGTTTACTTCTGCGGGTGAATTTCGTTGCGAATTATGTATATTAGAAAATAGGAGCGCGTATGGAAAACGACGAAACCGAAAGCATCGAACGCGACGACGAAAACAAGTATTTCTACGCGGAGAACGTCGCGCCTTCTTTCGAGGAGACGCGAGCCGCGTTCGTCGAGAATTTCGGCGTGCACTCGCGCACGTGGCGTCCGCTCGGTTTCGGCTCGCCCAATCAGTACAAGCACTATCTCACCGCGAAGGGATGGTGGCACAAACTCTCGCTCAAAGAAAACCCCGACATCAAGGCGGAAGTTAGCGAGCGGTATGCGCGCATCGCCATTCCCGCGCTCGTCAAACAGGCGTTGAACGGCTCTTTCCAAGCCACGCGAATGATACTCGTTGACCAGTGCAAGGATTGGGGCTGGGGCGCGGCTGACATAGCCACCGCCGCCGCAGGAGCCGGGAAGACCATCGCCGAACTCTTCGGCGAAGAGGAAGAGAAAGAGAAGGCGAAAGCGGAGGGCGCGGACAAATGATTTTCGTGAACGGCAACGCCTACTCGAAGTCGTGGATTGAGAAGTGCATCGAATGCGAGCGCAAGCGGTCGCCGTTCCTCGACGACGAGATGCTCGAAAGAATCGTGTTCACGAACCTTGCCGCAGACCCCGAATACTACGCGGAGGACGACGAGGACGAAGATGTCGTCGTGGATGTCGTAGATGTGGAAATGCCGCTTGACTTCTCCGCGCTGACCTTCGGCGAAATCGACGAGGACGAAGATGGATATTAGGCCGCACAACCCGAAACTCCTCCTTCTGGACGGCGACGGCAAGCCCGTGCCGTTCGCGCACATCCTCTTCTATGAACAGGGAACGGACATTCCCACCTCCGTTTTCGTCGAGGACACGGAAGCGGAGACGAACTTCGTCATCGCCGACGACTCCGGCTTTTTCCCGTCCGTCATTCTCCACCCGCGCAAATACACCCTCCGCTCTTTCGTGCCGATGGAAGGCGTGGAGAACCCGTCCTTCCCCGACGACTTCGTTGCCTACGAAAGTTGGAACCTCGACGGCGGAGACGCGCCGGATGCCGACGAAACCGAAGTGGCATTCGTCTCCTCCATTTCCGCGCTTCGCGACGTGGACACCTCCGCGTATTCCGCGGCGGACGTGAACGGCGTGCGCTATGCGCTCTATCCAAACCCGCATTCTTTCCCCGATGACGGCGGCTTCGCCATCGTGCCGAACGACGCGAGCGGCAACATCTGGATTGCCCGGATTTACGGAGGCCGCCTCCCGGTCACTCTCTTCGGCGCGGACTCCACCGGACAGGCTTCCTCTTCCTCCGCGATTGCGGCGGCGTTCTCTTGCGTCGCCTATTTCGCGCAGACGCCTCGCTCGCCCGTGCCGATGCCGACGGCGGTTTACTTCCCCTATGGGAACTACAAAATCGAAGAGGATGTCTCGGCGACTGCTCCCGTCGTGTTCGCGGAGTTCGCGAAAATCACGAACGCGACCGACTACTCGCTGGATTTTCATATCTACGATAAATACACCTTCGAAGGCGGGAACGACTACGTCTTCGCCGGGAACCCCGTTGTATTGAAGTACCACCTTTCCGTTCCGCACTTTGTGGACGGGCGGCTGGACGGCGGCGTCGGCGCGGTGGATGCGGCGAACGTCGGCGACAACGCGGAGGTCTTTTGGGCGACCTCTATTTCCTTGCAATCGGCGGCGTCCGTTTCCATCCCGCGCGTCATCGTTCCCGCGGCCGGGCTCGCCATCGACAAGGCGGGTGCCGCATCGCTCTATATCGGCGCGTTCGACTTCACCTCTGGCGGCAAGTTGGACTTGGACGGCGTGACGGGCCGCGTCGAGGTCGGGTGCGAAATCCGCACCTCGCAACTCGCGAACGCGGCGCGGGATTGGACGAAACTCAAGGGGCCGCGGCTCGTCGTGGACGAGGCCGTCTCCCTAATCGCGAACGCCACGCTCCACTTTGAAGAGGTTTTCGTGGCCATCGCGCACGGAGTAAAAAACGAAACCGCCGCGCCCTTTTCCTTCGACAACGACGGAACGATTAACGGCGTACCTGGCTCCATCGTCATCCAAAACGTTCTCGTCGGCCGCGTGTCTCCCGTTTCCGTGGATTGGACGGGATGCGGGAGCGCGGAGTTCACCTCCTTCGTCACCGCGCACGGAGCAGACGCCGACTTCGAGGGAGTTTCCATCTCCGCGAACTTCGCGCTTTCCTTCGCCGCCACCCTTCGCCGGTTGAACTTGACAGGCGACCTCACCTCGTCCGCGCTTTTGATTTTGAGCGGGTGCGCCGTCTCCGGCAACGTGGCGAGCAAGTCTCTCCGCATCGACGGCTCGTACGTTGGCGGCGTGCAGAACGCGTGCGACTGCGAGGCCGTGGGAAGTTCCATCCGCGGGAACGTCTCTTTGGTGAACGATGGCACGAGTGACCCGATTACCCTCCGGCTCAATCGTTGCACCCTTTCGGGCTACATCGTTTTCAATACGGCGAACCCCATCCAAGACCTCGTCGTGCGGGAGTGCCACGTCGCGCACGCGTGCTTCTCGGCGCGCATCGTCGGCGGTGTAGTCACGCCGACTTACTCGCCCATCGTCTATTCGTGGGCGACGGGTGTGCGTGTGAACATCGACATCAGCGACAATACCACGACGGACAATGGTAGCGACCCTCTTCTGCGCTCGAAGGGGATTATAACGATGGACGGCGCGGAACAGGTCTCGAGCGCGTACGTCACAAAAATCTCCGCGAAGGGCTTTATCGACTTCCTCAAGCCGAACGGAACGGACTCGCGCATTCTGGACGGCATCTTCGGCGGAAAGGCGATTTGTAGCTATGACTCGTCCAGCGGCGTGTCGATGTTCACCGCGACGCAGTACACTACGGACGCGAGCGGCGCGGCGGCAATCCGGAGACGCGCGTCGGGAACCGCGCTCGCCTTCGCCGACCCGTGGAACACGCAGACGAATTGGTAGGGAGATTGACTAAATGGCTACTTCTCTCGGCGGATGGTTCGACAAGGTTTTCTTTGACGCGCACGGCGAACCTTGCGCGAGCGGCGAACTTCGTTTTTACCAGACGGGAACGGACATTCCGCAAGGCGTGGCGACCTTTGACGGCACCCCGCTCGGCTCGGTCATCCGGCTCGACGACGACGGACGGCCGGAAAGCGACTTCCGTTTTTATACGGACAAAATCTACCGCGTCGTGCTGAAAGACGCCGACGGCGTTGTCGTGAAGACCATCGACGGCGTGGCCATCCCCGAAGGCGAAGGCGGCGGTGGAATGTCGAACCCGATGACCGACGAAGGCGATATGATTTTCGGCGGCCCGTCGGGTGCGGGCAGGCGGCTTGGAATTGGAGTTGACGGCGACATTCTCGCCGTCGCGGCGCAAGGTGGTGGCCTTTCCCCGAAGTGGGAAGCGGGGCCCAAAAAGTACCGCAAGGTTCTCAGCTACGTTCCCACGCCTAGTATCGACGACGGGTTTCTCGGTTGTCTCTACTATCTGTCTGGAACCGCGCAGACCATTGAACTGCCCCCCGCCACGAACATTCCCTCGAAGGCGTTTATCGACTTTGTTTTCCTTGACAACGTCGCAACGCTGACCATAACTCCGCAAGGCGGCTCCGTGCTGAACGCTCAAAGTTCGGCGATTACGATTGGCGGACAGGCCGCGTCTATGTATCGGCTCACCTTCCTCGGCCGCGGCGACATCGGCGGAGTGCCGACTGACCAATGGGCTCTCGGCGGAAGCGCATCTTCTGGCGGAGGTGGCTCGGTCGAGACGATGCAGGAGAATTTCTCGCTCCTCGACTCAACAGACCACTACGACACCTCCACGCGCGGGAACAGGATTTACGCGTCGAAGGTCGTGTCGAACTTCACGGCGACGCGGACGAAACTTGGCTTTTTCCACGAGGCCGGAACGTTCGGCGCGGTGCTTCTCGGCGTTTACGACAACGACGGGAACCTCCTCGCGACTACCGCCGCCGAAACGCCGACGAGCGAAACCTTCAAGAAGATGCGGTGGATTGACACCGCCGCGCCGTTCGAGATGGTGGCCGGAGCGGAATACTACTTCGTGGCCTACTTCACGGAGGCCCCGTGGTCGCTCACGATTGACGCTCTCGGTATGGAGAAGGCGTCCACGTTCGACGCGAACTTCATCGGCTCGGCGTCCGCGACGGCCGGTCTTTCCGCGCTTCCGGCGACGCTCCCCGTGCTGACTCCGGATAGTCTCGCATTCTACATCGCGGCGAGGTAGTGCTATGGATTTGCAAACGTTGTCTATTATCGCCGCCGCGCTCTTCGCCGTTTCGGCGGGGATTGTCGGCGGAGCGATGTACGCCGTGCGAAAGACCTCCTACGGAGACGTGTCTGTCCGGCTCGCGAAAATCGAGAACGACATCGCGTGGATTAAAGAAACCCTCAAACAGGATGGCGGCGCGAAGTCTGGAACGCGCGGAAAGTTGTAGATTTTGACAAAGGAGTTTTGTAGCTATGAAAACTCTCGTCGAACTTCGCAAGATGCTCACCGACGCGGATGGCGCGCTCGGCTCCGTCCGCACGCGGATGCGCACCGACATCAAGTTCGCCTCCGGCATCGACGACCAATGGACGGAGGAGGACACGCAAGCGCGAGGCCCCTCCCGCGCCCGGATGCAGTTCCCGATTTTCTCCGCGTACATCTCCAAAATCGTAGGCGCGTATAACGCAAACCCGTTCGCCATCAAGTTGGAGGGCGAGAAGCAGAGCGACGCGGTGGAGCGGCTGAACGAAAAAATCGTGGCCATCGAGGACGAAAGCAACGCGAAGAACGTCTACTCCTCCGCGCTCCGCAACGCCCTGTCGTGCGGCTACGGCTTCATCTACGCGACCACGGAGAAGGACGAGAAGGGCGAGCCGTGCGTGCGCATCGAGGCCGTCCCCAATCCGCTCTCCATCTTCTTCGACCCGAACTCCACGAAGGTGGACGGGAGCGACGGCGAGTATTTCATCCACCGCGAGGACATCACCCGCGACAAGGCCCGGCGGCTTTTCGGCGATGATGTGACCGAAAGCGGGGAGAACGACGGCGTGTTCTACAAGACGAACACCGACACCTCCGTCCCCGTGCTGACTTTCTGGTACAAGGAAAAGGACGAAAAAGGAAAGGATTACGTCGCCGTCTCGAAGGTGGTCGGGAACAAAATCGTGGCGGAGAACAGACTCGACATCAAGCGACTCCCCGTCGTTTTGGTGGCTGGCGAGGCGGTTCTCAAGGCGGACTCCGGCGCGGTGGAATACACGGGCATCGTGCACAAGGCCATCGACGCGCAACGGCTCCTCAACTACGCCGTCTCGCTTTCGGGCGAACGGCTCGCGCTCTCGCCGAAGGCGAACTACCTTGTCGTGGCGGACTCCATCAAGGCGCACACGAAACTCTGGAAACAGGCGAACAAAATCAACCCTCCCGCGCTTCCGTATGACCAATACGACGAAGCGGGGCGCGCGCTCAATCCGCCCGTCAAACAGGACACGGCGATTAACGTCGGCGACATCGGCGGCTTGACCTCGCTCTACACGGGGTCGGTCGCGCAGATTATCGGCATCCCCATCGAGGGCATCGTCGAGAACCACTCCGTGCAGACCGCGGAAGAGGTCATTACGAAAGCGAAGGCGAGCGAGTCTATCCTTTCGTGCTACTACGAAAACCTGTCCTCCTCCATCAAGGCTCTCGGCGCGGTGCTGATTGAGCTGATTTCGTATGTGTACAAATACGAAACGCCGAAGGACGGCGAGACGCGCATCTCGGTCAGCGCGGGGCCGCTCCTCTCCACGATGCGGAAGGAAAAACTCCGCTCGCTCTATGCGATGGCCTCGGCCCTCCCGGAGTATCGCACCATCCTCGCGCCGAAAATGCTGGAGTGTATGGACGGCGTGGACGAGGAGCTGATTGAACAGGCGAAGGCCGTTTCGGCTATGCAACTTTCGAAGGAACACGCCGCGCTCCAAGCGCAGACGGCTACGGCGGAAGGCGCGGAGGCAGAAGGCACGGACACGAACGTCGAAGACCTCCTTCAGCAGAAGGCGCAACTCGAAGGGCTCGTGCAACGGCTCTCCGCCGAACTCGAAGCGGTCAAGAACTCCGTGAACGGCGAAGTGCTGAAGGCGCAGAACGCCGTGCTGATGGAGGACTTGAAGCACCGCCACGCGATGGAACTCGAAGCGATGAAGCAGGCCGGGGCGAACACCCGACAGGCGAACGAACTCCAAGCGGAAGCGGAGCGGGAGGTTTTCCGCGCCGAACAGGAACAGGCGCAGACCATCGAGGAGATGACCCCGCCCGTCCTTCCTCCCGTCGAGGGCGTTTAGGATTTGCAACACTTACGGAAGGCGCACCGCTCCGTCTTTCGTAGGTATGAAAACATAGGGCGGAAACGGAGTGTAGAAAGATGACCAAAGAAGAGTACGTGAAGGAACTCGAAAAGCAGTTTGAGGAGGGGGAGACCCTCATCCCCGAACCGCAGAACGCGCCAGTGGAACAGACCACGGACGAGAACGCCGCCACGTCCACGCAGACGGCCACGGAGGCGCAGAACGAACCCGCCACCGCCACTGACACGGGCGAAGGCGAAAAGCCCGCAGACGGCCCCGCAGACGGCGAGGCGAAGGCGAGCGAGGAAACGGGAGACGCGGACGAAAAGGACGCGCCGAAGTTCTCGCACCGCAAGTTCAAGAAGATGGAGTACGAAAACCGAACTCTCCGCGCACGGCTCGAAGCCCTCGAAGCGGAGGTGCGCGGGAACGGCGGGAAGGCGAGCGACGAGGCGAAGGAAACGCCGAAGCCCAGAAAGGCCGACTTCGCCACGGACGAGGAATACGCCGACGCGCTCTTCGTCTATCGGCTGAAAGAATTTGCGAAGGGCGCGAAGGCCGAAGAGGACAAGCGCGCCGCGGAGGTCGCGGACGCGCAGAAGTTCCTCGCCGACTTCAACGCGAAGGTCGAGAAGTACGTCCCCGCCGACAAGCGCGAATGGCTGAACGCGGAGGCGCAGGACGGAATGGAGATGCTGACCGAACTCACGGGCGGCAAGAAGAACCCGACCATCCGCGCCATCATCGGCTCGTCGAAAGCTCCTATCGTCCTCGCCGAATGTCTCCGCAACCCCTCCATCGCGGAGGCCCTCGCGAAGATGGGCGACGTTGAACGGCAGATGACGATTTGGAAGATTGGCGAGACCTCCCGTATTTTTGCAGATACGAAAACGGAGCAGACCGCCACGGACTCGGCTCCCGTGCCGATTGTCGGCAAGGTCGGCGTCGGCGCGACTTCCGCACCGAAGCCCTTTGAGCAGATGACGGACGACGAACTTTACGCGGAATATCTGAAATCGGGAGGCCGCGTTTAGTTAAATTGTAGATATGAAAATCGGGGAAGGGCGAGCCTCCCGCGCCCGACCCCGCATATCGCGGAGAACGGAAAATGGACCCTATCACTCTTGGCTTGATTGGAATGGGCGTAGGCGCGGCCGGAGGTGCGCTCGAAGGTTATGGTGCCGCGAGCGCGGCCGAGTCGCAACGCGAGTTCCTCAAAGAGGGGAAGAGAAAGACCGAAGCCGCGCTTGACGAACTCATCGCGGAGCAGAAGCGCAAGGAAGCGGAGGCGGGAGGAAAAGTCTCCGCGCTCGAAGAGAAGTTGCTCTCCGCGCTCGGCGGCGAACCGACCTACACGGCGGGAACCTACGCGCCCCGCGACCTCGCCGCGGCAACGGAGGCCCTTGTGTCTCCGGCCCTCGCGGAGCAGAACCGGCGCGCGGCGGAGGCCATTCAAGGCTCGGCGGCGGCTCGCGGCCAGCTCCTCTCTGGCGCGACGTTGAAGGCCATCGCCGACCGCACGGCGGCCAACACCGCACAGGCATACGCCGACGCGCGGAGCGCGGCACTCCAGCAGATTGGACAAGACCTCACCGCGTTTCAGGCGCAGGAGTCTGCGAAGCAGACCGAAAGCGCGCAGAAGCAGACCGCGAAGGGAACCGACATCAACACCATCCTCGCGCTCTACAATTCCAACCTCGGCCAGAAGACCGCCGCCGGAACCTCGGCTACAAACCTCGGCACCAAGAGGGCGCAGAACATCAGCGACTACTTCAAGGCGCGTGCCGGAATGAACAACGCCGGGTTCGCCGCGAACATCACGGGCGGCGCGTTGCAAGGCTCGCTCCCGTTCGTCAGTCAGTTGCCGAAACTCGTCTAGGTGAGGTAAGATTTTATGGCTACGAAAAACCCCTTCGGCTATCTCGAAGTCAATCCCTCCCCCGAAAGCACGAACCCGTTTTCCGGCCTCGGCTCTGGAACCGCCACGGCTATGCTCGACTTCATCAAGAACGCACGGGTGAAGTCCGCGCTCGAAGGCTACCAGACATTCGGTCAGTACAAGCCCCGCGACACGTTCGCAACGGAGGAGGAATACGCCGCGCAGTTCGGCGGAGACGCGGGGAAGCGCACGTCATATGAGGACGCGGCCGCGCGGTTCGGCGGCGGCGACGAGTACACCGCCATCGAGAAACTCGCGACCGCGCTCGACCCGTGGGACGAGCAGAAGGCGGAGCGTTATCGCTCCATTGCCCTTCAGGGCCGCGCGAAGAGGGAGAACGACCTCCGCGCCGTTTTGAGCGACTACCGCAACGAATGGGAAAAGAACGCCGACCAAATCGCGAAGAACACGCGCGAGCTGACCGACCTTGAGTACAAGATTTCCTCCGCGAAGGGCGAGACGGAGAAGAACTACTACACGAAGCAACGCGACCAGCTCCGCGAGGCGGACAAGGCGGCGCGCGAACGCGCGAACCGCGCGAGCGAGTACGCGAGCGAGACCGCCGGGCGTCTCTACGGAAAGGAAACCGCGGAGCGGATGAAGCAGTCTATGGCGCAATTCCCGATTTTCGCATATACGAAAACGGAGGAGGCAGACGAGACCGCCGCCGCCGCGGAAAAGAAGGACATCTCCATCGACGTGGTGCAGGACGCGCTCGCCGCCGCAATCAAAGACGGCTCCTTCAGCTACGGCTACGGAGAACAGGCGCGAGACACCGCCATCCGCGACTTTGCGGAGAAGATGGGCTACAACGTCAATCAGAGCGGGTGGGCGGATGACAGGAAAACCCTCGTCAATAACCTTTCCATCCCCGTCAAGTCCGCGCCGAAGGCCCCGACCGAGACGGAGAAGGCGTGGCGCGCGCTCCCGTCGCGGTTCGCTCCCGTGGACGAGGACGGCGCGGAACTCCTCGCGGCGACCTTCAACGCCTACAAGAAGGCCGGTGGCAAGGACGACGCGAAGGTGGTCAGCGACGAAAACGAAAGCATCTTCTCGCGGCTCGGCACGAGGTACTTCAACATCAAACTCGACCGCTCGCAGACCTTCGCCGACCTCTTCAAGGAACGGCCCGACCTCCGCGAGGCGTTTATCGTGGCACTCGACGCGGGGAAGGGCTACGCCGATTTCAAGGCGATGCTCCCGCGCAAGGGAAAGACGGAGACCGCGCCGAAGGCCCCGGCCGCCCCGAAGGCTCCGGCCGCGCCGAAGGAACCCGAAGCACCGAAGGACGACGCGAAGGCTCGGCTCGGCATCAAGAGGAGGAGCTAAAATGGAAGGCGAAAAGAACCCGCTCGTGTACGAAGACCTGTACAAGTCGTGGGAGTACGTGGACGAAGACGGCTCCATCGTGCGCCTCACCGAAGAGGACAAAGACGACATCTTGGCGAAGTATCCCGCCGACGCGCAGTACCTCCGCCGCCGCGTGTACACGCCGGACGAAAAGCGGATGCTCAATCAGGTGGCGCAAGTCTATGCTAGCGAAGGCGACTTGGACGCCGCCGCGCGCGCGCTTTACCCGAAGGCGATGCGCGAGTGGGAATTGAACGAAGAGCGCGGAGACGAAAGTTTGAAGGCCCTTGCCAGACAGGCATACGCGGGAATGGGCGACATCGGCAACCTCCCGTGGCGCGCGCTCTACAAGGCGGCGACGGGCGAACCGATGAGCGAAGATTACGGGGCCGAAGGTCTCGACGAAAGCGCGAAGAGCGCGGCGTGGCATCTCTCCCGCGACAAGTGGGCGTTGCCTCTCCTCCTCGCCACGCGCGGGAAAAGTCTCGGCTCCACGGCCACGACGGGCGCGGTCACGGGAGGTGCGCTCGCGGCGGTTCCTACTGCGGTGGACGCGCTCGCGCGCGAATACCTCGGCGTGGAGACCATCCCGCAAGCGACGAAGGAGAACCCGTTGCAGGCCATCGGCGCGTCGGCGGGTTTTGGCGCGGCGGCGGGAACCCTCCTCGGCAAACTCGGCGGGGTGCTCGGCCGCGCGGGTGCGCAGAAGGTCGGCGAAGTCTTGGCCTCGCTTTCCCCGAAGGCGCGGGAGGTCGTGGAGAATGGCCTCGCGGAAGTCGCCAGAACAGCGGCAAAGACCGAACGGCCCGTCAGTGTCGCTCGTCAGTTCGACGCGGCGGCTACCGCGATTGAAAAGGCCGCGGCAACGGAGGCGCAGAAGGCGGAGGCGAAAGCCGCGCTCGCGTCCGTACGGAAGGTCGTCGAAGATGAAATCTTCGCCGTCGGCGGCAAGATGCGCTCGCCGTCCAAAATCGCAGAGGCCGTGGAAAACGTCGTCGGCGACGTTGGAGCGGTGGAAGGCAAGGGTGCGGCGGCCACGGCGGAAAAGGCCGCTATGCAACGCGCAAAGAAAGCGGTCGAGGAGCAGTTGGGGAAGGCCCCGTTGAACCGCGTGAACTCCTCGCTCGCAAAACACGGCGTCTCGCTTTCGCAGAGCGAACTCGACGAAATTCTCGCGCTCAAAGCGGGAGAGATTCCGGCCAACCCGGCAACGCGGAACATCGTCGAACGCCTCGCGACGCGGCTCGGCAAGAGCGGGTGGGATGCGGTCGCGGCCATTCAGTCGCTTGCGTCCTCCGCTCCGCGCGTCGCTGGCGAGATGCAAGGCGTACCGAAGCCCGTCCAGAAGGAACTCCTCGAAGAGGGCAAGAAGGGGGAAGGTGAATGAACCCGCAAGTCCTCGCGCTCCTCGCCGATAGCTTGATGGGCGGTGCAAATCCCTCCGCCCTCGCCAACGCCGTTTTCGGCTCCGCTCCTTCTCCTCTCGACACGGAGGAGGGCGCGGGGGAGGTCGCGGTCTCGCGTGCGGACAAGGCCCTCGCGCGTGAACTGCAAGCGACGGGGAGAAGCGGGAAACAACTCGGCGACGTTCTCGCGGGTTCTATTCGTCCGCAAGGTTCTCCGGCGGTTCCTGCTGGTAGGCCGTCCACTCCGCCGACGCGCCCGATTACGATTACCGAAGTCAAGAAGTTCGGCGGTCGCGGTGGCGCGAAGTTCTCGCTCGTGCGCGGAATCGCACAGGGCGAAAGCCCGTATAACCTCTACGCCATCCGTAACGACCGCACGGGGCGCGTCCGCGTGCATTGCGATTGTCCCGACTTCAAGTACAGGTTCGAGGTCGTGGCGAACGCGGCCGGGTGGTCTCCCGTGGAGGATAGCAACGGCGAATGGCCGGAAAAGACGAACCCGAACGGAGTCGCCTCGCCGTGCAAGCACCTTCAGCAGTTTCTCACGCAGTTGCCGTGGTAATTTCGTAGCTACAAAAAAAGAGGTAAGGATATGCGCGTTCGCGAGATTTTGGAGAAGGCGGCATACAAGACGAACATTATCCGCGCGGGAGCTAGCATCAGCGGGGAGGAGGCGGTGCACCTTTGCGGCCTCCTCGACGACATTCTCGCCGAACTCTCCGCAGACAATTTTTTCAACTGCCGCTCTACCTTGATTACCGCGAACGGCCACGGGAAAGACGCGCTCACGATTGGCGAAGTCCAGACGGACGGCACTACTCCCGACATCGTGGCCCCGCGCCCGTACAACCTCCAATCCGTCGCCTCCAACTACGGCGCGGGATGGGTGGCGATGGAGGAGACCGACCTCGCGGACATCGGCTCCTACACCTTCGAGGGTAGTTCCGGCCACCCGGAGTTCTTCGCCTACGAGGAGGGTTTCCCCTTCGGCATCCTTCACTTCAACCGCGGCGCGGCGTGTCAGCTCCGGCTCGTCTATTCGCTCCCGTTCCCCCGCGCGACCATCAACGGCGAACTCCCGCTCCCGCAAATCTACTCGCGTGCGCTCGTTCTTACCCTCGCTCACTCTATGGCGGTGGACAAGGGTATGGACGAGGACGCGGCGCGCCTCTATCCCGAAATGGAAAAGGCGCAGAGGGCAATCCGCGCGAACACGCAGAAGTCGAAACCGCTCCGGCTCGTTGACCCTGGCTTTTGTAGCTACGAAAACATCACGATTATGGGATTGAGGTAGCGAATGAAGACCGCGCAAATTCCCGTCATCGGCGGCTCGTACAAGTACAAGGCGCGGGAGGTTTCGTCGCAGACTTGCGAGAACCTCTACACGGAGAACGTCGAGGACGCGCAGGGCAAGCAGAGACAAATCCTGATTTCCACGCACGGGACGGAGGTTTTTTCGCAGTTCGCGGCGAGCGGCGCGTGCCGTGGGCTCTACCGCACGACCACGGGGCCGACGGGCGCGGAGACCCTCGTCGGCGTTTTCGGCAAGGAAGTGTATCGCCTCGTCGCGGGTGAAAGCCCCGTCAAGATTGGCGAGGTCAGTACCGCCGGAACGCCCGTCTCCATCGCGGACAACGGCGTGCAGTGCGTTATCGCCGACGGCTTCTCCCTCCACGCCTTCGACGTGAAGGCGACCAGCGCGTCCGTCGTGCAGACGTGGCGGCTCGTCAATCTTGTTTTCCCGACTCCGGGAGAACCGCCGCTCGTCATCCGTCCGCGTTTCGTGGTATGCATCGGGCATCGTTTCGTCATCGACCGCAACGGCTCCGGCGAGTTCTACTACTCCGGCCTCCTTTCGACGGACTTCTCCGCCGCCGACTACTACACGGCGGAAAGTTCGGCGGACGAAATAACCGCGCTTACTGCGAGCGAGGGTGCGCTCTTCGTTTTCGGTTCGCAGTCTTGCGAGCTATGGCAACTCAACGCGGGTGAAAGCGAATACGATGTTTTCTCATTCGTGGGCGGTTCCTCCTCCGCGTACGGGTGCAAGCAGTACACCTCGGTCGCGACCAGCAACGGGAGCGTCTTTTTCGTCGGCTCCTCTGAACTAGGCCGCGAGGGCGTTTTCGTATGGACGAAAAGCGGTCTCCCGCAACGCATCTCCACGAACGCCATCGAGGAACGGCTCAAGGGCAAGTCCGTCTATGCGGGTTTCTGTTGGTACGAACAGGGGCACAACTTCTACGCGGTCTCGCTCGCGGACACCACCCTCGTCTATGACTTCTCGACGCAACTTTGGCACGAGCGGCGCGAGCGGTTGGCGGACGGAACCGACACGAAATGGGAGTGCGCCTTCTCGGCGGTATTCCTTGACAAGGTTCTTTTCGGTAGCGAGGACGGCGCGGTTCTTTCGCTCGGCGGGTGGCGCACCTACAAGGGCACGCAACTCGTCCGCAAGCGCACGACCTCGACAATTTGGGATAACAACTTCTGTATGTCCCTCCGGCAACTTCTCCTCGATTGCGAGGTCGGCTCCACGCCGGAGCTGGTCGGGCAAGGGCGGAACCCGCAAGCGATGCTAAAAGTCTCCACGGACGGCGGCTTCACTTTCTACGATTGCGGGTGGGCTTCGCTCGGGCGACAGGGCCAGTTCTGGCGAATCGCGCAGTGGTGGAACCTCGGTCAGGGCGATAGCTTCATCTTCGAGTTTTCCTTCAGCGACCCCGCGCCCATCCACCTTTTCGGGATGCGCGTCGGCTACACTACCTCCACTCGGCTTTGATAGCTATGAAAAGCGGCGAAATAACGAACACGACCCTTCGCTCTATGGAATTTCCTCCGTCCTTCAAAATGGAGCTGAACGCCATTTTCGAGGCGATGGGCGGCAAGTGGGCGAGCGGCTACAAGTCGGGCGAGAAGTACCAAACGTGGATTACGGGCACGCAAGGCGTCGTCCTCGCGCTGACGCGGTTCACGGGAACGGAGAACATCGCCACGGCCCTTCCGGACTCTTGCGTCGGGCTAGTATTCCGCAACGGCTCCGCGCCCGTGGCGCACCTCGGCAAGGTGTTGCAGATTTCCGGCTCCGCTGGGGATTGCGTTCTCTTCGTCGGGCATAGAGTGTAGTTTTGTAGATATGGAAATACAAAAGGAAATGCTCGCGCCGGAGCGGCTGACGAGGGCGGATGTTGCGGCGTTTCGCGCTCGCTATCGCTCGCGGCCCGTGGAGTTCTGCGCCGAAATCCACGGCGTGGATTTGGACGAAAATCAAAAGGCGATGGCGGAGGCGGTTCGCGACCACAAGAAAACCGCAGTAATCGCGGCCCGTGGGTGCGGCAAGTCCTATGCGCTTTCGGCTATCGCCATCTGGTTTTTCGTGCTGGCTCCCGAAACGAAAGTGGTTCTCGGCGCGAACACATACAAGCAGAGCTACGATGTCCTTTGGCTGAACCTACTCCGGCTTTTGGACGGCTCCAAAATCTCGGCGTGGTTCGAACAGACAAACGATTACATCTTTTGGAAGGGGGCGCGTGGCCTCGGCTTCATCACCCGCATAACGGCGAGCGCGGACTCCGTGGAAAGTGTCTCCGGCTTTCACGCGCCGAATCTCCTCTATCTCCTCGACGAAAGTTCCGGCATCCCCGATAAAATCATAGTGAATCTTCTCGCCTCGATGACGCAGGGAAACAACCGCATAATGCTCTCGACGAACCCGACGCGGAACACGGGCTACACGGCGGACGTGGCGGATACTCCCGAATGGTACACAATCCATATATCCGGCTACTCGTCAAGGTTTACTAACAAACAATTCCTAGACGAGATGGTGCGGCAATACGGGAAGGACAGCGACCGCGTGCGCGTCAATGTTTTCGGGTTGTTCCCGAAGCAGTCCAGCTACTCCATTTTGACGCGGGAACTCCTCGCCGAATTGAAGGGAAACCCCTCCGCGCACGCGGGGGAGGTGGTGCTTGGCCTCGACGTGGCAAGCACGGGCGCGGACTTGTCCGTCTGGTGCATCCGCTCCGGCGGGAAGGTAATCGCCATCGAGACGGAATCGAGTAGCAACGTGGACACGCTAATCGACCGAACGCTCGGCCTGTGCGAGCGGCACGGGGTGGAGCGCGTTTTCGTGGACTCCACGGGGCTCGGGTGGACTATCCCCGACCTTCTGCGAAAGGCGTTGCCGTCGGCGGAGGTGGAGGGGATTAACTTCGGCGCGAAGTCGCTCAACGAGCGGTGCGCGAATATGCGCGCTTTTATGTATTCGCAGTTGGCGGACGCGATGAAAAACAGGGAGGTCTCGTTCGAGGTGAACGACGGCGAACTCTTCGCGGAGCTACTGAATACCGAAATCGTCATCAACGGCCACGGCAAGTATCAGCTCCCGGCGAAGGACAAGACGCGCGAGCTATTGGGGAGGTCTCCCGACCGCGCGGACGCGCTCGCGCTGACGTTCGCGACCCTTTCGCCGTTCTTTGGCGCGAAGGTCAAGGGCTCGTCGTGGAGCGACAAGGACGAGCGCGAGTTCCTCGCCGCTTCTCTCTGGGGGTGATTTTATGGCTATGAAAATAGAGCGGGTGGAAGCGGTCGCTCCGGCTCTGCGCAAGATGCCGCGCGGCGGCGTCTGGGAATACGCGGAGGATTGGAAGGCGGAAATCGTCTTGAAGGGCGAGGGGCGTCTCATCTTCCGCATCAAGCGCGGCTATTGGACAGACCTCGCATCCGTGCCGAAGGCGTTGCGCGGCGCGTTCGACAACGGCTCCGGCTCCTACGGCATCCTTCTGGCCTCGCAGATACACGACTGCCTCTACTCCTCGCATTACACCAGCAAGGACTTCGCGGACGATATATTTCTGAAACTGCTCCGTTTCTATGGCGTGGGCACTATAAAATCATATCTATATTATTCGGCGGTGTCGCTATTCGGGCGGAGCGCGTGGGAAAGCGCGGACGAGAGCGACCGAAAATTTATTTCGTTCTGTTGGCTCGCATAGACAATTTTTTGGCTATATTATTCAAAGCGCGATTGCGTATTAGTCAATACGTTCGCGCGGTTGAACGGAGATATTCCCTTCGCCCCTTGACTTCGTTCGGGCACCCTCGCAAAGTCAAACCCTTTTTTCGTAGGTACGAAAATGGCTACTGCTCCCGAACAGGTCATTGGACCTCTCGCCACGTCTCGCATCGCGGCCCCGATGGTCGCCGAAGTCGAGGCTTCTCTCCCCATTCTGATGCACGCCAACAAGGCCGTGCAGAGGCCCTTCGAAACCGCCGGCAACGGCACGATGATGGACGTCATCGTTCCCGAATCTCCCGAAGTCGGGGACGGCGCGTGGATTAACGAAGGCGCGGCCACCGGCCCGTCGCCGAAGAACCACGAACTCGACTTCCACAACCGCGCTGTCGCCGTCGCCCTCAAGCAGTGGCACTGCGCGTTCGGCATCCCGACCGGCCTCGAATTCGCCAGCATCAGCGATATGGCGAACCAGATTGTCAAGCCGTACGGCGGTGCGCTCGCCTCGAAGGTGCAGACCGAAACCGCGAACAAACTCCTCAACGAGAGCGCGTTCACGAAGGTCATCTCCTCCGCCACCGCGTGGCCGGAAGTCAGCGACGCCGTGGCGAACATCCGCAAGGCGCGCGCCTACGGCACCCTCGTCGGCGTCGTCGGCTCCTCGCTGAACGGCAAGCTCGCCGGCTCCGGCATCGGCTACTTCAACCCCACCGCCATCATCAGCGACATTTGGAAGTCCGCTCGTCTTGGCGTGTACAACGGGGCCGACTGGCTGACCACCGCCGACGTGGAAGACCTCGTCGTTCCGTCCACCTCCGCCGCGGCCGGTGCGGTCACCCTGACCATCACCGAAACCGAACAGGACCCCCACCGCGGTCAGCGTCTGTGGGACACCGACGCGGATGCCATCTGGGCGGAGACCACGGCCACCGTTTCCGGCGGCGTCGTGACCGCGGACGGCTTTGTCGTTGGCGAAGTCCTCACCATCGACAACGTCTTCGTCGCGGACATCTTCGGCAACTCGACGGGCGAACTCTTCTCCTTCAAGGTGCTCGACACCAAGATTGACTCGGGCTCGCTCTACATCAAGATTGCCAACCCCGCCTTCGGCGAGGTGCGGATGGTCGGCGCGTCGCTCGGCACCATCACGAAGGTGACCGAGGAAGGCACCTACTACCGCGGTGTGGTCTGGGCCGAGTCGGCTCTGGCCGTGGCGTTCGGCCGCTTCGCTCCTCTCGCGGGTGCCACCGCGAAGGTGTACTCCGGCCAGAACGGCATCACCGCTCGCGTCGTGAGCGACTATCAGGTCGAATACGACCGCGTGGTCACTCGGTTCGACTGCCTCGTCGGCTCCGCTCTCGCGCGGAAGAACTGGGCGTGCGAGCTCCTCGTGAAGGCGTAGCACTCCGCCAACGCGAAGAGAAGGTGCGGGGGGCGCGAACGCGCTCCCCAATCCTTTTTTGTAGCTACGAAAATGAAACGGGCACACGGAGGTTTTGAAAACAACGCATCCGCGGCGGGTGCGATTTCGTATATATTTTAATCGGCAAGCAAGACGGCCACTTGCGGGGCGCGGAATTCGGTATCTTTCTCTCCTTTCGTAAGCCCGATTTCCGCGCTCCGCATTTTCAACGCAACGGAGTGCCCTATGGAATTGAAGGTAGAGACCTGGCCTATCGAGCGGCTCGTCGAGTACGCGCGGAACCCCCGAAAGAACGACGAACAGGTGGAGCGGATGAAGGCCGCAATCCGGGAGTTCGGCTTTCGCATCCCCGTGGTCGCGAAGAGCGACGGCACCCTCGTGGACGGCCACCTCCGGCTGAAGGCGGCGCGCGCGCTCGGGCTGACAGAAGTACCCGTGGCTCTCGCCGACGAGCTGACCGACACGCAAGTCAAGGCGTTCCGGCTCCTCGCGAATCAAAGCGCGAACTGGGCGGAGTGGGATTACGACCTCTTGAAGTTGGAGATGGAGGAACTCGAAGCGGAGAACTTCGACCTCGACCTTATCGGCTTTGGAGAAGAGGAACTAAAAGAGATTGGAGACGTTTATACCACCACCCCCGCGACGGAAGGGGAGCAAGGAAACCTCGGCGAGATAGACAAGCACAACAAATGCCCGAAGTGCGGCTATGAGTTCTAACGTCGTCCTTAAAGCGGATTAGGCGTCTTACGACGCAGTGAAGTACGCGTGCCTCCATTGGCACTACTCAAAGACTATTCCTATTGGGAAGTTGGTCAAGGTCGGCTTTTGGGAAGACGAGAAGTTTATCGGCGTTATCGTATTTAGCCGTGGAACTTGTAAGAACATCGGCGCTCCTTACGGATTAAGTCAAACGGAAGTGTGCGAACTAACGCGCGTGGCCTTGAGCGCCCACGTTCACCCGACTAGCGAGATGCTAAAAATCGGCATTGCGATGCTGAAAAAAATCGCGCCGTCCATTCGCCTAATCGTGTCTTACGCGGACTCATACCAGAAGCACGTCGGCACAATCTACCAGGCGACGAACTGGATTTTCGTAGGCAAAATAACCTCTCCGTCCTATTCAAAGTATGGGAAGAGAATAGCAGACAGAGGAGTAGGAACTATCGTAAAAGAGCTAGGTATTAGCAGAAAGGAATACGCCGAAAAACACGGGCTGGAGATTATTCGTCTATGCAAGTATAAATACCTTATGCCGCTCGACAAGAAAATGCGGCAACATGTATCAAGTCTGGCGAAGCCGTTTCCCAAGAAGGATTTACTAACTTCGGTATGAAGCGCGGGAGTCGTCTAATTAGTAGGACGGCATCTTTCCAAGATGCAAATGGCGGTGCGACTCCGACCCTCTCGCTTTGAGTTTTGTATGGATAAAATCTCGCTCCGCCTCTCCGGCGTCATCCCGTCCAAAAAGAACTCGCGCCTCTGCGCCTCGCGCGGAGGTCGCATCGTGAACATTCCCTCGGCCTCCTACACCGATTGGCACAAGCGGAACCTGTCCAGCATCGTGTATCAGTCGCAAGGAAAGCCGCGAGCGGTGCGCGTGCCGTGCGCCCTCTCGCTCGTCGTGCGCTATCCCGACCGCCGGAGGCGAGACCTCGACAACGCGCTTTCGTCCGTCCTCGACCTCCTCGTGGACGCCGGGGTTCTCCCCGACGACGCTTGGACGGCGGTGGAGCGGATTGCGGTGCGCGGGGAATTGGCCCGTAGCGGAGAGGCCCCGTCGGCAGACGTGGAGCTAGCCGCACTCTAAATCACCCACCACAAAAAAGGAGATGCAAGATGGCAAAGGGAAAGAAGGACGCGGCGTTCGAGAAGGCGGCGTTTGAATGGCTCGAAAAGAACACGGACACCGCGCTCCTCTTCGCGCAGAACCTCGTCGGCATCCTGTTGCAGAATTACAACGGGCTCGCCGGTCATTACGAGAAGGCCGGAGCGAATGAGAAGGCGAAGGCCGTCACGGCGTTTGTGGAGGCCATTCAGGCCGCGAACGGCGATATGATGGGTGCTTGGGCGGCGGCGGCAGGAAAAGGGCTCACGGGCCGTCCTACGGCCTCACAGAAGGGCGACGGCCATCCCGCCGCGAACTAGCCCTACAGACGGCACAAAAAACCTCCCCCGCCGTTCGGCAAGGGGAGGACGGGGGAAGGTTCAACGAAATTCATCCCCCGATTTTCGTATCTACGGAATTTCCGCGCGGCTCCTCCGTCGTGGCGAGGTCGAGGAGGATTTCTCGCGCTTTTCCTTCAGCCCATACAGCACGCTGGTCGTCCGTGTCGTTGAAAATAATAACCATATCCTCGCAGATGCTTATCAGCCGTTCGCAGATTTCGCGCTTCGTCATTTCGTTTCCTCCTCGGCTTCAGATGTAATGAAGGCATACATCTGATTTATTGTCATATTTAACGCGCCGCAAGTATTGTTGAGACCTTTCCCGGCCAACGGACACTCAGGACACCCTTTCTTTTTGGAAAGGGTAGTGCTCTTGTATGCGGCGCAACACCTCTTCGCAAATTCCTTGCACTCGTTGAAATAGTGTTCGTTTTGTTTGACGGTAAAATTGCGCTCATACTCATTTTGCGCTTCTTTTTCGCGCTCGGTCATTTCACGGCCTCCTCTATCGCGTAGAGAAACTTGTCACGGGTGTCTTCGTTCATTTGTCCTCCTCTGCGGGCTGGTTTAGCCACTTCAACAATGTCGGGGCTTGGCAGACAAACCCTTTTTGGTCTCCGCGAACAAGACATTTCCCGTTTTTTTTCGCTGGACAACACTCGCACCAGATGGCTACATATCCAGAACCAAATGCTCTCGCGGCGATAAGCCCTTCCGGCTTTAGGTTTTCTTTCCACTTCTCAAAGTTGGTCTTCATTTGGACGTCTCCTCCTCCCTGCGTTTGAGCCGGAACGAAACGCCGCACTTCCGGCAGTAGCTCCAGTTCTCGCCGTCGCCGAACGGGTCGTGAACGACGGCGGCGTGCCCGTAGCACTTCTGGCACCAGCACCACTCAATCGCGCCGTCCTTGCCCGGCTTGGCCAGCACGCCGGGGCGCGGCTCCTTCTCGGCATCCTCCGCCTTCTTTGCCCACGGGTTTTTAAACATCAGAGCGCGCGCCTCTACCTA
>Ga0310696_10002078_pt1 | contig 27333 bp, 18 predicted proteins | sample AusTroGonzalo_MG_4_FD_203885 | JGI IMG/M metagenome (GOLD analysis project Ga0310696, IMG submission 203885) | Bovine rumen microbial communities from tropical cattle in Woodstock, Queensland, Australia - Gonzalo_02 (v2) (version 2) | ecosystem: Host-associated > Mammals > Digestive system >...
CGCCGCCGGCAACGGGTGGATGGCGTTGTAGAGACGTTTCATGAAACGTCTCTACAGGGCGGACATACAACACCCCACGAACAAACCGAAACCGCCCTGCCAATGGCGGCGGAACCAGAGGCTAGTTACAATGGGAAATAACAGTAACATCATGAACAATTTGGAGATTCCGCCCGTGGCTGTCGCCACAGGCGGAATGGTGCGGAAACTCCACCCAAACCAACACTAATTATCCAACACCAAAACATTATTATGCAAATCGAATTACACCACATCACCGTCCGCGAACTGACAGCGGGCTATGTTGACAACAACGAAAACGGCGTGCGTGCCTACGGCGGCCGCCTCGACGTGCGCCCGCCCTACCAGCGCGAATTTGTCTATAAGGAGAAACAACGCGACGCCGTCATCGACACCCTCACACAAGGTTTCCCCCTCAATGTGATGTATTGGGCCGTGCGAGAAGACGGCACCTACGAAATCATCGACGGGCAGCAACGCACCATCTCCATCTGCCAATATGTGAACGGCGATTTCGCCTTCGATTTCCGTTATTTCCACAACCTGCAGCCCGACGAGCAGAAGCAAATCCTTGACTATGAACTGCAAGTCTATATTTGCAGCGGCACCGACAGTGAGAAGCTCAAGTGGTTCAAAACCATTAATATAGCTGGCGAGGAACTGACCGATCAGGAACTTCGCAACGCCGTTTATGCCGGCAGCTGGGTGAGCGATGCCAAACGCTACTTCAGCAAAAACGGCGCTCCGGCGGCCAAAATCGGCAGCGATTACCTCACCGGCTCCGCCATCCGGCAGGACTACCTCGAAACTGCCATCGCTTGGATTTCCGACGGCAACATCGAGGTGTACATGGCCAACCATCAGCACGATGCGAGCGCGGCTCCGCTGTGGCAATTTTTCCAAGCAGTCATCACGTGGATTGAGACCTCCTTCCGTCCCAACAAAGAGCGCAAGAAAATCATGAAAGGCGTGGACTGGGGAATGCTCTATAAGCAATTCAAGGATAAAGTATTTGATTATCAAAAGATTGATGAAGAGGTAAAACGCCTCATCTTAGACGATGACGTGACGAAGAAGGCAGGCATCTACCCATACATCCTTACCCGAAAAGAGAAATATCTTTCCATCAGAGCCTTCACCGATGCGCAGAAACTGGCGGCTTACGAGCGGCAGGGCGGCATCTGCGCCGATTGTGGACACCATTTCGAACTGTCGCAGATGGAAGCCGACCACATCACGCCGTGGCACGAGGGAGGACGCACTGTCGCAGAGAACTGCCAGATGTTGTGTCGCGAGTGTAACAGAAGAAAGAGCGGGAAATGAGTTGGGTTTTACTGCACGCCTTGGTTCTCCACCACGTCCCGTATTACCACTGAGGCGCAGGTGCAGCCGAACACCGCCGGCATATACGAGATGGTCCCGACCGTCGATAGTTTGTTTATTTCCGGGTCTGCGTCAATACGGACGCTACCCTCGCGCACGGGTTCCGGCGAGAACACCGCCGTGAAGCCGCTGCGGATCTCCATCTTGTGCAACCGCTTGCGGATGGTGTGCGCGAGGCGGCACTGGTACGTCTTCTCGATGGGCGCCACACGCACCTGCGTCGGATCCATCTTGCCACCCGCACCCATCGCCGACACCACCTTCAGATTGCGTTGTAAAGCGTGGTACAACAGGAACACTTTCGGGGAAATGGAGTCGATGGCATCGACCACATAACCGTAGGGCGCCTGTTGCAACAGTTCCACCGTCCGCTCGTCACGGATGAACTCGTGCACGCAGTGCAATTTGATTTCCGGATTGATTTGCAGCAGGCGCTCCGCCATCACTTCCGCCTTGGGCCGCCCAATCGTCGTGGTCAGCGCCAGCAGCTGCCGGTTGAGGTTCGTCTCCTCCACGCAGTCCGCATCCACAATCGTCATCTCACCGACTCCCGCCCGACACAGCATTTCCGCCGCATACGCGCCCACACCACCTAATCCTACCACCAGCACATGCAACGCCCGCAGCCGATTCAGTGCTTCCGTACCTACCAGTAAATCAGTTCGTTGTAACCAATCCATAGTTAAAAGTTAAAAATTAAAAGTTAAAAGTTTAGAGTTATTAGTTCAGGGGTTAGAAATAACCGAACCTTATACCTTCTTACCTATCACCTATCACCTATCACCTATCACCTATCACCTTCTACCTACTACTTCTTACCTATCACCTTCTACCCCTTTCTTTCTACCCATTAATACCCGCTATGAAGACTTTTAACTCTCCACTCTCAACTTTTCACTTTCCGGACGGAGGTTGCGGAAATGCCGAGCTGGTCGCGGTACTTGGCTACAGTGCGGCGCGAGATATGAAAACCTTGGTTGGTAAGCATTTCCACGATTTTTTCGTCCGTGAGAGGGTGGCGTTTGTCCTCTTTGTCGATGATTTCACGGATATGTTCCCGAAGAGCCGTGGCGGCCACGCCGTCCTCCTTGTTGGTGGCTTCGGAAAAAAGGTCTTTCAGTCGGAAGATACCGAACGGGGTTTGGACGTAACGGTGTGAGGTGCAGCGCGATACCGTGGATTCGTCCAGGTTGAGGCGGTCGGCGATGTCCTTCAGAATCATCGGTTGCAGCAGCTTGGAATCGCCCGTCAGGAAGAATTTTTCTTGAATGACGAGGATGACGGCCATTACGCTGTAAAGAGTTTTATGGATTTCCGGCAGTATCTCGATGAAGTTGTTGGCTTTGTCTATCAGCTCCTTATATTGGTTGGCGGCGTCGGTCTGCTTGGCGTTCTTGTAGTGGTTGTATAGGTCGTTGTACTCCTTGCTCACGCGCAGCTTCGGACGGTACTCGTTGACAAGCGACAGCTTCAGCTTGCCGTCTTCAATCTCCACCAAAAAGTCGGGATTGATGTATTGGGTGCTTTCGCCGGGGCCAGGGTGGGGGGTGAGCCGCCGGATGATTTCTAACACCTCAGCAAACTCGCTTTTCGTCAGATCCTCCTTGCGCATCAGCTGGTCAAACTGTTTTTTGGAAAAATCCTCAAAGTTGTTTTCTATGATATGCAAGGCTTTGGCAACCAATGGGTTGTTGTTTTGTGAAAGCTGAATTTTCAGCTGGATGGCGAGACATTCCGCCAGATTGCGGGCTCCCACGCCAGCGGGTTCTAGCTGCTGCACCACCGTGAGCAGCACCCTCTCAATTTCCTCCTTGTTTATCCGTTCCCCGTAGGTGATGAGCAGGTCGTCGGCCAAGTCACGCAGCGACCGTTGCAGATAGCCCGTAGTTTCCAGATTCCCAATGATATAAGTGGCGATTTTCTTATCCTTTTCCGACAAACTCATTTCATCCAGCTGACGAAGCAGGTCGCTGTAGAAGGAGTGGGAAGAGGTGCTTTTACGCTCGTATGAGGTGTCTTCGACAGGCGAGGTGCGTTCGTCGTAGCGACGGGGTTCCCAGTTGTCGTTTTCATCCAAGGTGTTGGCTAACAAATCGTTGTCTTCTTTTGGACGAATGTCGTCAAGGGAAATGTTGCTCTGGTTTTCCGTCAGGTCGTTTTCCTCCAGCTCCAAGGCGGGATTCTCTTCTGTTTCCCTTGATACGATTTCCCGGAGGTCCATATCCGACCCCAGAATGCGGGCGACCATCGTCTGCCGCTGGCTGGCGGTCATTCGCTGCTGTTGCTGCTGGCTATGGACCTGTTTCTGGGAGATTTTCATAAAATCAGTTTTAGACGTTGAAGCGGATGTGGAGGATGTCACCGTCTTGAACGACGTAGTTTTTGCCTTCCACCGACAGCTTGCCGGCCTCCTTGCACTTGAGTTCGGAGCCGAGGGCCTTGAGGTCTTCGTACTTGATGACTTCGGCGCGGATGAAACCGCGTTCCAAGTCGCTGTGGATAACGCCAGCAGCCTGCGGGGCGGTCATGCCCTCGCGGATGGTCCAAGCGCGGTTTTCTTTTCCACCAACGGTGAAGAACGAAATGAGATTCAGTAACTTATAGGCGGCGCGGATTACTTTGTTGACACCGGGTTCGGTGAGTCCCACGTCCTCCAAGAACGCCATACGGTCGGCTTCGTCCTCCAGTTCGGCGATTTCCGACTCGAGCTTTCCGGCGATGACGAGGATTTCGCAATCCTGTCCCTTCAGCGCCTCACGGACGGCATCGACGTAGTGGTTGTTCTCCAGCGCGTTGTCGTTGACGTTGCAGACGAACAGGACGGGCTTGTCGGTCAGCAGCATCATGTCGGCTACGACGGCTTTTTCGTCTTCGGTGGCTTCGAGCGTGCGGACGTTCTGGAAGTTTTCGAGATGGGCCTTGTACTTCAGCAGAACCTCCAAGTCACGTTTGGCGTTCTTGTCGCCCACCTTGGCCGCTTTCTCCACCTTCTGGATTTTGCGGTTGATCTGTTCCAAGTCCTTGACCTGCAGCTCAAACTCCACGATTTCGATGTCACGGACGGGATCGACGGAACCTTCCACGTGGGGCAGGTTCGGGTTGTCGAAGCAGCGCAGCACATGGATGAGTGCGTCGCACTGTCGGATGTCGGCCAAAAAGGCGTTGCCGATACCTTCGCCCTCGCTCGCACCTTTGGCCAAACCAGGCACGTCCACCACGTCCACGGTGGCGTAGATCAGCTTGTCGGCTTGGATGAAGGTGTTGATGTTGGCCAAACGCTCGTCGGGCACGTTGCACACGCCGATGTTGGACTTGTTGGTGCTGTAGGCGAAGTCGGTGATGGCCGCCTTGGTGTTCGATATACAATTGAACATCGTCGTCTTACCGCAGTTGGTAAGACCGATAATACCACATTTTAAACCCATAATGTTGTTTTTAGAAACCTAAATTGACGTCCTGAACTCCCTGAATTTCGGGAAGATGTTCTCTGATGACGGATTCAACGCCCTGTTTCAGCGTCATTTTGGCGTGGGGGCAGGAGCCGCACGCACCCTGAAGGCGCACCAGCACGATGTTGTTGGCGGTGAGTTCTACGAACTCAATGTCGCCACCGTCAGCCTGAAGGTAGGGGCGGAGCTGGTCAATAATTGCGATAACTTTCTGTTCTAAAGTCGGATTTTCCATTGTTTACAGTTTTTAAAATAAGGCTGCAAAGGTACGAAAATTTCACACAAAAAAAGGCACGTTTGACCGTGCCTTTTTTGTATCGGAAAATCTTGGTTATTTGACGATGACCTTCTCTACCTTGGCGGTTCCTTGGGCGGTCACTTTCACCATATAGGTGCCGGGTGCCCAGTTGCTGGTGGCGATGGTGATTTCGTTCTCGCTGTACTGGCCTTCCCATACCCGTTGTCCGGCCATATTGAAGACCTCCACGCGGCTGATGCTTTCGGAAGCGATGTTCAGCACGTCGGTGGCGGGGTTCGGGAAGATGCTGATGCGGATGGCCTCGTTCTCTTCTACTCCATCGGTCACCACTACCGTGACGTTGAGGATATTAAGATCGTTGTTGAGGTCATTGGAATAGACGTACAGCTTGCCGGAGTAGGGGAGTTCGGGGTGTTCGATGTTGAAGGTGACGGTGGCCTGTGTCGAACCGTTGGCGGCGATGGTGCCTTGGTCGGTAGGTGCGATGCTCATCCACGGGGTGATGCAGGCACCATCCACATAGCCGGAAATGGCCCAGTTGTAGGTTAAGGAAGAGGAAGCTCCGGCGTTGAGGTGTCCCCAAGCCACGGAGGTCTTGCACCAGTTGCCGTACGGGTCAGGCGTGACGGCGTCGTCACAGCCGACAACGGGACGGGTGTCAGACGCGGCGGTCTCCTCCGTCTGCTCGAAATAAACACCGAACCAGAGGTCGCGGCCGTCAAGCACGTATGGTGTGTTGAGGGAAACAACGTTTTCTCCTTCAACAGGGGTGAAAGATTGTTCATAGATCACTTCGCCCGGGCCGTCCACGAGAATCCCGTTCATATCATAAATCTGGATTTTGGGATTGAGCATCAGATCGACGTTTGACAGGGTGACGTGAATGGTGCGCAGTGTCATGCCGATGAGGTTCTGGCTGATGAGGTCAGAAGCGGGGAAGCCGATGGCGGCGGCAACGAAGGTACTGCCGAAGAGAATGCCGTTTTCAGTCACTTCACCGGCGCGGGTGAGCGTGCTTACCTCCTGTGCGACACTGCCGCCGTCCACGTCATAGACGGGCACGATGCGGTAGTTGACGGGCGTGCCGCCAGGGTTGCTCAGGTTGAGGGTGTAGGTGCTGGTACTGGGAACGTTGGGGGCGACGTTCACAGTGATGTCGCCTTCCGGTGAAAAGACGAAGCTGCCGTCGTTGGCCGCGCTGATTTCCGTGAAGACGAAATCGTCCACGTAATAGGTGCCGCTGCCGTTGTTCGGCGCGCCGGCGTAGAAGTTGACGGATCCGAGCTGGCAGATGCCGTTGGCATCTTCGGAAGTGTGGCTGAACGTCCAGGTGATGACGTTGGTTCCGTTCACCGTCAGGTTGGCGGAGTTGTTGTCAAGGTCCACATGAATCTTGACAGGGAACCAAGTGTTGCTCGGATAGTTGAAGTTGGTGTTGGAACCGTTAATGGTGATGTAGCCGGTGCCGCTGTTGTAGAGGAAGCACTCGAAAGCCCATTCCACGCCCGGGTTGTAGTAGTGCTGCAGGTTGAAGTAGGCACCGCTGCCGGAGGAGGGGACATAATAGTTGAAATCGATGTCGAACACACCGGAGGTTTGGTTGGAAAAACGGTAGATGATGTCGTTTGTCCCTGTGATTTTAAGTGAGTTGCTGGGACTGCTGGCCTGTTCGTTGGAGATGTAGGCATCTTCGGCAGAGCCGGGCGTGTTGCTCCATGTGGTCCAGTTGGTGTTGTTCTGCGAGCAGAGCCGCTGCCCCGCCGTGTAGCTGTCGAAGTTGTCGGAATAGACAACCGTCTGTGCCTGTAGCAACATGCAGGTGAATGCCAGGCAGAAAAGAAATAGAACTTTTTTCATACGCATTAAATTTAAGGGGTGAATAATGCGGCAAAAATAGTTATTTTTTCAATATCTAAATACAAATTGTGTCGAAGACACAAAATCTCAATAACCCCACACTAAGCGAAGCGCAGTGTGGGGGCCGCGGATGATAAGACGGAGATCACTAAGCGAAGCGCAGTGTGGGGATAAAAAAACGGGGCAAGCTTTCGTTTGTCCCGTTTTCTGGATGACTTCGCAGAAGACTACTCTTCGGCGGCCACGACCTCGATGTTGAGGGAGACTTTGAACTCCTTGTGGAGGTTGACTTGGGCGGTGTAGTTGCCCAGTTCTTTGATGTGGTCGTCGCTGAGGGTGATCTTGCGGCGGTCGATTTCGATTTCGTGCTGAGCCATGAGGGCTTCGGCGACGTCGGCGTTGGTGACGGAACCGAAGATGGTGCCCTTGTCAGAGGTCTTGGCGGCAATCTTGACGGAAAGGCCTTCGATCTTGCCGGCCATGAATTCGGCTTCTTTACGGAGCTTTTCGGCTTTGAAAGCACGTTGTTTGATGGTTTCAGCCAGCATTTTTTTGTTAGCGGGCGTAGCCGGAATGGCTAAAAGATTGGGAATAAGATAATTTCTTGCATAGCCGTCTTTCACCTTTACGAGATCGTCGGCATAACCCAAATTCTGAACGTCTTGTTTTAAAATAACTTCCATTGTGATTCCCTCCTTTTAGTTGTTAGATTTCAAATTGTCGGTCACGAACGGGAGTAAAGCAAGATGTCTCGCTCTTTTTACTGCCTGTGCCACTTTTTTCTGATATTTTAATGAAGTACCGGTAAGGCGGCGGGGAAGGATGCGTCCCTGCTCGTTGACGAATTTCTTGAGGAATTCGGCGTCCTTATAGTCGATGTACTTGATACCGCTTTTCTTGAAACGGCAATATTTCTTTTTTCTGATGTCAACCGCGATGGGGGTCAGATATTTGATGTCTGATTGTTGTGCCATAACTTGATTCCTCCTTATTCGTTAACGTTGTTTTCGGTTTCTACTGCTGCGGGTGCTTCTTCAACAACCGGAGCGGTCTCTTTCTCTTTTCTCAGGTTGCGTCTCTTCTCGCTGTAGGCGATGGCGTGCTTGTCCATCAGGATGGTCAGGTAGCGCATCACGCGTTCGTCACGACGGTACTGAAGTTCATACTCTTTCACAACGCTCGGTTCGGCCTTGAACTCAATCAAGTGGTAGAAACCTGACGTTTTTTTGGCAATCGGATAAGCCAATTGGCGCAGTCCCCAGTTCTCCTGGTGAACGATCTCTGCTCCTTTTTCGAGGAGGATCCCCTCGAACTTTTTAACCGTTTCCTTCATCTGTTCTTCAGACAAAACGGGAGTCATAATGAAAACGGTCTCGTACTGATTCAACATAGTTTTGTTTTTTTGTTTATAAATTTGGTGATAAATTTTTTGGGGCGCAAAAGTACAACTTTTTTTCAATGAGAGCGAAAGGCCAAACAAATTTTTTTCAACATGCTGAAACTCTTACATAAATCATCCTTTTAATATGTGGATGTCGGCATTTTTCACCTGTGTTCATTCTTCTATTCTGGCGGTTTTTTGAAGAAAATTCTTTGATTTTTGAATGACACTAAGCCAAAAAAGCAGGAATATTATCCGCTTTCTGATGTCGCCATATTGTGAAATAGCATTTCCACATAATATATATGTGTTTGATACTTAAACAAATATTGCATGATTTTAGCTGTAAAGATATTAACAGGAAAATGTTTGTTATATTTTGATAAAAAAATGCCTGTTTTTGAGAATATATGTATTTTTGTAAAACTTGCTAACGAATAATCTGCCTGCCGCTTTTGTTGTTCACTACCCATAGGCAAACTCATATAACTAACTGATAAAAAACCATTTACCTAACCCATTAATGAAACTGAAAGGTATCCTCCTTCTATTTCTTCTTATTGCCGTAGCCGCAGGTGTGGTGATAGCAATAGTCAGTCTGCGCCCGAAAGTGTGCGAGCGGGTGGAGGTGCGTCTCGAATATACCGGGGCGGACACGCTGCTCACAGGGCGGGAGGTGCTTTCTGTCCTCAGCAGCCACGGCCTGAACCCCGTGGGGGCCGCCCCCGGCAAGCTGCGCCGCTCCGAAATAGAGGAGGCCCTCCGCAGCAACGTCTGGTTCGACTCGCTGCTCAACCTCACCCCCGTCGGCAGCACCCTGAAGATGGACATCCGCGTCAAAAGCCCCCTCATCGCCGTCTATCCCGCCAACGGCCTGCCCTATTTCATCGGGCATGACGGAGAACTCCTCCCCGACGACAGCCGCGTCTGCTCCAGCCTGCCGGTACTCAACGGCAACGTCCGCACCCCCTATACCCCCGGCAAGAACGTCCGGGACCTTAAGGAACACACCCTTCAGGACGCCTACCGCATCGCCCTCGCCATCAGTGCCGACAGCGTCTTCTCCACCCAGCTCACCCAGCTTTATGTGAACGACGATTCCGAAATTGAAGCCTGCTGCCCCCTCTTCCGGCACACCGTCCTCTTCGGTCGCGCCGACAACCTCGAACAGAAAATCCGCCAGCTGCACATCGTCTATGACGAGGCGCTGATCAATATGCCCGCCGACACCTACGCCAAAGTCGATGTCCGCTTCAAAAACCGTGTCTTCGCAACCCGTAAGAATATCACCAATACATTGTAGCAATGAAAAAGAAGAAGATTCAATCCGAACCAGAAGAATGCAGAGACCCCAAAATGGCCGTGGGCCTCGATATAGGAACCACCAAGATCGTTATGACGATGGGCTATCTCTGCGATGACGGCAAGGTGGACCTCTGCGGCTACGGAAAAGCCCCCTCCACCGGCGTCCAGTACGGTCTGGTGCTGAATCTTCAGGATACCATCGACGGCATTACCGCCGCCAAACAGCAGCTGGAGGAAGCCACCGGCATACCCGTCAGCGACGTGTATGTGGGCATCGCCGGCCGCCACATCAAAAGCATCAGCTGCACCCATACCATCACCCGCCCCAACGGGCACGACGTCATCATCCGCGAGAACGAGATCGCCAAGATGACCGCCGATATGGAGAACTATGTCGTCAACAACGGCAAGGTCATCGCCGTCATCCCCCAAAGCTACCTCGTTGACGGGAACGAAACCCTCCGCCCCGTCGGTATGGTCGGCCAGAACATCACCGCCACCTACCAGCTGATCATCGGGGACGACCTCGAAATCAAGAAAATCATCAAGAGCGTCAAGGACAGCGGCCTCAATATGAAACGACTCCTGCTGGAACCCCTCGCATCCTCCATCTCCTGCCTCACCGAGGAGGAGAAGCGTGAAGGCGTCGCCCTCATTGACATCGGCGGCGGCACTACCGACCTGATCATCTACCGCGCTGGCGTGCCCGTCTATATCCGCGTCATCCCCGTCGGCGGACAAGTCATCACCAAGGACATCCAGTCGCTCGGCATGACCTACGAAGAAGCCGAGAACCTCAAAATCCAACATGGCTCCTGCACCCCCGAAGATGCGGATGCCAACCATTTCATCAACCTGAACAATTCCGCCTACTTTGGCCAAAATGTGAAAATCAACGCCCGCGACCTCGCCCTCGTCATCAACGCCCGCGTCAAACGCGACATCCTTGAAGTGGTGAAATCGGAAATAGAGAAGTCGGGCTATATGAATAACCTGATGCGAGTGGTCGTCACGGGCGGTGGCGCACGCCTCACCGGCATCAAGAGCCTCGCCGAATTCATCTTCCAGAAGAGAGTCCGCATCGGCATCCCCGGCATGGGATTCACCCCGACCCTCGACTCCGCACTGAAAGACCCCATCTATTCTACGGCCCTCGGACTTCTTGCCTACGGCTGCAAAAAAGACGGTCAGCCCTACAGCCCTCGCACCATTGACTCCCCTGACGAAAATGAAGAGGATGACGAAATTCTTGATAGTGAGGAAGACTCCGGACGTCGCCGCTGGTTCGCTGGCCTCGGCAACGGCCTCAACAAGTTCGCAAATACCATATTGGGCAGCCTCACCGACAATGCAGGCGAAGACGGAGTGGATTGATTTTTTTCTGTATTGATTATTAAGAACTTAAATATATTAGTAGAAGAAAGACTATGAACGAGATTGACGAATTGACATTTGAAACAACCAGCTACGGAGAAGTGAAAAAGAACGCGATCATCAAGGTCGTGGGTGTCGGCGGTGCCGGTGGCAATGCCGTGCAGCACATGTACGAGGAAGGTATCGTGGATGTGGACTTCTTCCTTTGCAATACTGACGAGCAGGCACTGCGCGACAACAAAGTGCCCACCACCCTGAAATTCGGCAAGTCGGGACTTGGTGCGGGCTCCGACCCCGTCATCGCCCGCCAGCTGGCCGAAGAGTCGGAGGAGGAAATCCGCCAGATGATCGGCCCCGACACCAAGATGCTGTTCATCACCGCAGGTATGGGTAAAGGCACTGGCACCGGCGCATCTCCCGTCGTGGCCCGTATCGCCCGCGAAATGGGAATCCTCACCATCGCCGTCGTCACCTACCCCTACAAGCTCGAACAGAAACGCTGCTGGCAGAAAGCCGACGAAGGTATCGCCGAACTCCGCAAGTACGTCGATTCCCTTATCGTCATCCAGAACCAGAAGGTGATGGAGACCTACCGTCGCGAAACCCTCCCCGCAGCCCTCGCCCACGCCGACGACGTCCTCAAGAACGCCGTCAAGTGCATCGCCGAGCTCATCACGGTCGCCGGCTACCAGAACGTGGACTTCAACGACGTCGCCTCCATCCTCACCAACAGCGGTGAAGCGATGCTCGGCCTCGCCGAAGCCAGCGGCGAAAACCGTATCGAAGAGGTCATCAGCAAAGCCATGACCTGCAACCTCATTGATGACAGCCATATCACCGACGCACAAAACTTCCTCTTCTTCGTCCGTTACGGTGAAGAACAGGAACTTACGGTGGACGAGCTGTTCAAACTTTCCGAGGAGTTCGAGAAATACCAAAACGAGGATACCCACGTCATCTGGGGTCACGCCGCCGACAAAGGCCTTGGCGACAAGCTCAAACTGTCCGTCATCATCACCAAATACAACTCCAAAACGATCACTCCGAAACTTCCGGAATCCACGGCAAGCCAGAAAAAGACAGATGACCTCGTGATTCCTGTCGTTGCGCCGCAGCCCGAAATGACAGAAGCCCCCGCCGCACCCGAGCCCACCCTCTTCGACTCCGTGTCGTCGGGTGAAGTGCTCGAACCCGTCGTTGAGCAGACAGAAGAAGAGCAGCCCGTTGCTGAAACTGCCGACAATCCTGTTGCTGCGACTACGGTTCCCGAAGCGTCCGAAGCCGAAAACGCCGATCTTTTCCAGACGCCGTTTTTCCAGCAGTCGAATGTGCCGCAGGAACCGCAACCCAGCGCACCCTCCCTCGTCGCCGAACAAGAGGACGGCAAGATTACTGTCATCCAGCCCGCCATCGCCACCCAGCCCCGCCAGTCAATGCAGCCCGTCTCAAGCATCACCGTGACGGACAACGGCGAAACTGACTACGATGATGACCAGAAGTTCGACGAACTGGTGAACCGTCCAGCCTGGCAGGGCGCCATCCAGAGCTCCCGCATCGTGGATGTCCAGACTCCCGCTATGCGCAAGACCGTGCAGCCCGCTTACACCATGCAGTCCGTCTTCTTCGGACTGGATGCTACGAATGCAGACTGAGCAGATACTCGCGGTCGGGACCTGCATTGAACAGCAGGTCAATGACCGACATATTCCCGATGAAGGGGAAACGGTCTCCAAACACTTGAGGGTAAGGCGTTTCCTGAAACAAAGGCTCCTTCTTTGGATGAATCAAGTTCCGCAAATCAAATTGTTCGTGATATTCTTTTTCGAAGGTCCCCGTGAAAACGGGGGCTTTTTTTATCTTGAAAAGACCGAGCAGGACTTCCGTCAGTTCCAGATTGTAGTCAAAAAGGAATTCGTACTTTTTTTCAAAAAAAGGATAGAGGAAATCTCTGAAATAGAGGAAGTAGGGGGTTCCGCTGTAGGCCGATTCGATGGCACGCCAGTGCTTCAGCTGCCAGGGGCACCTATAGTCGATGCGCACATCGCGGATGCAGCTGCGCTGGGTTTCGTGCCGGGTGGGCAGAATCAGCATCTGCACCCCGCCCGCTGTCATAATGTTGGCGCGGTTCCGGTACGACTGCTTCTGGTAAGTCTCGGCGTCCTCCATAAAAAATACTTCGCTTTTGGCGATAAAAGCGAAGTATTCTATGGTAGGAAGGTACGCCGTCGATAAGACGATCTCCTTCGGATTCATTATTTGCTGATGAGGATTTTGGAACGATAGACGTTGCTGTTGTCAGAAATCTCAAGCATATACATGCCCGGAGTCAGGTTGCTGAGGTTCAGCGTGGTCTCCGTGTTGAGGTTGACGGCCTTGGAGGTGACGAGGTTGCCCATCATATCATAGACGTTGCAAACGCCTTCGCCTTCGTTGAAGCTGCCGCTGATGGTCACCAAACCGCTGGTCGGGTTCGGATAGACATTCAGGTTGGCGGCACTGTTGGTGGAGCATACGCCGCTCGGCATACCGGTCATCCAACGGCCCTGCAATGTGGTAGCTCCAGTGTTGTTCGGATCCAACCACGGTTTCAACTTTTTGGCGTTGCTGCTGTTGTTGTTATTGGTCCATGAGTTGGAAATCTTGCCGTACAGGTCCCAACCGGTCGGGTTGGTGCAACTGCTTGAACCAGCATATAATTGACCCACAATGAGTTTGTCCTTGTTGAAAAGGGGAGAGCCGGAAGAACCCTGCTCGGTGGCACCCGTAGCCGTGGCCCAGTTGGCTAACCAGAATTTGGCGTAACCGCTCATAGCGCCATTGTTGATGTGCTGCGGAATGCTGAATTTCTTGATGTCGCCACCGGGATGATGGATGGCAGCGCAGGAGGTGGGGTTGGTGGGAGCACTGGTGCTGATATCCCAACCAGCTAAATAGACATCGCAGTTAGTGCCGATGGTTCCCGTGATTTCCAAAAGCATGAAGTCGGAGCTGCTTTCGCCGTCATCGCGAGCTTTGACCGTGCATCCGGTTGCAGTCTTGAAGATACTTCCGTTCGAAAGATCACATGAAGTGGCCTGATACAGGAAGTAAAATTTATAGGTGGCGCTAGCTGTATAGCAGTGGTTGGCAGACAGAAAATACTGCTTGTTGTTGTTAGCAGTATTGTTAATCATGGCACCGGAACACATATAAACGTAGCCATTGGCAGTCATTGTGTAGCAAGCTACGGAATTGATCTGGGGATGCCACGTGGCATCGTAGCAGATGGCATTGGGATGGCAGGTGCCTTCAGCATTACCGATTTGCCCTTCAATACTTTTGATATGAAAGAAATCATAGTAACCTTGTGTGATCTGGTTGATGACCAGTTCGCCGTGGAATGCGGCGCTGGCAGGTTCGTAGTATTCTACCACGATGTCTTCACCAGGCATCTCCTGCGGGTAGAAAGTGCCGTCTTCCATCTGGTTCTTGTTGATGAATTTTCCGATAACGGATTCTCTGTCAGGAGTATAGAGATAAAGCTCTGCTCCATCGGGAATATTGAAAGTGGAGAAGTTCATGGAGGTGAAAGTGGCTTCATTCATGTGGAAGGCAATGCGCCATACAAGTCCGCCGTCAGGAAGCATGTCTATACGTCCGGAGTTGGCGATGCTGTAGTTTACGTCTTTGGTCACACCGATACGGAGTGCGTGGTCCTTTCCGGGGATGGCGGCATCTTCAGCCAAAAGTGCCTCTGCATCCAAGGCCTCCACCTCAATGGTGGGCACTGCCTGCGAAATTGTGTTTTTGAAGGAGTAAGGCTCACCGCCGTAGCTGATTTGTGCCTTTGCCGTGTAACCCGTGATAAACAGGGCAGCCACAGCCAGAACTTGTAATAAATGTTTCATTTTTAGTGGATTAAATTGAACTTTTATGAATGATTTTTTTACTAATTATCATGCTAAAAAACGAGCCGCAAATTTACACGATTTTCTTAAACCCCCGACATCGTTTTTTCAAAAAAATAATAGCCAAAGGCAAAATACGGTACACCACGCTGTTGTGAGGCGCGGTACATCACGCCTCTACTTTCAAACTTTATGCCTTTCAAACTTGACGAATTTGAAAAACTTAATGAACTTTGTTGTATTTTTGCACCTTTAATTTTAAAATGAGATAAATGGCAAAAAGAAAGGTAGCAACGAAGAAAGAACAGCTTTTTACAGGTGATATTAGTGAGCTGATTGTTCAGGCTCTGTTGGAAAAAGGAGGTGTGGATGTCACCATCATTGACTTGAAAAAGATCAACCATGTTTATTTCGATAAGTTCATCATCGTGACGGGAACTTCGCGCACGCATGTGGAAACGCTTTGCGACTATGTGCAGGAACTGACCAAGCGGGAGGCGGGTGTGAAACCGACCGCCGTGGAGGGCCTCGCCAACGGCGAATGGGTGCTGCTTGACTATTTCGACACCATTGTGCACATTTTCCAGCCTGAAGCGCGAACATTTTACCAGCTTGAGACGTTGTGGAATGATGCAGAAATCAAACATCTTTAATTTTTTATGGAGAAAAAAAATAGCAAACCTAACCAGAACCCGAAGCCGATGAAGGCTCGTTTCAACCTTACTTGGCTCTATCTGATTATCGGATTCGGACTGATTGCCGCATATTTCTGGAATTTCGAGCCGAATGCTTCGAAAGAGATCGACAACGTCAAATTCCGTGAGATGGTCGTGGATAAGGATGTGGAGAAGGCTGTCTTTGTGAGCAAGGACAATCGGGTCAATATCTACATCAAAGGGAAGAGTCTTGAAGGGAAAGACCGTTACAAAGAGGTGAAGGATAATCTCGACGGTCCCCAGTTTTACCTTGCCCAAAGCGATTATAAAGCATTCAATGATGAATTGAACCGCATTGTGGATGAGGAAGTTGCATTTGTGATAGCTTCGGATTCCAATTTGACTGCCGCCGATGCGAAGAGCCTGCGGCAGGATTACCTCTTTTCCGTGATGCAGGACAACACCCGAAATTGGACGGGCGAGATTCTGCTCTGGCTATTCCCAATGGTTTTTATCCTTCTGTTGTTTTATTTTTCAATGCGTTCGATGCGAGGCGGAATGGGCGGCGGCGGAATGTTCAGCATTGGAAAGTCAAAAGCCCAGCTGATTGATGAAAAGTCGAACCTCAATATCTCCTTCAAGGATGTTGCCGGATTGGAAGGCGCCAAGGAGGAAGTGGAGGAAGTGGTTGATTTTCTGAAGAATCCTAAGAAATATACTGAACTGGGTGGCCGCATTCCGAAGGGTGTCCTTCTGGTTGGTCCTCCGGGTACGGGAAAAACCCTGCTGGCCCGCGCCGTGGCAGGGGAGGCCAAAGTGCCCTTCTTCTCCCTCTCCGGTTCCGACTTTGTGGAAATGTTCGTCGGCGTGGGCGCGTCCCGCGTCCGCGACCTCTTCCGTACCGCCAAGGAAAAAGCCCCCTGCATCATCTTCATTGACGAAATTGATGCCGTGGGACGCGCCCGCGGACGCAGCATGATGAGCGGTGCCAATGACGAACGTGAAAGTACTCTTAACCAGTTGCTTACGGAAATGGACGGCTTCTCCTCCAATACAGGGGTCATCATCCTCGCCGCCACCAACCGCGCCGACGTCCTCGACCGCGCCCTCCTTCGCGCCGGTCGCTTCGACCGCCAAATCCACGTCGAACTCCCCAGCCTCACCGAACGTAAGGAGATCTTTGGCGTCCATGTCCGCAAACTCAAACTCAGCGACGATGTGGATTTGGAATACTTCGCCAAACTCACCTCCGGCTTTTCTGGCGCCGACATTGCGAACGTATGCAACGAAGCCGCTTTGATTGCCGCCCGCCATTCCAAAAAACGTATTGAAAAAGAAGACTTTAACAACGCCATTGACCGCATCATCGGTGGACTCGAACGTCGCACAAGCATCATCTCTCCCGAAGAGAAGAAAGCCATCGCCGTCCATGAGTCAGGTCACGCCACCGTAAGCTGGCTGCTAGAGCATGCCTCCCCGCTCCAGAAGGTGACGATCGTGCCCCGGGGTGTCGCTCTCGGCGCGGCATGGTACGTCCCCGAAGAACGTCACATCACCACGCGGGAACAGCTTTTCGATGAATTGTGTGTCCTCTTGGGTGGCCGCGCCGCCGAAGAAGTCGTCTTCGGCGAAATGAAAGCCGGCACTGGTGCCCAGAACGACCTCGAACGCGCCACCAAACAGGCCTACGCGATGGTCGCCGTCTATGGTTTCAGCGACAAAATCGGAAAAGTCAGCTACTACGACTCCACCGGCCAGAGTGACTACTCCTTCAACCGCCCCTATAGCGAAAAGACCGCCGAGGAAATTGACGAGGAGGTCCGCAATCTGACAGAGACGGCATGCAACCGCGCCAAACAAATTCTTCTCACGAACAAAGAGAATCTTGCCACACTTTCCAACTGGTTGGTGGAGAGGGAGGTCCTTTACGCAGATGACCTCGAAAAGATCTACGGCAAAAGAGAGTTCGCCCCCCACCCCCCCACCACATTATCCGAAGAGCAATAAATTTATTGATATGGCCTCCATAGAAGTGAATAACAACCGTTGCAAAAACGAAATCTGTAACCAGATCCGCTCCGCGCTTAGTACCAAAAGTGACATAGTGCTTCCTCAAATTGACCGCAAGGAAAAAGTCTTTGATCCTCTGGAAGATTCTTACCAGAATTTCAAAAAGGAGTTTACGGAAGCCGGTGGCCTCCTTTATGAATTTGAGGTGGAACGCGACCGTATGTCCGACGGGAACTATGTGGCACAGCGGTTGGGCGAAATTTACAACCAGATTAAATATGCCGTGGAAGCAGGTCGTTGGACACGCGTGCTGAATGCCTCCGCCCACCTCTCCGGCATATTGAGACAGTTCCACATTGACTTTATGGAAACGCTTCCAGAATCGGAACACGCGGATGCGGTTATCGTGTATGCCGAACATCTGATTGCCCGTACAGGCCACGTTGTCCTGTCGCAACGGGGGAAGCACATGCTCTATCCGTCTATTGCCGGTCTCGCCCGCAACATTATCGTTCTCTCCGGCAATGCAAGTCTGATTGACGACCTGAAGGATCTCACCGGACGGATGACCACCACGGTACCTCAGGAAAACCGTCCCGACGAACTGAATTTCAAATTCAATATGATGGAAATACTCCGTCCTGCATCCTTTGAAGACGGCGAGGAACCGACAGTGGCGAAGCCCCGCATTATGCTGATGATGATTGTCGAGAAATAAATTATTATATAGTATATATAATATATTGTATGAAAAATCTGGTGTTGCGAACGGTTACAGGTATCCTTTTTGTCGCTGTGGTGGTGGCAAGCATCCTTTTGTACGATGTCACGGAAATACCATTCTATATTCTGATGGTCGCTGTCTCTGTGATTGGCACGTGGGAGTTCCTGAAAATGGCGGGTGTGTTGCACCGTTGGCCCCAGACTGTTCTGACACTGATAGTCTCCGCCACGCTTCCTGTTCTTCCGTTGGCAGGCGCATACTGGGGCCTCTTTTTCTGCATTGTCCCCTTTCTTCTCTTCTTTAGTCTCCTTTTTGCAATGGAGCTTTTCAGAAAAGAGGAGGGAAGCCCGCGACTGCAGCAGGTTGCCCTGCATCTTATACCACCGTTTTGGATTGCTCTTCCTGTAATGCTGATGAGTGTGCTCGGTGGTGATTGTGCCGAACTTTTTCTGGCCTTGTTCATTATAATATGGTTGGATGACACACTGGCTTACTGTGCCGGAAGCCTTTTCGGACGGCACAAGCTGTGCGAACGTATCTCCCCCAAGAAGACATGGGAGGGTTTCATTATTGCGATGGTGCTGACGGTAGCGGCCTCGGTTTCTTTCGGCTATATTGGTTATTTTATTGATGAGGTTTGTTGGAGTCCGCTGGAATGGGTGGGCTTCGCTTTGGTGGTAGTCCTTTTTGGCACGCTCGGTGACCTTGTAGAGTCAATGATCAAGAGGTCTTGCGGTGTGAAGGACTCTGGCAACATCCTGCCTGGGCACGGCGGTATCCTCGACCGCTTCGACTCCGTGCTGATGGCAGTGCCGGCAGGCGTGCTCTATGCGTATATCCTCGCATAAGCTTTTTTCTTTTTTTTCCCACTTCTATATGTTGAAAAGACGTTAGAAATCGTCCTTCCTTTTTGACGTATTGTTCTCATTTTAAGCAAAAACCGACGAAATGAGGAGAAGAGTATTTTTTTCTGTTCCCAAAAAAAACGTGAACAAAATTTAAAAATGTTGACAGATAAAAAAAATGTTGTATTTTTGCAGAATTGGAAAAAGTAAACTATGTTAGACAAATAAAATTGTAACTTATTGAGAATAAAAGAATTGAAGATAAATAATAAAAAAATAAATCTCCTAATTATGAAAAAAGTTTTATCTTTTTGCGTTTTGAGCGTGCTTTTAGCTGTGCTCAGCTTGGGTCTGAAGGCTCAATCTGGTTTAGTGCTCACTCCGGCCAATCTTCCGGATCCTATTGTGCTGAACCAGTACGACACTGTTTACATCAGCCCGGTTTCAGATTGCTTTGATTCGCTCGGATTGAATCCAAATGACAAAGTCTCCATTGAATGGCAGGTGCTGTACAATGGAAACGCGATTCCGAACGATATGCTTTCCTATTATTTTGAGGAGTTCAAGTTTGAGTCCCGCTATGATTTGGGGGGAGCTGAAAGATGGTGGGGTAATTCCTATACCAGCCACTATTGCCAGAATGGAAACGGGTATGGCAGCTATCCCGGAGCAAACACTCCCACGGAGCACCTTGAATTGGGACAGCAGTGTGAAGACCCCGGCCACTTCATTGTCTCCCTGCCGGGTCAGAACAACCCGTATCAATTTGACTATTTCTATGTAAATTGGTTCTCTGATGTAGCGAACACGGGCCACAGACTTGTCTATAATATAAAGGTGGATGGAGATTATGAGTTCATCTTCACATTGGCCAAACGCTGTGGCGGTACCAAGTGGGATGCAATCTATGAGAATAATGATGAAAGATACTACGTGGGCGGTCACCAGAGTGAGGTGTGTGAAATCCTCTCTTCTGATTCCCTCCACGGTATTGAGGTGAGCAACATTCGTGACTATTATCGTTGCGTTGGCGATTCCCTGGTTTTGGGTAATCCCCCGGTGACTTTTACCACACCCACCGACACCACCATTGACCCTGGCTATGATTCTGTCTTCTATATGGCTGCCTCTTCTTGCTATGGGGCTATTGACAGTATCATCCGCTTCCGTGTCTTCTTTGAGGATCCTTCCATCCCGGTGCTTGATACCGCGAACAGCATCCTCGTCCTCTGCGACACTGGGCAGGTTTCCATCAGCGTCACCACTACTGCTGCTGACAAGTGTATCTGGCTTGATGCCTCCGATGTCGTGCTTGACACTTTGGATGCCACAGCGGCTTTCACACAGGGGGTTAATGCCAGTACCCATTTCAGTGTATATGGATATAATTCAGAATCAGGGTGTGTGAGCTCGGACAAATTGACGGTGTATGTTGAGGTGTACGCATCACCAACCCCGTTGGTATCCGTAACGCCTAACGACACACTTTGTGAAAACGGTTCTTTCCAGGTTATACTTAATGATGGGTATGATGGATGGACATGGTTCCACGATGGTGTTGATATGAATCTCAATGACACTGTTTATGATGTTGCTGATGCCGCTATGACCGATGGCGGTTGGTATCTTGCTACCGTCAGTGAAAATCATCTTCATAGTGTCTATTCGACGGTTGACACTATTGCTTGTTCAGCTTCTGACTCTGTTCTTATCACCGTATTTGAACGTCCGAGTGTTGAATGGGCTTCCATTGATGGTAATATCGTCGCTGATAGCATCACTTTCTGCCCCAACGATCTGGATCACGTCATCGTGGCTACCATCAGTGGCGGTAAGACTCCGTATGATAATGTCACTTGGACAGGCGTCGCTGGTACCGAAACTTATAGCACTGGTAAGGTTTCCGATACCCTCACCTTTACGCTTGCCAACACCTGCGGCACTGTTTATACCTCCGGTATCAATTACGCAATTGATTCTAACGGCTGTACGCTGAAAGATTCAGTTGAAGTTACGTTCATTGTCAATGACACTGTCGCACCCACCATTACCGTAACGGGTGACACCATTTCCGCTCCGAACTATGGTAACTGCGCATACATCGTTCCCGACATCGCTGCCCTCATTACCACTGACGACAACTGTGGTATTGCGGACACCGTTCAGGTTCCTGCCGCTGGCGACCTCGTGACTACCGACACCATCGTCATCGTTACAATCACTGACCTCTGCGGCAACACTGCTGTTGACACCATACAATTGAGACTCCCTGTCGCTCAGCTCGCTGTTGACACCATTGTGGTGACCCAGCCTGTCCTCTGCGCAGGTGATGCCAACGGTATTTTCCAAGTCACTGTGACGGGAGGTACTGCTCCTTACGATGTGAATATTGTGAGCGCCGAAGTTCCGGATTCTGTCTATAACCAGCACGGTACCGCCACTCAGACACTCTTTACTTTCGAAGGCCTCATTTCGGGTAAATGGGATATCACCATCACCGACACGAACGGTTGCCAAATTACGGACACCGTCAATGTCGCCTCCCCGGATGTGCTTACCCTTACCTCCAGCGACTGGACAGATCTCACTTGCTTTGAGTCTAATGATGGTTCCTTCAAGTTCAATGTGTCACAGGGTGTTCTTCCTTATAATATAACAATCGTACGTACGCTTGGCACAGTTGTTGACAGTGTCGAGATGATACTCAATCCTTCTGTCCTTGACACCAATGTTACGATGACTGACCAGAAAGCAGGCGTCTATGTTATCACCGTCGTTGATGGTAACAACTGTACGTATAGTGTCACTGACACTCTGACTCAGCCTGACCAGCTTTCGCTCGCCGGTGTCACTGTTCTCAATCATGTGAAGTGCTACGGCGATTCTACCGGCAACCTTGCTGTTACCGGTGTTACTGGTGGTACCACCCCGTACACCTATGCTTGGGTTAATGCGGTCAATGACACTGTAAGCACTGATTCTGTCACTGGAAGAATTCTTCCTGCCGGTGTCTATACTATTTATATTTCTGATGCAAACAACTGTTCCCCGGATACAGTTCTTACCGATACTGTCAAGCAGCCCGAACGTGCTCTGAATGTGGTCTCCATTAATGCTCCTATTAGCGACACCTGCCCGCGTCTCCACACCTATACATTTGATGCTACTGTGGAAGGCGGCAGACCGAACTACGAATTTGAATGGACATTCAATAACGTGGTTGCTCAAACCACTCCGAATGTTGCCGCCGTTGTTGATACTTTTGACTACATTGAAGCGACCATCAGCTGCGACACTACCTTTGAGGTGATCTTCAAAGTGACGGATGATTCCGCTTGCGTTGCAATGGATACAATCTCCTTCACCATTGCTGATACGTTGGCTCCCACCATTACCGGAGTACTTGATACTGCCTATATTGATGCTTGTGATGCTGCTGGTGCCGGTGATACATTGAACACTATCGCCAAACTGCAGGCTGCTGGTCTTGTCATTGATGATAACTGCACTGCCGTTGATGCTCTTACGGTCAATTTCAGTGAGGTTGTTTCAGGAACATGCCCCATCGAGGTGGTCAGAACCTACGAAGTCATTGACAGCTGCGGAAACACAGGCTCAATTAAGCATGTTATTTATGTGCAAGATACAACCCGTCCGACCTTTACTCGTCCGGCGGACACAACTCTCTATCTGGACAACACCTGCTCGGTCGATACGACAGCCGCCACGATTGGTACGCCGACGAACTTGAACGATAACTGCACGGATGCTACTGCTCTTACAGTTTCCCATCGTGATGTAGTGGTCACAGGTTGCGGTTCCACTTACACCATTTCCCGTTACTGGAGAGTTGCCGATGCTTGTGGTAATGTATCTTCTTCCGATTCCCTCCAGACTATTACTGTGAGCGATACAACGCCTCCGGTCTTCACCACACTTCCGATGAATGCTGTTGCTTATTGCGACGGAACTGGCAATGCCTATGACGTCCAAGACTATGAGGATACTCTTGCCGGTGCTGTTGCTACTGACAATTGTGCTTTTGATTCCATTGCCATGGTTCGCGACAGCGTGGTGGAAGGCTGTAATGCCGCCACTCAAACATACTACTATACAATCTCAGCTGTTGACGTATGTGGCAACACGACAAGCGTACAAGTTACTTTGAGCATCGTTGATACGGCAGCTCCGTATTTCACCCGTCATGCACCCGATATGGAAATCGAATGTGATGCGGATAATCTCCAAACCATTCTTGACCAGTGGCGTGACACTGTACGTTATGAAGACTACTGTAGCGACAATGTTACGATGACTGATTCATTGAGCCCCTTCATTAATGATTCTATCTGTGGTGGCTACTATACCCGTTTCTGGACACTGGATGACGGTTGTAACACATTCATTGAGTCTCATAGATTGACAATCGTTGATAATATTGGACCCTATTTCCCGCATGAATATCTTCCGGATGCATCCCCAGTCGTAGAATGTGACGGTGCAGGTAATCATGAACAATTATTTGAATGGTTGAATTCAGTGCGTGCTATTGATGCGTGTACCGGTCCTATTGAGACATTGAATCTTTACTATTATGATGGTACTAATTATGTCCAATTTGATACGACGGCTGCGGGGCTTCTCCCGGACGGCATCCATTTCAGAGGTTGGACAGAAATTGATGGACCCTGCAATGGCTATTATTATATCTTCTGGGAAGCTATTGACTCTTGCGGAAATGGTGGCATTACCTCTCTGAATCCGTCCATTACCATGGAGCATTTCTATATTAAGGATGAAGAGGGTCCTGTTTTCCCGGTGGTTCGCACAGACACCACTGTCCATTGTGACTTTGATCCTGCTGAATTAACTGCATGGTTGACGATAGCTGATGCTTTTGACGAATGTAGCCAGACTACCTATAGTGTCACCGATACATTCGTATTTAATCCGTCTTGTGGTTCTACTGGTGTTTATGATGTGACTTGGAAATCGACGGATAACTGTGGTAATACCACAACTCATACCGCTACATGGACTATCATTGATACGGTGGCTCCTATGGTAACTACCGTCAACACAGGCAACCTCATGACTGCTGATACTCTCTATTTTTATGATGATGCTGATGATTTGAATGATTTCCTCCATCCCACCTATGTTTCTGTTACGAATATGGATACCGCTCAAAGTGCTACTTTCATAGCCGATTTCATTGCGGACAATACTGCTGGTGTAACAGATATTTCAGACTGTGGTTATCTTAAAGATTATTGGTACAGAAATTTGCGTCGGGATGACCCGGCCAGTGACGAGTGTCATGCTTACTGGCAGATTGATCATATCTTCCGCGATGCATGTAATAATCAGGTTACCATTACTCAGGATATTATCGTTCTTGATACAACGGCTCCGCGTGTCAATGACATCGCTGATGACATGTATTTCTACGGACCTGCTGACGGTTGCGCAAAAGAGCCAGTTGACACTTTCCGTACGATTGGCGATTTGAACGACTATGTTCCGAATAAGAGTCTTACTGCGAATGCACAGGATCTCCACCTCAGCACGACCAATCCTAATTATATCCGTCTGGTCAATGTCGTTACAAATGACGATCCCTCAAGTCTGTGTGATTCCATTGAAGTCAGAACGTATGAAATTTACGACTCTTGTGGAAACTTCAGAGAGTTCACGCACACAATCTATTATCATGATACAATTGCTCCTGTCTTGAACATTACTGAAGTGGTTGACAGTATTCATCAGAAAGGTTTCGGCTCTTGCGATCAGTATTCTGAAATCGCTGATGCTCATCTCAATGACAGCCTTGTGAATGTTGATTGGTTGGCATCCCATTATGGTCTTACCATTGACGAATGTCATGACTTCGGTATTTATTTGAGAAGCGAGACTGAGAGCACCAACGGTGCATACTGCCCGGGCAAGGTATTTGTCAGAAACTATCAGGTTGTTGATTCTTGCGGCAATGCCAGCTACTTCACTGTCAATCTGATTGTGAAGGATACGGTTGCTCCTGTTGCTGTTGTCACTGAACTTCACGCGGACACGGTTTATTCTGATAACAATTGTGATTTCACCCTTACTGATGTTGTGTTCACTGATTATGCTCAATTGAAGGCATGGAATAATGATGCTGATGTTTACAACGATTGCAATCTTGGACAGACGAACAATGTCACCGTCTATGGTCCGTTCATCTCCGGCAGTGGTTGCGATTCCGTCTTCACCTATAAATATACTGTTGAAGACTCCTGCCTTAATATGTCGCGTGATACCGTGTCCATCACCATCCACGTGTTAGACACCTTGGCTCCGAATGTCACAGTTGCCCAGGCCACTGTCGCTGATACGATGTATTACGAGGATGACTGCTCAATTCCGGTACTTGATTACTGGACCAATGGTCAGGATGCTTTGAATCATGGTGTTGAAATGAGCGACTGCAACCCCGCTTGGGATGACAACTCTAAATTGGTCAGACTGAATGAGACCTTTGAACGTGATGTCTGCACCACTGTCTACACTGTTCGTTATCAGGTGAAGGATGCTTGCTCTGATCATGTTTCCGATACGATTTATCAGACTATCCTGATTCTTGACACCGTGGCTCCTGTCGTTTCCGATACGGTGGTTGATACACTTATTTATATGGTGGATGATAACGCTGATTGTTGGGGACCTGCTGTCGCTTACTTCAGCACTGTTGGCGATGTGAAGGCATACGACAATAACTTCAGTGTCGTTGACTGCAATGTTGGTGATAATTCTGAGGTCAGACTCGTGAATGAAGATTCCTCCGCTGTCCAGTGTGTCCGCACCGTTGTCAGAACATACGTTGTGGTTGACAGCTGTGGTCTCGTTTCCAACGAATTCACACAGACTATCAATGTTTCTGATACGGTTGCTCCTGCTATCACTGCTACTCTCGAACCGCAGCAGGTCTATATGAATGCTGATTGTGACTTCACATACACTACGTATGCTACAATCAGTGCGCTGCCGACCGATATGCAGGATGGCATTAACGACTGCAACTTGAAAGACGAGCTTATCATTGATAGTATTGATACGCTTGAAATTGGTGGTACGGACTGCAATAAGGCGTTCACCGTATATGTGAACTATAAGGCACAGGATTCCTGCGGTAACTTGGCTGCTTTCGTTGACACTATTTATGTCGCTGATACGATTGCTCCTGCTATTGTCGGTAATCTTGACACGCTCACCATCTATCTGACAGAAGGTTGCAGCTATACCGTCCCGACTGCTTACACGAATGTGGATGATCTGCCCGCCGGTATCACTATCACCGACTGCAAGTTGGTGAAGGATCTGACAGTTTCTGAAGTTGACACACTCCATGGATATTGCCCGATGCTTATCCACCGTACTTATACTGTTTCCGACAGCTGTGGTCACACCAGTACTTTCGGCGAATTCTTCAATGTCACTGATACAATCGCTCCGAATATTACTGACAATACGGCCGATACAGTTATTCTTTATATTGCTCAAGACAGCTCCTACACAGTTCCTGCCGCTTACACAACGGTTACCGAATTGTTGACCAATGGTGCCGCACTCACTGATTGCAATCTGGTTGACGTGATTGATTCTGTACAAACTGATACTACCTTGAATTCCGCTGTTTGCGACGGCAGCTTCGTCCTCCGCCAGTACTTTGCTGTTGACAGCTGCGACAATGTTTCTGCACCTGTTTACGAGTATATCAAGCTTGTTGATACCGTTGCTCCGTGGTTGGATGTCACGCTTCCTGCCTATGATGCAGAACGTACGGCTACCGCTTGTGAATTCCTCGTTCCGAATCTCCACGATACCATTGCTGCACACTATGTGGATAACTGGAGCGCATTTACTGATTACAATCAGATTCCGGCTGCCGGTTATGCTATCACCAACTTCCGTGATACGGTTGTGATGGTTGCTTTCGGTGATGTCTGCGGTAATATGGATACGGTTTATGTGAACATCAATGTTCCCGATACTTTGCAGGTTGTCAATATCTCTATGACAGAACCGAACTGCTATGGCGAAAGCAATGGTACGATTGCTGTTGAGATTTCTGGCGGTGCTGCTGACTACATCTATTCATACGGTGTGGTTGATGCCAATGACACAATCATTGCAGTGACAGATA
>Ga0310696_10002079_pt1 | contig 27320 bp, 27 predicted proteins | sample AusTroGonzalo_MG_4_FD_203885 | JGI IMG/M metagenome (GOLD analysis project Ga0310696, IMG submission 203885) | Bovine rumen microbial communities from tropical cattle in Woodstock, Queensland, Australia - Gonzalo_02 (v2) (version 2) | ecosystem: Host-associated > Mammals > Digestive system >...
AAAGGAAGGACGATGGTATCGGCTATCGGCAACCATCAGTTGAAGAGCGAACTGTCTATGGCTGCCAGGAGCGCTATCATTAATGATCCTTGGCTCAGGAACTACTACAAGCGCAAGATGGCTGAAAAAGGCAATACCGCCGGAGCTCATGGCGTGGTACTGAATGCTGTAAAGTTTAAATTGGTTGTACGTATGTTTTCCGTTGTAAAATCAGGGATACCATATAAAGTCATGTCATACTGCTAACAACCGGTTGAACTACTTGCTTTTATAGTGCCGTTTGAGTCGCTGTTGGCCAGTTAAAATACTAGACCCGTGTCTATTAAAAGTATCAGTTAGTCGACATTAAGCAAGTAGCAGCCAACTATATAATGCGGATCCGCCGCCCAGATTAATGGGTAGCGAAGAAACGCATGTTTATTTGTTAATACGATTTATATCCTGAAAGGGGCCGATATACTCCCAATTATGATTTTTCCAAAAATATTTGGAAAAGTCTTAGAATACCCTCTAACGCGCCGAGGGTGGCGACGGTTTTGCCTGCCAATACCCCTAAATTCTCAAGTTTCTTCCTTCCGTTTATTGGATGTCCTGTAAGTTGTAAGGAGTTTCCTGATAGACGTAGTAGTTGAGCCAGTTTGCATAGAAAAGGTTTGCATGAGCGCGCCAGCGGTCCAAGGGGCCTTGCGCGGGATCGTCATTACGGTAATAATGTTTGGGCTTTTCTATAGGCAGTCCCTTGTCCAGATCGCGGCGGTACTCCTTGTCAAGCGTATCGGGCGAGTACTCCATATGTCCGGTAATGAAAATCTCACGTCCGTTACGGGCGGATACCATAAACACGCCGGCCTCATCGGACTCCGATAATATCTTAAGCTCAGGATGCTTCAGTATGTCCTGGCGCTTAACCTCTGAGTGACGGCTGTGAGGAGCATAGAACTCATCGTCGAACCCGCGGAAAATAGGCAGCGGCTCATTAACGGTCCTGTGCTTGAAAATGCCGAACATCTTCTCACTCAGAGCATGCTTGGGCACGCCATAGTAGTGGTTGAGCGCTGCCAGAGCCGCCCAACAGATGAACAGGGTTGATGTAACATGAGTTCGCGCCCAGTCCATGATCTCGGTCAGCTCCTGCCAGTACTCGACATCCTCAAACTCCATCTGCTCCAGCGGCGCACCGGTAATGATAAAACCGTCAAATTTCTGATCCTTGAGGCTCTCAAACGACTCATAGAACACCTTCATATGCTCCACAGGAGTGTTCTTTGATGTATGACTGCGAATCTTCATCAGCTTGAGCTCAACCTGCAGCGGAGTATTGGAGAGCAGACGTATAAGATCTGTCTCGGTAGTAATCTTTATGGGCATCAGGTTCAGGATGACAATACGCAACGGACGGATATCCTGGTGCGACGCCCTGGAGGTATCCATCACGAATATGTTCTCACCCTTGAGAATCTCAATTGCAGGCAGTTTATCGGGCAGTTTAAGAGGCATATCAGTACTCTGTATATTAAAACCAAGCATTCACCACCCCCATAAGAGGTAGTGAACACAAGGCAAAATTAGTTAAACTTAATACAAATCAAACACTTTATCATATTTTGGCAAAAGCCTGATCAAGGTCTGCAATAATATCATCAACATGCTCAACACCGATTGAAAGACGCACGGTCGTGGGAGTGATATGCTGCTCAGCCAGCTCCTTTGAGGTCATCTGTGAGTGTGTGGTGGTGTATGGATGTATCACAAGGCTCTTTACATCGGCCACATTGGCAAGCAGAGAGAATATCTGCAGTGAGTCAATGAACTTCCAGGTATCCTCCTGGGTGCCGTTGATCTCAAAGGTAAAGATTGATCCGCCACCGTTTGGGAAATACTTCTGATACAGCTTGTGATCCCTGTGATCCGGCAGTGAAGGATGGTTCACCTTGGCAACCTTAGGATTCTTTGACAGATACTCAACAACCTTCAGTGCGTTCTCAACATGACGCTCAATACGCAGCGGTAGTGACTCAACACCCTGCAACAGGATCCAGGCGTTGAAGGGGCTGATGGCAGCACCGGTATCACGCAGTATGACGGCACGGATACGGGTTACAAAGGCTGCTACGCCGGCTACATCGGCAAATACGGCACCGTGGTAAGAGGGATCGGGCTTGGCCAGTGTGGGATACTTGTCGGGGTTGGCCTTCCAGTTGAATGTACCGCCGTCAACAATCACGCCGCCCAGTGATGAACCGTGACCGCCTATGAACTTGGTGGCAGAGTGTACCACAATGTCAGCGCCGTGCTCCAGCGGACGGATAAGTATGGGAGCGAATGTGTTATCCACAATGAATACTATTCCGTGCTTGTGAGCAATCTTAGCTACCTCATCCAGATTTGTAACATCGCTGTTGGGGTTACCGAAAGTCTCGGCATAGATAACCTTGGTATTAGGCTGGATGGCTTTTTCAAGGGCCTCCAGGTCATTTACATCGACAATGGTATTAGTGATGCCCTGTGTTGCAAGTGTGTGTGTAATAAGGTTGAATGAACCGCCGTACAGATTGTTTGCGGCTACAATGTGGTCACCGGCCTGTGCAATGTTCTGCAGAGCGTATGTTACGGCTGCTGCGCCCGATGCTACTGCCAGAGCGGCTACACCACCCTCCAGTGCTGCAATACGCTTTTCAAGCACATCCTGGGTTGAGTTGGTCAGACGACCATAGATATTACCTGCATCGCGCAGACCAAAGCGGTCGGCAGCGTGCTGTGAGTTGCGGAACACATATGATGTGGTCTGATAGATAGGCACTGCGCGTGCATCTGATGCGGGATCGGCCTGTTCCTGGCCTACATGGAGTGCAAGAGTCTCAAGATGGAATTTGTTGTTTGCCATAGTTGTATGTATTTTTAATTGTTTGTAATCGTTTGTTTTCTTTTGACGATGCAAAGTTATAGGGTTTAGAAAATTCCACCAAACATATTATGTTATTAAGGAAAAACAAACTACCTTTGTGCGTTATTAAAGAATAACGCAACACAAAAATATATATAAACTATGGAAAAGGAGAATATTTCAACTATGATTGAGCCAAAAGCCGGTGAACTGGATGCTACGGACATCAAAATCCTGACCTGCCTGCAGGATAATTCACGTCTTACTACCAAGGAACTGGCTGCCAAGGTGCATCTCTCCACCACGCCGGTGTTTGAGCGTCAGAAACGTCTGGAGCGCGAGGGGTATATAAAGAAGTATATAGCTGTTCTGGATCCTGAGAAGCTTAATCTTGGATTCGTGGTGTTCTGCTGCGTGCGCCTGCGTATAATGACGGGTGATACTGCTCACAGCTTTGAGGAGGCTGTGCGTAATATGAAAGAGGTGGCGGAGTGCTACAACATATCGGGTGAGTTTGATTACCTGCTCAAGGTTTATTGCCCGGATATGCGGAGTTATAAGTCATTCCTTATGGACGTGCTTGGCTCTACCGATACTGTCGGCTCCATACAGTCCATGTTCGTTATGAGTCCCATTAAGAAAACCTTTGGACTCTCAATCTAATTGAAAATTGAAAATTGAAAATTGAAAATTAGAAGGTTGATTGTTTTAGTCTTTTGATGATTGTAGTTAATAAACCGATTATTTCACGACAATCCTTATCTAATGAGTTGAAAGATTCGTCATTAATATAATTGCAAACATGAAGGAGGTCTAACCAGTAACTGGTTTCATCGGCCTCCTTCAATGCAATATTGAGTTTACTTAGAAAATCAGGATGACTTTGAGCGTTCTTACTTTCTATAGTATTAGCTCCAATACTTGTCCCACAACGTAGAAGTTGTTTAGACATGATATATTCCTGTTTTTCACTATTCAGATATTTGTAACAGTTAATAATGCGTATAGCAAAATCTCTGCTTTTACTATGTAAAACATTGTCTCTCATGATAAAAAATTTCAATTTTCAGTTTCTTTTTTTTTCAATTTTCAATTTTCAATTTTCAATTTTCAATTTTCAATTTTCAATTTTCAATTTTCAATTTTTTTACTCCCACTCGATGGTGCCGGTTGGTTTCGGTGTCAGGTCGTAGAGGACTCTGTTTACTCCGGGCACCTCAGTGATGATGCGCTGGGTGATGTGATGCAGGAGCTTGTAGGGAATCTCCTCGATTGTGGCGGTCATTGCATCGCGGGTGTTGACGGCGCGGATTATTACGGGCCAATCCCATGAGCGCTTGTTGTCCTTTACTCCGGTTGACTTGTAGTCGGGGACTATGGTGAAGTACTGCCAAACCTTGCCCTCCAGGCCGTTCTTGGCAAACTCCTCGCGCAGGATGGCATCACTTTCGCGCAGGGCTTCCAGGCGGTCACGGGTGATGGCTCCTGTACATCTTACTCCCAGACCGGGGCCGGGGAACGGCTGGCGGAACACCATGTTATCGGGCAGGCCCAGTTCCTTGCCTACTACGCGAACCTCATCCTTGAACAGGAGTTTGATAGGCTCTACCAGCTCAAACTGAAGGTCTTCAGGAAGACCGCCTACGTTGTGATGTGACTTTACGGGACCGGACTCAACGATATCGGGATAGATGGTACCCTGAGCCAGGAATGAGATTCCTTCCTGCTTGCGGGCCTCCTCCTCAAATACGCGAATGAACTCGGCACCGATAATCTTACGCTTCTGCTCAGGATCGGCCACGCCAGCCAGCTTGCCCAGGAAGCGGTCTGTGGCATCCACATATACAAGATTGGCGTTCAGCTCGTCACGGAACACCTTAACCACCTGCTCGGGTTCACCCTTACGCAGCAGTCCGTGATTGACATGAACCGATACAAGCTGCTTGCCCACTGCCTTGATAAGCAGAGCGGCTACAACTGATGAATCCACTCCGCCTGACAGCGCCAGCAGCACCTTTTTGTCACCAATCTGAGCACGCAGCTCCTTAATCTGTTCATCAATGAATTTCTTGGCCAGAGCCGGAGTCGTGATGCGCTCCATATCGGCCGGACGTACATTACCTTGAGTCATATGTATAATAGTTTGATTATTACGCTGTTTACAAATGTAAACCAATTAAAACTAACTCAACGCACGTAAATACAGTTTTTTATAAATTGTTAATAACTAACCTGGCATATTGCCGAGCACATACACTATCTTTGCAAGCCGGAATACAAATAATCTATAATTATATGAAATATTACATCCTTTTTGGCCCTCCCGGGGCAGGCAAAGGCACACAGGCTGGCGCCATTTCACAGAAGTACAATCTTAAGCACATAAGCACCGGTGAGTTGCTCCGTGCCGAGATTGCAGCAGGCACAGAGCTTGGCAAGCAGGCCAAGGACCTTATTGATGCCGGTAACCTTGTCCCCGACAGCGTAGTTGAGGGCATGATTGAGAGCACTTTCAATAACACCAAGGACGTTGCAGGATTCCTCCTGGACGGATTCCCCCGCACTCTGGGTCAGGCTGCTGATCTGGATGAGATGCTTGCCCGCCGCGGTGAGAAAGTTAACGCCGTCATCTCAATCATGATCAAGGATGAGACCATCAAGCAGCGCATCCAGCACCGCGCCGAGATTGAGGGCCGTGCCGATGACGCCAATGAGGAGACCATCAAGAACCGTATCGTTACATACCACAAGCAGACCGAGCCCCTTATCACCTATTACAAGAACGCCGGCAAGTACCACGAGGTAGATGGTGAGTGCGGTGATATCGATGCAGTACGCAAGGAGATGTTCCGCGTATTCAAGGGCATTGACCACAAGTTCCTGGAGCGTCAGGTTGTTCTTGATGACTCACTTCTGGATAAGGTACAGATGCTGGCTCAGGAGTCACCCCGTCTGCGCATGAACTATGACCTGCGCAACAGTGAGGATGACCAGTCACAGCGTATGCTCAACGTTATGCTGCCCGGCACCAAGACCGCCATCCACAAGCACAACCTGTCAAGCGAGACCGTTATGCTCATGCGCGGCAAGATGGATACCGTATTCTACAACGATAAAGGCGTTGAGATGCAGCGCATCCACATGGGCGGTGACACCGGCGTGTTTGGTGTAAACATCCCCAAGGGCCAGTGGCACACTTTTGAGGTTGGCGAGCTCAGCATCATTTTCATGGCTCAGGATGGACCTTGGTCTCCCTTGGCAAAAGAAAACATGCTGTGATTCAAAAATCATAATTGAGAATTGAGAATTTAGAATTGAGAATTGAATGTAACGCACCTGCGTTGTAATATGAGAAAAGGCCTCGAATTACTCGAAGCCTTTTTCTTTTACTATTACGCAGGTACAGCGTATTAATTCTCAATTCTAAATTCTCAATTCTCAATTTTAAGCTTTGAATTGTTCCTTAAGTTTCGGCCAGTATCCGCGTCCCAGAACTATTCCGCATCCCAGCACAAATCCCAGGAATGTCCAAACTACCAGAGTCTTGGCACGGCTGTTTGAAGGCTGTGACGGAACCGTTACCGGCTGGATGATTGTAAATACCGGAGTATCCTTCTTAACCTGCAGCTTTATCTGCTCCAACTGCTTTGAGAGCTCACTGTAAAGAGAGTTGGCAATAGTGTACTTTGATGACAGGCGCTCCAGCTCAATGCGATCCTGGGTAGATGTAAGCTGCTTGGTACGGTCAGTTATCTTAGCAACCTGCTCCTGGTAATACTCAGCCTCCTTCTTGACCTCATCATAACGAGCCTGAACATAATCCAGTTCACTCTGTGATTTCTCAACGCGGAAACGGGTAATCTCCTCCTGAAGCAGCTGCTGAGCCTTCATTGCAAGCTCTGCTGTCTGTATAGGCTCTGAACCTATTACAGAGAGTGTAACATAACCCTCTTTCTTGTCAACGTTAAGTGATACGCTCTGCCCTACCATCTTAAGGATCTTAACCTCATCCTTGGTAAGCAGCAAAGGCTTCTCAACATCAGAATCAGATGCAGGAAGCGTTGTCTCGGGCTTCTCACCGCGAATGGCATTCAGTATCACGCCGGGCAGTCCCAATGTGTACTTTTTGATAGTACCCATTACACCCGGTTTCATATACTCCTTGGCGTATGCATACATGCTTACGGCTGTATCGGCCTTGGCGTAGTGCAGCGGCGTGTACATAAGCTCCTTGCGGAACGGAACACTGTTTACTATCTGCGGATAGATAAGCGGTGACAGTTCAGATGTGCTGCTCATTGAACTCAGGTCAAATCCGGCAAGTGAAGCCAGACTGCTCAGTGATGAACTGGTCTTTGAACCCACCTGAGGGACCATGACGGTGCTCACGCTGTATGTGCGTTTCATTGTAAGTGCTGCTACAAATCCCAGCACAATGAATGCACAGGTCCAGATTATTACCGTCTTGCGGCCATCCCAGAGCTGTTTAACCAGCGCCATTATGTCTATGCCCTCCTCATCATCCATCAGAGGCGCATTATTCATATCTTCCTGCATATTACTTAAGTTTGTCAACCAAAATAATAAGTGAAATAACGGATGTCAAGGTAGCAACAGACTGGTTCAAAGTATTACTCCAGTTAATCTTCTCCTTGGGAGTATCCAGTTTCTCACGCTTCTCGCGGTCAATGCTTACAGATATTACTCCACCCGGCTCAACCTTTGGATACCTGCGGATTCCAAATAATCCGCGTTTTGTTCCATCAGTCTGATTGTTAGGCATTGTAACGGTTACACTATTCCTGTTGGCAACCTTCTGGAAACCGCCGGCATAGTGACGGATATACCAGGCAGCGTTGTGCTTACCCTGATAAACCATAATCTTGCTTGATGCAGAGAACTCTTCAGGAACATACTGTCCCATACGGGTACCGATCTCACGTATTACAACAGTGTTCTCCTGACGTACAATGTTTACTACATCGCCATCCATCAGTATAAGGTCTGCATTGATATGTCCTTTCTTGCTCCTGGCCTCAGTCAGGTTTACACCAATGTTACCGCGGTTGTTATAAGTACGGAATACATATGTGTAAGGATCGGCATCATCCAATAGTCCGCCGGCCATCTGTATAACCTCCCAGAGCTGTGTCTTGTTGTCATTCAACAGATATACACCGGGATATTTTACACGTCCGTTAATCTCAACTGTACGGCCGGTTGTAAAGTCCGGAGTCATACGTACAACAATCTGATCAAACGGCTGCAACTGGAAATCTGTTGTGGGATAGTAATCCTCATCAACCTTAAGTGTAATAAGGTCAAATGATGATTTCTTATCAGTAATGTTCAAACGGAACACCTCAACACGGTCATATGCGGCACCAACCTCAAAACCTCCGGCCATTGTGAGCAGGTCATGTACGGTCAGTGACGGATCAAACGTGGTTCCAAAGGGGTTCTTAACGGCACCGTTTACACGAACCTCACCCGCATTGGTATAAGTGGTGTTATCATAAACGTTCAACTGGTCACCGGCCTTGAGTTCCATGTCAAGGTCATTGTCAAGAGAAACGGTTATGTACTCCATCTTGGCCGGGTTGGTTACATCCTTGCGGAATATATAAGCTGTAGGATATACGTTTGTCTTAAGACCTCCGGCATACTCAATAGCCTGGCCAACAGTCATGTGGTCATTAAGGCCAAAGGGGCGTGCAAATGGCTGACGTACCTGTCCGTTAACGCTGATGGTGTCCATATCGCGGTAAGCAGACTGCTTAAGAACCTTCACCAGGTCACGTGCCTGCAGAGTGAAATCAGCATTGCCATCCACACCCGGGAACGGAACGGTAATAATTGAGATTGTTGAGTCAGGGCTCATACGCTCTACAAATACAAAGTCTGTCTTTGCGGTATATCTGGGCTTGGCTCTCTCAATCAGAGTCTTAAGGCTGGTGTTCTTGTTAACATCAAACCTGCCCTCATAGTAGACATCACCCTCAATGGCTACATAGTTCTCCATCTGGACATCGGTAGTAAAGATATAGACATCATCACCATCGTGCATATCTACTTTCTTCTTGCCTCTCATTATATCGTCCAGATTATACTCCAGGATATTAACTTCACCGTTCTCATAACGTGAAACCTGTACAAAATCAGCATATGCGTTATAAACCAAGCCACCGGCATATTCAATAAGGTCCTTAAGACCCTCACCCTGAATCATCTCATAACGCATGGGGCGGTTCACACCACCGCGTATGGTAACCACGTTCTGAGCTACCGGAACAAACAGCACATCACCGTTCTGCAGGTCATACTGGATCTTTGGATCCGGCTTGGTCATGTATTTATACAGGTCCAGGCGGCTGTTCTTACCACCGCGGCTCAACTGTATGTTACGTACAGATCCTATTCCTGTGGGACCGCCAGCTGCAGCCAGAGCATTGAATACGTTGTTCAAGGCCGATACAGAGTATCCGCCCTGAGTCTCAACCTCACCGTATATGCTCACTGATACTGTGCGGGCAGTGATAATGCGAACTGCAATCTGATCCTCACGGAATGAGTAGTGGCTGGCCAGTTTTGACTGTATAGCCTGGCGTGCCTGTGCCATTGTCAAGCCCTTGAGGAATATCTTGCTTGATCCTGCGGGCTGAATCGATCCGTCTGCACCTATGCGCTGGTGAATCTCAGTTTGTGATGAACCGAATATTGAGATGTGTACCTCATCGCCTTCACCTAATACATAAGTCTCAGGTGCCTGAGCACCATCAGTCGTACGGAAAACATCAAGGGTCTTTCCAGTAAACAGTGAATGACCGTATATGGCCAGAGAGTCTAATATCTCCTTCTCCGTCACATCAGCATTGGCAGCCTCAGCCTGTGCCTCCTGATCAGTTGTCAATGGAGCAATATTATTTGCCATTGCTACATCAGTATATGATACAACAGCGGTATCGCCCGCTGCCTTCTCAGCCTGCATCTTGTTCAGGATATCCATCACACGGCCCTGATAATTAGCATATTCTGTGGGAGGAATGTTGTCCACATCAATACCCTCCTCCATCAGTCGGGTACGGACCTCAGTCTCACTAAGTCCTCTTTTCTGCAACTCGGCCTGAGCCATTGCCATCATCGAAGCGCTTTGTGCAAAAGCCACCATAGGCAACATCGCAAACAAAACTGCCAGTATTCTCTTCATATAGTGCATTAATTAATTTGCCGCAAAATTACTAATAAATATTAAATAACAAGCCTTAATTGGCCGAGAACTCCTTTATACGCTGCTCCTCGGAGCGTTTGCACACCAAAAGCTGTCCTCCCTTCTCGGACACTATATAACCATCAAGTCCCTGAAGAACAACCTTCTTAAGTCCCTCAGTATGAACTACACAGTTTGAACTCTCATAGAAATAAACGTTGCCAACGGCAGCATTATTATATTGATCCTTAGTAAGTTTCTCATGAAGTGACTGCCAGTTACCAAGGTCACTCCACCCAAAATCAGCCGGGTAAGTAAACACCTTACCATCAGCTGCCGCCGGCTCCATAACCGCATAGTCAATAGAAATCTTCTCACACTGCGGGAAAATCTGCAAAACGATACCATTGGGGACGGTTCCGTTTGGTACTGTTTTCAAATCCGGAACCATCTCATCCATTTGCGCAGCAAGGTCAGCCTTATAAGCCCTGATAGATTCCGTGATCGTCTTAATGTTCCAAACAAATATTCCGGCATTCCACAGGTAGTTGCCATCGGCCAAATACTTCTTTGCAGTCTCCAGGTCCGGTTTCTCCTTGAAAGCCTCAACAGCCTGAATCTCCATCTTAGCATCCTTAACAGGTACAGCCTTAACGTATCCATAGCCCGTTTCCGGCCTATTTGGTTTAATGCCGATGGTAACGATGAAATCATGGCCCGATGTAAACTCAAGAGCGCCGCCAATAACTCTACGGAACTCCTCAGGATTCATCACCACAGCATCACTCGGAGTAACAACTACGTTTGCGTTGGGATCCTCACGCTTAATACTCCAGCAAGCCCAAGCAATGCAAGGAGCCGTATTACGGGCAGCAGGCTCAGCCAAAATATGCTCAACAGGAATACCAGGAATCTGCTCCTTAACAATATCCACGTAAGCCTGATTGGTTACAACCCAGAAGTTGCTCTCAGGGCAAATACCCTTAAAACGGTCCACAGTAAGCTGTATCAAACTTCTGCCGCAACCCAAAATATCAATAAACTGCTTAGGGAACTCAGGGGTACTGAGAGGCCAAAAACGGCTTCCAATACCACCAGCCATAATAACGACGTGATTTGCCATATCTATTTTTCTGTTTTTCTAAGAGTTTGCCAAAGCCAACTACGTACTATACCACGCTTCTGATTGTCAATAAATGCATCAAGAACACGCGTAGAACCATTCATAGGCTCAATATCATAATTAGCTATTGCTGCCGGAATCAAGCAACTATAACCCTCACGCAACACAATTCCATCACCCGTCTCTCTAATCTTTATCCTGCAATCGCCTTTGAGACACATGGTTATGATGAAACTGTCATACTTCTTAAGGTCTCTATGGAAACGCTGGGCAATGTCTGTCACTCGAGCGCTGAAGAACGCCGTCTCCACCACCCTGTTTGCGTGATTTGCCTTTACCGAATAAGCTGTACGATACCTGCTCTCAACCCGATAATTCAAAGCCCGAGCAGCCAGTTCAGTATGTAACTGACGAGGTTTACCATCCAAACCCGGACGGTTATAATCAAATATTCTGTAAGTTACGTCACTTGATTGCTGTATCTCTGCCAGCATAATTCCGCCGCAAATAGCATGAACGCGGCCAGCCGGAATGTAGAACACATCACCCGCATGAACCTCATGCTTAGCCAGGGCCTCCACAATAGTCCCGTCCTGAACCATCCGCTTATACTCATCGGGAGTAAGTGATTTCTTGAATCCGGAATAGATGCAAGCCCCGGGCTCAGCATCCAGAATATACCACATCTCAGTTTTGCCATTCTTGCCATGCTCACGCATAGCCATAGCATCGTCCGGATGTACTTGAATGGAAAGATCCTTCTGAGCATCGATAAACTTAACCAGTAGCGGCATTTTATCGTCATAACGCTTGGCCACAGCCTTGCCCAGAATGCCCTCAGGGGCCATTGCCACCACCTCCGGAAGAGTCTTGCCCTTAAAAGCCCCATTAGCGACAACCGTAGGCGAACTCTCCACAGCGCTAACCTCCCAGCTCTCGCCAATATGCTCCTGCTGCGACAGTCCCTTCCACTGCGTAAGCCTATCGCCTCCCCACACAATAGTGTGAAGGTTAGGCTCAAAAAGCAACGGATATAACTTTGCCCCTTCCATATTAAACGCGAAGATACAAAAACCGAGCAAAACCGACCCGCTCCCCTCAGCCCTATTTTTCAACAATACCATTGGGGACGGTTCTGTTTGGTACTATTTTTCAAAACGATACCATTGGGGACGGTTCCGTTTGGTACTATTTCAGCAAATCGATGATAATCTGAGCCTGGGCGGGAGTGATTGTGGGACCGATGGGCAGACTGAGTTCCTGCTCTGCAATTTGCTCTGTAACAGGCAAATGCAAGTCTATGTCCCAAGCGGATTTAGCGTAACACTCCTGCTTGTGAGGCGGTATAGGATAATGAATTAAGGTCTCTACCCCATTCTCTTTTAGATAAGCCTGAAGTTCATCACGTTTCTCCCATAGTATTGGAAACAGATGATAAACGTTCTGAGCGTCATCCAAGCGCTTTGGGAGCTTAATAGACGGATTGCTAATGCCCTCGTAGTACATCTTAGCTATCTGCTGCCTGTGAGCGTTATCCTCATCCAGGTATTTCAGCTTGACATCAAGAACAGCTGCTTGGATCTCATCCAAACGGCTATTTCTACCGGTATATTTGAATACATATTTGGCCGATGAGCCATAATTGGCGAGAGCACGTATCGTTTTGGCGAGTTCTTCATCATTCGTGGTAACAGCACCACCATCACCAAGAGCGCCCAAATTCTTTCCAGGATAGAAACTATGTCCAGCAGCATCACCAATAGATCCAGTTCTACGTCCATCAGTGTGCTTGCATCCATGCGCCTGAGCATTATCCTCAATCAATTTCAGATTGTGCTTGGAGCAAATCTCCCCTATCTTATCTGTATAAGCATTACGGCCATATAAATGTACAATACAAACCGCACGAGTTTTAGGAGTGATGAGCGCCTCAATTTTGGAATCATCAATTTCGAGTGTATCGGCCTTAGGTTCAATCAAAACCGGCTTCAATCCATTCTCCGTAATTGCCAGAATAGTAGCGATATATGTGTTTGCAGGAACAATAACCTCATCGCCAGGCTTCATAGCACCCAGCTCAATATAAGCCCTGAAAATCCAAATAAGAGCATCCAGCCCATTAGCGCACCCAACGCAATACTTGGACCCAATGAAAGAAGCATAGTGTTCCTCAAAGCGAGCATTAGCCTCGCCCTGCAAGTACCACCCGCTCTCAACTACACGCTTCAAGGCCTCCTCAATCTCAGCCCCGTGCAGCCCGGTAACTTCCTTCAAACTCAAAAACGGAATCATATCGCAAAGATAAAAAAAAGTACCATTGGGGACGGTTCTGTTTGGTACTGTTTTTCAAAACGATACCAAACAGAACCGTCCCTATTGGTATCATTCCAGCACCTGTGCGGCAGCGTTCTTGGTGTCAACCTTCTCGATGATGCGTTCCAAGATACCATCCTCTGAGAAGATGAATGTGCGTCTGAGAGTACCTAGCACCGTTTTGCCGTACATTTTCTTCTCGCCCCAGGCACCGAAAGCCTGAAGCATTTCAGTGCTTGTATCCGCTAGCAGACGGAACGGCAGTTCGTATTTGGCACGAAAACCTGTGTGAGACTTAGCGCTGTCCTTGCTCACGCCCACTACATTATAGCCAGCAGCAGTCAAAGCTGCGTAATTATCACGGAAAGAACAAGCCTCCGCAGTACATCCCGACGTATTGTCCTTTGGATAGAAGTAAACAATGGTTTTACGACCATTGCCAATGAAATCCTCGGATTTCACAACAACTCCATCCTGATCAATAACCTCAAACTGAGGCATTTTATCTCCAATCTTAAGCATATTTCCAATTTTAGTACCATTGGGGACGGTTCTGTTTGGTACTGTTTTCAAAACGATACCAAACGGAACCGTCCCCAATGGCATCATTTGTAGCGCTTTTCTATTACACTCCAATCAATTATCTGCCACAAAACCTCCAATTGCGCCGCACGGCGATTCTGGAAGTCCAGATAATATGCATGCTCCCAAACATCAAATGTAAGCAACGGCTTGAGCCCCTGTGTAACAGGATTAGAAGCGCCCGGTTCCTGGGTAATAACCAATGAGCCATCAGATTTTGCAGACAGCCAAACCCAGCCGCTACCAAACAAGCCAACGCCCTTAGCAACAAACTCCGTCTGGAAAGCCTCTACAGAACCCCACTGCTTTACAATCTGAGCCTTAAGAGCGCCGTCCGATAAGCCCTTTCCGCCCTTACAGAACTGAGTAAAGTAAAGGTTATGATTCAAAATCTGCCCAGCGTTATTAAAAATACCGCCACTGGATTTGCATACAATCTCCTCCAGCTTAAGACCCTCCAACCCGCTGCCAGGCAGCAACTTATTCAGATTATCCACATAAGCCTGCAGATGCTTCCCATGATGGAAACCAATAGTCCTCTCACTAATCACGGGCTCCAGATCCTTGGCCCCGTACGGCAATGCAATAAGTTCAAACATAGCTCATAAGTTTTAAAAGTCCATTTCCAACAAATATACGCTAACTTTGTAATAAAAACAAGGCCGGCCCGATGAATATAGAGCATCATCCCTTTGAGCCCTTCCTGCCGCCCAGCGCCCGAATCCTGTTCCTGGGCAGTTTCCCGCCCCAGCCTCACCGCTGGAGCATGCCGTTTTATTATCCTAATTGGATCAATGACTTTTGGAGAATCATGGGCTTGATTCATTTTGGTGATAAGGATCACTTCTGTATTGTAGGTGAGAAACGCTTTGATGAAGCTGCAATCAGACAGTTCTGCACAGAGGCTGGCTTAGCGTTTTACGACACCGCCTGTGAGGTCCGACGTCTAAAGGATAACGCGTCCGATGCGTTTCTGGAAGTTGTTACGCCAACCGATATCCCTGCTCTGTTGCAAAAGATACCACTCTGTACCACCCTTGTAACAACAGGCCAGAAAGCCACAGAGGTTATAGCCAGCACCTTCAACTGCCAAAAACCATCAGTAGGAGGCAGCACACAAATCACAATTGATGGCCGTCCAATAACCTTCTACCGTATGCCCTCCACCTCCAGAGCCTATCCGCTCCCCCTAAACAAAAAAGCAGCCGCTTATCAGCAACTTTTTTAGCTCTCTTTGCTATCTTTGTAGCGTTATGAAAAAAGATCCTTGTTTGCGCTTGGATGAGATCGCCAGTGCCCTCTCCCAAGCTGATCAGGCCAGAATGGCCCCAGAATTGTCCCCAGCGGACAGAGTGATAATGGAACAGGCGTGCGTAACCCTCCGCGAAGCCGAACGCACCGCCATAGTAAACGTAGAGACCGGCCTGGTAGAGCGCTTCCAAGAAAGCGTCGGCAACATCAACCTGCAGGCAAAAAAAATCCGCGCCCTGGTCACAAAAATCAACAAAATCCCCAAATCCCTGGATGTTACCGAGACTGTGATCAAGGAATGCGTCAAAGTCCTCAAAGCCATCGCCCTCTGGTGCACCATGCTCTTCGTGCTACTCTACATGTCCAGCTGCGCCTCCATGACCAAGGCCCAGCTAAAGCGCGTCAACTCCCTAGCAGTAGTGTCCGATTCCTCCATGACCGGCCCAGGCAGCGTCCTGAAAATCCTAGATGAAGTAAGGTTAGAACGCGGCCTAATCTACGCCGCCTCCCTCCAAGGTACCGACAACCGCATCCAGGAACTGAACGGCTTAGCCGATGCCCAATCCCAACAGAACCGCCTGGCCGATAAATCCGACGTCTGCATAAACATCCTTGAAAGCTACATCCGAGCCCTAAAATCCGTCAGCAGCGAAACCCGCTGGAAACAAAACGGAACCGAGCTACGCGGAATAGGCAGAAACATGGACTCCCTAGCCATAGCCTACAACAAACTAGACTGGGGCACCCTCTACGAGCCCGGAATAGCCAAACAAATAGGAAAAACCACCGGCTACCTAGCCGAGCAATACGGCAAACGCCGCCAGCGCCACGTAGTAAAAGGAATCCTGGAGCACGGTGACACCCTAGTAGACGCCTGCGTAAGATCCCTTGTAGCAGAGCTCAAGTCCGATGACTTCAAAGGACTCATAGCCAACGAAAGAACCGGCCTAGAGAACAACTATAGGGCATATCTGAACGCAGCAGCCTTAAATAACACCCCGCCCCAGCCCGCCTACGACCGAATCTACGTAGAAAGCCGCCAAAAGATAGAGCAAGCCGAGTCCCTCCGCCGCCGCTGCATCACCATGCTCCAATCCTTCAGCCGAGCCCACTCCGCCCTCCTCAAAGAAATGGACAACCGCGCCACCTACAGCGAGTTCATGGATGAGCTCCTTGAACTCAACAAACAAATCCTAGCACTAAAATGATACAAAAGGGGTCTGTCCCCTTTTGTACTATTTTACGCAGTTATAGAAAATCTATTATAGAATTTGTATAATCTAAAAATCATGACTACATTTGCACAAAACCTAAACCAAATGGAAAATCCATTTTACATCACAGGAATAATTCCAGAGCCCTATTTCTGCGATCGTGACAAAGAGACAGCCTGGATAGTACGTACGCTCCAAAACAAAGCGCACATCCTCCTCACATCCCCCAGGAGAATGGGTAAAACCCAATTAATCCGCCACGTCTTTGAGCAGCCGTCCATCAAGGACAACTGCTACACATTCTATACCGATATCTACCCCACCACCAGCCTCCACGAGTTAGTCCTCTTCCTAAGCAAAGAGATATACTCAGTCCTGGTGCCCAAGGGCAAAACCGCGCTCGACAAGTTCCTGGCAGGCCTACAATCCATGTCCGGCAGCATCGGTTACGACCCCATAACCGGATCGCCCCAGTTCAACATCAAGCTGGGCGACATCCACTCGCCCGAACTCACACTCCAGGAGATCTTCAACTACCTGGAGCAGGCCGACAAACCCTGCATATTCGCCATCGACGAGTTCCAGCAGATAGCAGCCTACCCCGAAAAGAACGTCGAGGCAACTCTACGCTCATATATCCAGAAGATGAACAACTGCCTCTTCATCTACGCCGGCAGTAACCGCCACATCCTTGAGAACATGTTCAACTCGGCCGCCAAGCCCTTCTACAACAGCGCTGATCAGACCTACCTGGACTGCATACCCAAGGATATCTACACGTGCTTTGCGCAGGAGCAGTTTGCCAAAGCCGGCAGAACCATAACTGCCCATGCCGCCGCCCTTGCCTACGACCTCTTTGAGGGCCACACCTATTACGTCCACAACCTCCTCCACAACACATTCGCCGGTTCCGATGCCAATAAGGTTGTCGATGAGGCCGATATCAACCAGACACTGACTGAAATCCTAGACGAAAAGGGCCGAGCATTCGCCTCCATCATGAACCAACTAAACTACCAGCAAAAAGAAACGCTGGTAGCCATAGCCAAAGAAGGCAAAGCCACCGGCGTCACATCCGTAGCCTTCGTAAAAAAGCACGCCCTAAAATCCCCCAGCTCCGTCCAGTACGCCATCAGCACCCTCCTGGACAAGCAACTCCTCACCTACGATGACCAAGGCCGAACAAAAATCTACAGCCTTTCCGACCGATTCCTGAGCATGTGGCTCTCCCGCACATACTAGATGATATTAATTTTCGTATCTTTAAAACCACAAAACGCTGAGGCTGCAATTGCAACTTCAGCGTTTTTTTACCCCCTAGTTAGCCAGTAAAAACTCCCTAGTTAGATCTATCTCTCCAAAGCCCCCTCATCCATCAGGAACTCCTCAAGGCTCATAATCAGGATGCCGTTTTCGTCATTGTGCCTCATAACGTTGTCTCTGGTTACTATCACTTTACGGAAGCCATCGCCCACATTCACCAACGGCCGCTCTTCCTGAAGTCGTTTCTCGATGGTGGGTATTGAGAAGGCTGATTGCACGTACACTCGCTCATCGGCCTTGTTACATACAAAATCCACCTCGATTTGCTTTCTCACATACTTGCCATCGGGCTGACGTTCATTAATCTCAACCACACCAACATCAACCGAGTAGCCACGCAGGCACAATTCGTTGTACATAACGTTCTCCATCAGGTGAGTCTCTTCCAGTTGGCGGAAGTTGAGGCGCGCATTTCTCAACCCCGTATCCGTGTAGTAATACTTATACGGAGTTGAAATATAACGTTTACCTTTTATGTCATACCTTTCGGCCTGCTCAATCATATAGGCGTCACACAGATGGTCCAGATATTGCTTAATAGTGTAAGCCGATAGTTTTCCAGCACCTGAACTAGAAAAAGTATCCTCCAGTTTCTTGGGGTTAGTAAGCGAACCAACGGCCGATGAAATCACATTGAGCAAGTTCTCCAGTTGTTCATCGTTCTTAATGTTGTTACGCTCTATAATATCACGCAAGAAGACCTCGTCAAAAAGTCGCTTTAAATAATCAGCCTTTTCAGCTCTAGTTGAAAGCAGCGCACAATACGGCAAACCTCCAAAAGTAACATACTCTTTCCAAGCATCGTCAAACGACATATCTGGACATGTGGATTTATATTCCACAAAGCTCAACGGACGTAAATACATCTCATCACCACGTCCTCTAAATTCAGTAATAATATCTTTTGACAAGAACCTGGAGTTTGAACCCGTCACATAAGTATCCAAATTCTGTATATGAAGGCAACTGTTCAGCACATCTTCAAACTCACTCATCAACTGCACCTCATCTATCAACAGATAGTATTGTTTCTGATCCTTGATTTGTTTCTTTATAAACTTAAGGCATGCATCCGGATCACGCAATTCCTTGTTAGAACGATCTTCTAATTGAATCTCTATTATATGTGATGGATCAATGCCATTCTCAATTAAATGTTGTTTGAATAGCTTGAACAATAGATATGATTTTCCACATCTTCTTATACCAGTTACTATCTTAACCCGTCCGTTACTCTTGTGAGAAATCAGTCTTTCCAGGTACCTATCTCTATTTATTATCATTGCTATTTATATTTAATTTTTTTGCAATAATAGCAAAAATATTAATCAGATGGGCTTGCCGTCCCGTTATAATACAAGAGTTCACGCCATTTGATACCAAAGAAGGCCAATGAATAAATCATTGACCTACTATTCTAGTTTAACAAACAACTAATAACAGTATTATTACTGCTCGAGTTTATTTGCCTTTCCTTTCGCCTTTGCACAAACTACTATTGCTTCTTACATGTTCACGCACATGAATTACCTTACCATTCACGTTGCGATCATAAGACTCAATTCGATTGTACTTACGACCTTGACTATCTTTAGGCATAATCGTTATTTCCCGTCCTTTAGCGGGGTTCCCTTAGTGATTGCATGTTTCAGGCAATCGTTTTTATTTTTTAATGATTTCTTAATCCTAACAATCATCTTTTGAGCCCAGGTCATACCATGCATCTCATAATCATCAAAACCAAGAAAAATCACCTGATTATCCTTAATTAAGTAATGAGAATGACAAGGGAACTGGTAATTCCCTATAGATGGTGATAAACTCAATCTTTGGCCATCATATGTAATAACCCAACCATATTTGCTATTGAGTGGATTTACGACTCTTTCGCCACAACCACATGCACATAAATGAGCTGTCGTATGGTATTTCATTGAGACGTATAGTTTACCCTCTTCTAAACAGGAAGGAATGTTATCTACAAATACCAAGTCAAATATTCGGGTCATTATATATGATTTTGTTTTTACCTAGAACAAATTGCACATCGTGTGTTTTGACAACATCTTGATAAAAGCCCAAAGATTGTTTCCACCTGAATACTGATTCCATAGCAGCAAAAGCATTTAATTCTGCAATCTGAATATTATCACGATAAATGTCATCTTCACCGGCCTCATTTGTCGCATCAAAAGCATCATTCAGATATTTATATCGATCGGGTTCGCCGTATGATATACGGATAATACCAGCAAGCCCGCCATCTCTTAGTGAAACGCCTATTCCCGAGTTAATAAACTTTTTATTATTCCGAATGAGATAATTCGCAATCTCATTTCTAACAGGAGCGTTGTCAATACACAAGAAAACAAAATCCATTCCAAGTAGAAACGCTTTGTTATCTGGATTGATATTCTCGGCATGTGGGATTATAGCCTCGTTCATTTGTCTGTACACGTCACTTAGATACTGTACCTTAAAAATGTTTTGCTCCAGAATTTTTGCCGATGCAGCTCCAGGTGCCCTGAATGCATTATGCTGTTCAAATATGTCTGAATCATATAGATGAATCTCATCAAGTGGTAGTTTTGCGACAAAATCCAGGATGTACGACCCTGTGCCTCCCAGACCGACAATTGCAATTTTCATCCCTTTAAACATATCTGTCAAACCAGCGATATGAGCACGAGAAGAATTGATATCCCAATAGACCAGCTTGCTACCTAAAGGCTTTACCAGTTGATGCTTTTTGAGCGCAAGGCATGCTAAATGATCCGTATTATCAGCTGGGGCTGTTATCACTCTCCAATAATTCATGACCTTATCATAATAAGTCGGATACATCCCAGTATCTGGATAACACGAGAAGCGATAATTACTTTGTATATTATCAAATAGAGGCTGATGCATCTCTACAATGCCTAAACCTCTAATTGGAGTCCCGTCCATTTCACAAGGTTTATCTCCGATGAAAAACGCAGTATGATCATTAGGTTTTTGTATCTTTTGATTATCCATGTTCATTGGAAAAACAAGAACTCCAGCTTTTATCTCTCTCGATTCATTTAAGTAAGGTACGCAGTTGGCAACAAAGTTGCCGCTGCGTACTTCAAAACTAATTCCTTCATTCTGTATTTTTTGCAGATCCTCATTAAGACTGATGAGAGATGGCAACGTCAAATTCCATTCCATTTGTAACATAAACGATTACTCCTTTAGACATTAATCCTTCAACATTCTCTGATGGTCCTTTACTATACGCCATTGAATAAACTCGATTTGGATCGTAATCCTTTCCATATGCGAGCGAGGCAACTGTTTCATATGAAATAGTCGGTTGATCATATTTGAATGCTTCTGAGTTAATATAAATTGTACATTCGTAGTCATGACCTTTCTTCCTTGAAATGAATTTATCCATTCCTGGCTTTGAGATGTCTATATCGACGTCCCTTTCAACAATGGTATCTCTCCAATTGCCAGGTAAATCCAAATAAATATCTTCATCATCTGGAATCTGCCCAATCCGTCTAATATCGGATTCATTAATTATAGGCATTGGCCAACTATACGGTTTGCCACCATTGATTTTAAACTTGTAGGACTTTTTGTTTTCCGCGGGATTGTGTTTTCCTACGTTACCCTGATTGCCTTCTTGTTCTGAAAAGGCCTTTAATTCAATTTCTGACATCTGATAGTCTATTTTATAAATTTATAACACCAATGGGAGTTTCCCATTAGCTCTACTGCAAAGATAAAACAAAAATCTAAATATATCAAGCAAATCTAATAAAATTTAGCCCAAAACAATTAAAAGATTAAGACATACTTGTTTAATAGAAATATATTTATTTAATTTGCAGCACATGCGGGCTTAATAACACTCTTTTAGTGGAAACAATAGGTAAACTTTTAAGGCAATATCGTGAACTTAATAAGTTGACGTTAAGGTCAGTTGAAGAAATAACCGGTATTTCAAACGCTTATCTAAGTCAGTTAGAAAATGACAAAATTGCTAATCCATCAGCAAATACCCTCTACAAACTATCTTCGGCGTATGACGTTGACTTAGAAACCATATTAACTGCAGGTGGTGTTATCGAGAAGAAAGAACAAGATTATCCTAGGAATAAAATACTACAGTCTATTGCCGCTTCAGCCGTAACACCCTTAACCGAAGAAGAAGAAAGTAAACTTTTGGACTATCTTAATTATTTGAGGTGGCAGAGTAAATAATGGCTGTATTTTTAGAAGAATCTACTAAAAATGACATTAGAGAGTGGTCTAATGACTTACTTGTCAAAAGTCGTTGTATTAATGTATTTCCAACTCCAGCAGACAAATTAGCTACTTTTATTAACCTTAAGGTCTCACCAGAAGATTTATCACTGTTAACGCCTCTTTATCTGGATCAAGATTTCACCGTTTTGAAGACTCTTATTGGACAAATACGGGGTCTTCTTATACGAGAGCAAAAACTCATATTTTTAGACCGGTCATGTAACAAAGAAAGACAGAGATTCACGCTACTTCATGAAGTCGGCCACAATCTTCCATGGCAAGTTGCCACAGCTTCTATCCGGGCAGACGATGACTACACATTGAGTCCAGAAACGAAAGAACAATTCGAGGCAGAAGCAAGTTTTTATGCATCTGAAACATTATTTCAAGGTAACAAATTTGAAGCGATAATAGGCAATCGCCCACTAAGTATTCAGACTGCCATACAGGCATCTTCTTTCTTTGGTGCCTCAATTCATGCAACTCTACGAAGATATGTCGAATTTTCGCCTGCAAGATGCGCATTACTTGTAATAAAAGATCCATCACCTACAAAGGCTACTATGAAGGATCTATTTCATTCACCTTCTTTCTTGTCAGATATTGGTAGTATACATTTTTCCAACAGCTTATATCGTTTCCAATATCCATTTGTGGATTTATATCTTACAAATGAGAAAACTGGTTACGGCAGATTCAGAGCATCTGTCAATGAAAGAACCATAGAACTAAACTATGAGTACTTTAACAATTACTATAATGGCTTCATCTTGATATATCCATAGATCAAGTAAGAGCTATTGATAATAGCGCACAAAGGATACCACTCCTATGAAGTGAACCAAAATAGTTAGACGGAAAGAGCCCGGCACAATACCGAGCTCTCCAAATATCAAATCATTAATTAATCCGTCCAACTTTTGGGGTTCATATCATTTTGACTTTAATTCTTTAACTTTGTACCACATTACGAGTTTCCTTTGCGGACTCGTGAGTCCTTGTGCATCCATAACCTTTGTATTTGTAGTGATTTACAAAGTTATGGATGCCTTTGTCTTTTATAGCTAAGGTGTCGATTTTACTTTGCCAAAAAAATGTCGATTCAAAGTTACTCGTTACATCTCTCCTGGGCCGTTACGCCCGCACTCAATCTCTCGGCATCCGCCTTAGCCAGAGCAGTCCGAATCTCCTCCAGCCGCAAACAATTCTCTTCTTTCTTCATATTCGCAAACAATTGTATTATTGGTTCTACAAACTTACTCATTTGGGCCGATAGAACCAAACTTTTTCGTTGGGGCCGATGAACAAAAACGTGCAAAGGGGGCAGGTCAAAATTACACGTTTTTTAGAGTTATATACGCAATCTATCCAGCTCGTCCTTCACAAAGCCAATAATGCCTATAAGATTCATTATCTTATGATAGTACAAATCATAAGGCCCGCGCCTCATCTAGCTATATCATCATGAATGATAATGGGCCAACATTTTTAGACTCTCAATGTGATAGATCCTAATATCGTATTAATAATTAAAGACCCAGGTTTTTTATTATGTCTTTTTTGAGCAGTCTGAATAGTATTCAAAATATCTCTTATCTCAGGGTTTTTTTCCATTTCACTTTCAAGTTTATTTAATTGGCTTTCCATATCAGGAATGGCGATTATCAAACTATTTAGTTCTTCATTCTTTTGTATAGACTTCAACAATTTTTCATATAATCGGTTGAGTTCTTGTTTATAATACATTATCAAAGAAGCTTTTGTAACAAGCACTTCTAGTTCTTCCTTTTTGTATTCCAATGCTTCTATCTTGTTTGATACATTTTTTATTTGAATCTGCTTGTTCTCTATTTCTTTAGCTGCATCTGCAATCTTTTCTATAGCTTCGGCATCATAACTTAACAAATCCACACGTATAAAAGCATTTGCTCCTAAACCAATTATAGAAGCTAATCCTCCTGCAATTGCCGCAATCTTGAAATAAACGTCCCAAGTAAACAGATTCCAATATACCATTAATGCACAACCTCCATATATAAGGAGTAGCACTATAAAAGAAATTATTACAAATTTTTTCATGAGAGATCTATGGTTATTTTAGAAGGATTAATTTTACAAATAGTGATCAAATCCATTGTTGTTTTTCTATCACAATTCTTAAGTGTAATATGCCCACCAGATGCAATAACCGTTTTAACAATACTTATTAAATCCATTGTAGTTTTACTGGACGCATCTAAAACAATATTAACGCCAGAACGTGCGATAGTAATAATATCCAATGTCGTCTTCATAATGGGAAACTTTGTTTTATTGTACTCTAAGTTATAACAAATGTAATATAATCAACACTATTCTCAAAAACCTAAATTGAAGAAATAATTATAATAATAATAGATTCAACATAACTTATTCTCATTAAAGTCCATCCTTAGTTTCTACATTTACCATTTCCCTCCAACGGCCTAATATAGTCTGCACCTTGTTGATCTTTTCCTTTTTCCAAAAAGCAGAAAAATAATACTTCTTTATATCCTTATCATTATCCGTCAAGAAGTATTCAAAATCACTTTCTGAACAATGATTTCTTTTGATTTCTTCAAGTGTTATTCCGCGCTTATTATAAAAATCATCAGCTTCTTTGCATCTAGTTAGCAATGACACCCTCAAATTATTTAGCAAACTATATTTCTCTATCAATTTCTTAAACTTATGATGCGAAGGATCTAATGCATTGTAATATAACCACACTAATTCATACCGTGATAGAGTTCCCCTAAGTAGAGAAATATACTTATATGAATCCTCAAATGAAAAGCCTTGTGAATCAACAAATTGTACAATTCTATAGAGATGCCTAAAATAATGATCATAATATGTCGGAATCCTAAGTCTGTTATAGGCTGCCATTCCTTTTATTTTAAGAAAGCTTTTGAAACCTACTACATACCCCCCTCCAGGAAGAATTATAACAGCTTCTTCATACGTATATCTAAACACTTCTCTACCTGACACCGTCTTATCAACATCTCTTCGTAGTTTATGAGGATAATCCATTCCATTAGAATTCACTATTACTTCTTTGTCAACATAATTGTATTTAAGTCCATCCACGATCTCCTGTTGAAGATTAAGCATATTATAAAACAGGTTCTCAAAACGCTGTATTCTTATATTTTCGTTCTGAAACTCAAATTGCATTGTCTGCCTTTCCATCTCATCACGACTATCTTTCAACTCTTTACGTTGCAAACGAAGTTCATAACGTTGAAGGACAAAAGCTACTATCATCCCTGCAAAAGCGAGTGCTGACACTAATGCATTTACTGCTCCAAAACTATCACCAAATAATGCTCTACGGCTATCTTCTGGCCCCACTTCAATAAAAAAATGAGAAGCCCACAGATGAGTTATAATAGCTCCACCTATCCAAATATCTAGACAAATGATGACACTAAAAATCCATGCATATCGTTGTTTGGGCTCGATCTCATCCTTAAGGTCGTCATCATCCAGATCTTCCAATTTTGCCCCTTTACTTAGTTTCTTGTTTTTTAGAATCTGTAATTGTCTTTCAATGTCTTTTTTCTTTAACTTCTCGGATATGAATAAGCCGACATTAGATACTATAAAAAACGATAATACGATGACAGTTGATAATTCCATAACTCTTCTATATCTAAACCTTTATATTATAGCAATTCGGCATGTTCCAACAACAGAACACAAAAAAAGACTTATTAGATCATCCATTGATCCCAATAAGCCCTAAATATAAATCACAGTCGAAACCCTCGACCACACAAAGTCTAATTCTCAAACGATGCTACCTACAAATATACAATAAATACAACACCAATCCTAATCATCTCACCCACATTTCAAAAAAAATCCAAACGGAAGGTTTAGTTCGACGGAACGAAGGGAAAAATCAACCGCATTCTATGGTAAACTCCAAACGATAATCGATATTTAACACTTCATATTTAAGCTACGCCACAAACTGGTTTGTAAAGGTGTTCGGGATTGTATTTCTGTTTATTCCGCACCATTGCAACCAACGTGTGGAGCATTTTGTTCTTGATGTTATTATGTACAAGCATGGGGTGTTTGCCCCGCTCTATTAAGTGCTGATAGTAGCAGCAGATGTTAACATCTGCTTTAATGGCTGCTAGAGCTGCCTGTGATAGTAAAGACTTGATCATCCTGTTGGCAAACGGACTGACTTGAGGCTTTTGGTAAACGCTGCTGCCCGATCGTCGTTCAAATGGCGCTATACCGTAGTAACAGGCTATCTTCCTGGAGTTCATGTCAAACTTGGTGAAGTTATCGGTATAGATCATCAGACAAGCTGCGTTCTGAGCACCTATACCAGGCATAGAGGTTATAATGTCAAAGACCTCCCGCAATTCTTCATCGGACGATATGATATCCCGGATCTTTTCGTCACACTTGGTTATGGCTTTGTTTATCTCAGTGATGAGATGCTTGCTGGTAAATGACATGAAGGTCTTGATGTCCGACTTTTCCTGTACAAGCCGTTTCTCGCTCCTGCGATTGGTGAGCGCCACCCTCTGGCGTACCAGACTGTGACGGTAGAGAAACACCTCCCTGAGACTGTTGAGCGAGGCAGACTGGGGCTTGTAGAGAATCATCCTGTCGTGATTGCGCATTGCATACTCTGCTATGATCCTTGAGTCATACATGTCATTCTTGATGCGCTGGATACCTGATGACTGTTTGATGCTGTATGCACACTCCAGCCACATGTCATAACCTGAAGCATAGAGGTAATTGCTCAATCCCATGCTGTAACCACCTGTGTTTTCGCCACAGTAGAGCAAACTGTCGGCAGGAGCATCTTCAGACTGCGATCTTACCCACTTGACCAGACGGCGGTAGCCCGATGTCTTGTTGTCAAATACTTCGTGTACGCTAGGCCCACATTCCTTCACTCCCTCTGCCTTGATGAGGGTGGCATCAAACTTTTCTTTTGAGAAATCGATGCCGATAAAGATTTTTTTCATAACTATGTACCGCTTTTTTATGAAGGAATTGGCCGATAGTTGTCTAGTCTGGGACTCTAATTAGGCTTTCAAGCCTCGCATTCTATCTGGACTTTGCAACTATGCAGGGAAGGAC
>Ga0310696_10002080_pt1 | contig 27314 bp, 23 predicted proteins | sample AusTroGonzalo_MG_4_FD_203885 | JGI IMG/M metagenome (GOLD analysis project Ga0310696, IMG submission 203885) | Bovine rumen microbial communities from tropical cattle in Woodstock, Queensland, Australia - Gonzalo_02 (v2) (version 2) | ecosystem: Host-associated > Mammals > Digestive system >...
TATTTTCTGGGCGGTCGTGATCATACACATAGGAAATGCCCCGAAGACACTTAGTGTAGGATTTAGCATCTTCAGGGCATCTAAACTCTGTAACCGAACCGAAGAAATCCTACTAACTTCAATTCATTGGTAAGTTTATATAAGTTCAATTTTGTTGTATCGATATGTTCATATACATTTCTGTATGAAATTTTGGACTAGATACTAGCTCCGACAGCTCGACTCGAACGAGCGACCTGATCATTACGAATGAACTGCTCTACCAACTGAGCTATGTCGGAATAGTAGCGCCTACGGACGGGCTTGAACCGCCAACTTCCTGATTACTAATCAGGTACTCTACCAATTGAGTTACCTAGGCAATAGTCAGCGTAGAAGGCTTCGCTCCTTCGACCTCATGTTCCCGAAACATGCGCTCTGCTGGACTGAGCTACACGCTGAAAGATTAGCTCCACTGGATGGATTCGAACCACCGGAAAACTGGCGCGTTAACAGCACGCTGGCATACCACTTGCCGACAGTGGAATAAGTAGTGGGTGATGAGCGATTCGAACGCCCTGAGCCGTAAGGCAGCTGGGTTACAGCCAGCCCCGATTCACCATCATCGGAGATCACCCATAATAATTTGTTCGCAGGGAATGAGTGCCTCGAACACCCGACATGCAGTTTTGGAGACTGCCGCTCTTCCAACTGAGCTAATTCCCTATAGTACTCGATCTTGGATTCGAACCAAGGTTGTTTCTGCTTGTAAGGCAGACGCCATAGACCAACTAGGCGAATCGAGTATACGGGACCAACGGGGTTCGAACCCGTGATTTCCAGCGTGACAAGCTGGTGTCCTAGCCAACTAGACGATGGCCCCATTAATTTAGTTGCAATGGCTGAAATCGAATCAGCGACCCGATCCGTATGGGGGAACTGCTCTACCAACTGAGCTACACTGCAATAAAGATGGCAGCTTTACCCGAAGGGACTTTCCCGTGTTAACTGCCGAAGGTCTCTCCGTCATTTCTATCGCAGACGGATTAGTGCGTTTAGTGCACCATCAAAGACTTGAACTTTGGATCCGATGCTTAAGAGGCAACTGCTCTGAACCAACTGAGCTAATGGTGCATAGTGGGAGGAGTAGGAATCGAACCTACATAGTCGGATTTTCAGTCCGCTGCCGTGACCGCCTTGGCTATCGACCCGTGTTAGTGTTCGCCTCTGGGCATGATCCAGAAACCTCCTGCATATCAGCCAGATACTCTAACCATTTGAGCTAGACGAACATAGTAGGACTTCCGGGTGACGATCCCGGTTTTCCGCCGTGAAAGGGCGGTGAACTAGCCAGCGTATTCTAAAGTCCCATAGAATGGTCACTGAGAGGCACGATCTCCCGACCTCCGCGTTCGTAGCACGGCGCTCTAATCCAACTGAGCTAAGTGACCGTCGTTGAAATGGTGGAGACTGCGAGTGTTTAAACTACGGTATTAGGCGATCATCACCCTTAGTCACCTAACTGTGACACAGTCCCCGTATACTGGATCGATATCGGAGTCGAACCGATATTGCCGAGGTGCAAACCCGGAGTTCTACCATTGAACTAATGACCCATATTACTGGACTCGACGAGTAACGATCTCGCCACACTGTCAGTGCGAATGACAGTCGCCACCATGGTACATGCGAGCCCAACATAAAAAATATCCGAATTGTCAATCTGCTACAAGACTTCACGAGTCTTATCCTAGTGGAGACGAAGGAAATCGAATCCTTCCAACAATGCTGCCAGCATCATTCGCCACCTTGGTACATGCGTCCCCATATGTGTCGGTGTAATAAAAAACCCGGTTGCTTTTTGTTGCAACCGGGTTCCCATCAAACATCAACCTTTCAAGGAATTCATCGGTGCAACGCTAGCCCATATCCGCAACCCGTATATGCAAAGAGACGGTCGGCCTTGGGTGCCAACTGACTATTGCGTTCGGATTTAATGTTATGGTTTAAGTATTGCATTTTTAACCTCTTTGTCTCCAAGTTTAGCAAATATTTTTTTGATCGTCAAGGGTTTTTTGCCATTTTTCTCATTTGTAAACAACTTTTTACAAAAATGCTACTTTTTTTCTCTCAAAGCGTGCAGACGAGAATTAACAAAAGACTTCAATCGATTACGTTCGCTCAATAAGCTAGACGATCCAGTCGTAGCCAATGCGTCATTGATTTTAGCCAATGTACTGTCATCAAGAGCATCTTCCTCATTGAACGGCAATTCGGTAGACAGTTTGTTGTTCGGAAAGTCTTCCTTGAACTTACGCCAGTCAGACAATACAGAAGCACGAAGCTTATTGTTTTCATCGGAATCAATAGTTTTTACTTTGTCTTTAAGAGAAGACAGCAATTTCAATACAATATATTCAACGGATCCTTGCATCTGCGATGACGCACCAGAACTTACCACCCTAGTGGACTTATTGGCATATTCATCGAGGTTAGCGCCAGCGTCACTAATGACGTCAAAGCATTTTTTAAGTTTCGCTTTGTCGTCTGCAGAAGTATCTGCAGCTGACGGATTACTGATTGCATATGCTGCATTAATTGCATTGATCAATTCAATCGCACGTACATATTCACTATTGTTTTCGGTATTAAATATCGACTTACGGTCTTCATCAAATGCTTTCAGAGACTGTGTCTTATTCTTGTCAAGTACACGTGCTACATCTTTCTTAGATGAAAGGGACGGAGAGAACACGCCAGTCGAGTCGCCGTTATCGTCAAAACCACCATCGTTCCAGTTCTGTACATTCAGCAATTCGTCTACGGATGCAGTGTATTCGTCATCATCCTCGTCATCTGCAAACAGCGGAGTAACGTCTTCATCAGTTTCGGCAGGATCATCCTTACTGGTAGTCTGGTTAGCTATATTCATCTGGACTTTCTTCTGTTCGTCGCTAACGAGCTTACCCTTTGCCCTCAAGCTTCTTACTTCCATAATAGGAGTCAAGCCACAAACGTCAGCCAGCTTCATAATAGCTTCGCACTGCGCAGTAGAAAGGTTCAAACCATCGATTAAGTATTCATAAACTGTCATACGTTTACCCGTATAGTTTTCCTACAGTTTATCAAATCGACGGAAATATGGATTACATATTTTTAATCCAGCAGTTGCATTCGCATTCGACGGAAATCCACCAGTTCTGCAATCTGCCGTCATCGGCATATCCAGCGGCGTTGGCCATAAATGTTGCATAGTCACGGAGTTTGGTAAGTTCAGCCTTGTCCATCTGATCGATGCGCTTTGCGGGATCTTTCTTATTTACTTTGAATTTTCTTTTAATCATGCGTCAAATATAATAAAAAATGCCTAGATATCTAGGCATTTTCATTAACTTGCTGGAGCTGCAGCTGACGAGGCTCCACCGCCTCCGCCACCAGCACTGTATCCAGCGTCGCAACCCGGCTGATATGCACCAGTCAACCCAGTCGACCCAGTCTTGACACTGTAGCCGCACACGGGCACCTGTTCAGAATATGTCTTGGTGAGTTCCATGGGCTTTACGTTGTTCGCTGGAGACTTCTCCATCAGTTCCTTGATCTGCTTGCTTGGAGTTGTCTGGATCTGCTGCGGCTTGACAAATTTCTTGTCAGTCTTCGGCATCGGCTCGGTACGCGTATTGCTCTTGGTGCTGCCAGTACTTGACGTGCAGTTACTGGTAGGTTGATGAGTAGGGGCACCCATTCCATCGATGCCCTGAGTAACGATCTTGTTAGCGAGTCCGCTTCTCGGATCGACGGTGACGGAACGTACGGAATTTGGCATCACGAGAGGCTTGTAGATGTTGCCATGACGGAACTGGGAGTACAGGTTGCTGACTGTCTCCATCACCGGGTCGGTATCCTTAACCGACTCAAGGAACATCTCGAATTTCTCGTACTTATCCATTGACTGCACCGGCATTGTTCTGCTGTTCTTGTTCGTTCTGACGGTTTTCTTCTCGCATCTTTTCGGCAAGGATATTCGACGTGTCCGTGCTTTTAGTCTCGGCTTGTTCTTCCGCCTTCTTCTGTTCAGCAAGCTTCTGCATTTCGGCAGCATTTTGCTGCAGCTCAGTAGAAGACAGATTATTCAAGTCCAGATTAGGAACCTTGCCTTCGCCAGTCAGTGTAGTTGCTGCAGAATTGCCGATATCGGATTCGTAGATTGCCCACAGCTTGATGATAGGCTTATACAGTTCAGGAGCATTCACCGCTTCGCACAGAGTGGCAACGTCTTTACAAAAGTCTTTCTGGAGTTCGGTCATGATGATACCATTATGCTTACCAGCATAAGTTTATCACTGTACCGATCAATGCGAGTATAGAAATACCGAAAATGACCCAAATTAAGGGGTCACGGTTCTGTTTAGGAGCTGTCATTGACTCCTCGATATGAGCGCCGAGCTGTTTCCTTAGACCTTCGATTTCCCCATTGATCATAGACATGCGGTGCATCAGCTGGGGGATGGGCAGATTGTTCTTCATGTAGGACAGCACTTCGGCTATTGTGTCTTGAGTTTCAAGGACAAGGTCAGTCGTGTCGGACATTTGGTCGCCTACCATCTGCAGAGTATCCCATAGTCGGTCAAATTCCTCAGCAGCGTCGATTTCGCCTACTCCGCTATAGGAATCATCAGAGTCGCCCATGAAGTTGTTCTCTGCCGACTCACTGCATATTGCCCGGTTAAGGCGCTTAATGCCGTGTACGATTTTGTCTACGGCATCCTTGTCCCTCTTGTCCATGTTGTCGACTTGATTGAAATATGATTCAAGTCCGTCGATACAGTTGGCTATTTGGGTATCGCTGGCCTCTGTGACCGACTGTTCATAACGGGAAATCATATACTTGTCACAGTATTGGGTGTCTACACGTTTCTTCCCAGCAATCAAATCATCCGGAACACCAACTTCTGCCGGATACACGACAACCAGTTCATATGCAAGGCCGATATTGTCCATCTCGTCGAGGATACCTTCGTTAGCCATCACGCAGATGTCGCCGACTCCCTGGTTCTCGATGTTTGCTGCCATAGTGCTCAACGCCTTGTCGTTATCGGCCAGCAAGCTCTTGCGGCTAACCATAGCGATGTGCTGCGGAAGGTACTTACGGACAACGTCCATAGTAGCCATGATCAGCGTATTGCTGACAAGGCACTGCATTTCTTCATAGTCCATAATGCTGGCCGGGAGACCGACCAGACTTTTCTTTATGACATACCCATCTGCGTTAAGAGCTACGATTGCACGAATCATGCGTTAATCCTCGGTAGTTTGACATCAAGCGATATATAAGAGAGTTGATAATCGGATACGACACCATTTTCGTCGACATTACCAACACCTACCGGATAGAACTCGACATTTCCAGGCGGATTGTTCTGGAGGATCAGTTCAAGACTCTTGCCATACTTGTTCTTGTAAATCTGAAAGGACATAATCAATCGATTTCCTTCTAACCTGGCATCGACACATACCGCCATGGCACGTTTCTTCCATGATTCGTACGGCTTTATGCCGTTCTTTTCACGGTCAGCCGGAGCGACTTCCTCGATGGTGTACTTCTGCTCGCCAGTCACCACGTTCATGATGATCTTGTCGGCAAGCTCTTGCGGATATGTATTTCCTGAAGGAAGCTTCTTGCCGATGACGAATACTGTCGCCTCGAATACCTTGGGCGGGTCACTTGGTTTTCTGGGCATCTTCGATCCACTTGTTCAACAGTTCTTCCTTGCCCATTGATACGAGCAAGGTCTCCATCAGTTTCTTTCGGCCAGACCAGTAGGACGAAATTCCCTTCAAGTACAAGCGGACACGAGGGCCGATCTCCTTGTCGTTGATGACCTTCATTGCTTCGTTGTACATGTTTCTGCTGCCAGTCCAGTCGGCGAGAAGCTTCTTCTCGTCGGCCATCATGGTATCGTATAGTTTTTTCTGTTCCGGCGTGAACGACTTGATGATATCGTCAATTTCCTTCGACATATTCCACCGCCTTTTCCAAGAGGAGTTTAGCTTCGTTCGCCACGTCGACGCACTTCATTACCTTGTATGACGGCTGCGCCTCGCTGAACCAGCAGAGATAGCAGTTCTTGATCTCGATGCCGGTCTCTTCCTCGAAGATGCGCTTGTAGCAGTGAAGCTGCAGAGAGTACTCGACGAGCTTGCACGCTTCGAGATGTTCGCACGGAGATTCGAGATGGAATTTCGACGTAGTGTCGAATTTTGTATTCGTCTTCCAGTCCCATATCTCGAAAGCCTGGGATTTGTTATTGTAGAAGATTTGGTCGATCATTCCGCACACTTGGTAGCGAGGGCTACCGATAACAAGTTCCGAGCGAACCGGATACATCTTGCCACGGATATCGGCGAGGAACTGGTCGACCATCGGTGTGATTTTCTTGTACAGAGGAAGCACCGGGTCGGTATCGAACTTCATGTTCGGATTCTTCTTGAGATCTTTTGCGAACTCCGCATCCACGATATCCTTCGGATAACGCTGCAGCTTGTTCGCAATAGTCATTTCGATGTACTTGTGGACGGCGGAACCCTTTGCACGTGCTATTAGGTTCGTACGTGCCCACTGGTCTTGCAGTTCTTCCGGGGTAATAGTCGGAATTGGCTGTCCGGCTTCCTCGGCTTCCCTCTTCATGCGAGCGACGCATTCTTGTGATTTCTTGACGGCGTCGAACGGTTCCTTTACAGACCCGGTAACTTTCGTGACGGATATCGTCTTCTTACCATTCAACCGATAGGTGTGCCACTCTTCGTCAAATGATATATTGCTAAAAATGTCTATTTTCTTGAAAAAATCGTGCATAATGGCCAGTTTGCAATTCAAATTATTTATTGCTAAAATTACATTAATGATATTACAAATGCAAGGTTACGCATGAATCTAGTACAACTAACCAACAAGATCATTACCGGCATCGAACTTCTCGCCGAAGACTACGGTGCTATCCCAGGAACTCCGGACTACGCCAAGAAGCTGAAGCGCATGTCCAAGATTCTCGCCAAGCCAGAAGCCTTGATCGACAAGGTTCTCCGCAAGGACATCGGTGAAGCATGGAAGGCAGTCAAGGCTCATCCGTCCTACAAGATCAGCAACTACGGTCGTGTCATCGGCCTCAACGGCAAGGTGCTTTCCACCTACATTGACTGCTACGGTCGTGAAATCGTCGACCCGCAGACAGGCAACGGCAAGCACAAGCACCTTCACATCCGTGCCGCCGTAATAAACGCATTCATCAAGCCCAAGAAAGGTCAGCGAGTCAAGTACATGTACGGCCAGAAGGTCAACACCGTGTACCACCTCGGCATTATTTAATCTACGAGAGAGAGAAAAAAGAAAGGCGGCCTTGCGGTCGCCTTTCCTTGTCTGTATACGGAAATCTTTAAGCAAGTTTCCAGCCAAGGTTGGTCACGAAAGTATTTGCCAGATACTGACGCTCGTCGTCCTTCGGTGTGGACAGCTTCAAATCTTCCAGGACTTCGTTCTTGTGCTCGTCAAGCAGTTCATCAATCTTGTCGTCGACTTCCATGCTGATGGCGGTTTCGAGAATAGTCTCGTCAGACGGAGCGAACTTGATCTTCTTGCCGTTCGAATCGGTTTCAGTACGCCAGTGTTCTGGATAGGACTTCTTGACACGAGGCTTGATTAGGTCGATCAGAACCTTGCTGATCTCGTAGAACGGAGTATATGCCGGGTCGGCAACGGACTGTGCGTATTCACTGATATACGGCTGCAGCTCTGGAGAAACCTCGACGTTCATCGGATATTCATGAGTGGTACGAGGGAGCATAGACGGCATGTCCATCTCCCTGTCCTTCATCATGAACTGAACGCCAACGGATACGATAATCTTCATGACTACACCGCCTTCGGCTTGGGTTTCTTCTTGGGCTTCTTGACCTTCGACATCAATGCGACCATCTTGCGGCAGAGTTCCACTTCCTTAGGCGGAATGATGCCCTTAAAGCTCTGGATAGCGTTGTCGATGCGTTCGGAAGAGCTAGGATGCGTCGTGTCGCTGTCATAGCTGGCAGAGAGGCAGAAGAAGCTCACTTCGAGAAGCACTGCGCCGACGGACTTCGCAGCCACGCCAGTGCCACACTGGATAACGGAGAAGGAGAACAAGTCAGCCTGACGTTCGATGTTGCGGTTTGACGACATCAGCGTACCGTCGTAACCTTCGCAGTCACAGTGTCCGAGACAGAGGTGACCGAGTTCGTGTGCAATGCAAGCGTGTACGCAGTCAAGGAGATTGGAACGCCAGCATTCTGCAAACGAGTTGGAATCGATCTTGTACTTGGCGAAGTCCATCTTGACGTCGGCAAGCATCTTGCGAGTCACTTCGGACGACCAACCGGATTCCTCGTCGTCTAACTGATCGAGGGACAATACATACTGACGAGTCCATTCAGCAAGTTTTGCAACCTTGTCCATGGGCATTCCCACGTCAAAGAGTGTCTTGATGAAGGAGAAATGGCCAACCCAGTCAACGAGACCGCCGAGCAACTGGATACGATAGCGTTCATCCGGATGGCTAGCGTAAGCGTTGATAACCCTCGAATCCATGTCTGGAATGAAGTCGGTCTTTGCGGCAATTTCACGGTAGCGGGTATTTTCCTCGACGAACTTGGAATTGACGCAGAGGCGGAACAAGTATGCCATGTCGCTGTCTTGTACCAGACGAGATACTGATCGTACGTTAAGCATCTTCGATATCATCCTTCAGTTGAATGTTGTTTGTGCGCAGAAAGTCAAGAATAGCGTCACGGAGCCCCTTGGTCCCGTTAGCCTTGCGGTGCTTGATCATCATCTGCTTAAGGTCTGTAGTCTGTGATATGGCGTTCCAACGACGCCATTCCTTATCTGTCATGTCGCCACGAATCACCAAGTCCATTCCGTATGGGCCCGGCGTGAAATCGGGGACAGCCACGATTTCTTCGGCGAAATCTGCTAATGTTTGTCTTCTAGGCATAATAAAAATCGATTTTATCCTTAATATAGTGAACTACCCACACCCTAAAGGGTGTGAGCTTCGAGCGTCATCTCGGCAGGACTTGCCCTGTCCAAGATAGGGCAGGATAGAGGTCCACCAATCAGCTCGCATGAACTCCCTCCGTTCCGGAGGTACTAGTTTTCTGCCTTCCTGGACCATACGGTTAGCCGAATGCAGGTCCCTGGGCATGCACAGGCCGCATTCGCACTCGAATGTGCGTATTTCTGGCGGCATGGGATGCTTGTCGCCGCAGTTGATACACTGCTGCGTGGTAGGGATCCATCTGTTGACGACATAGACGTTGTCCTGGGCCTTCAGCCTTGCCTTCACCCTTCCGAGGCAGCTATGCTGCACGGCCTTTCCGTGACCTGCCTGCTGCCATCCGGAAAGGTTCTCGTCCTGGATGTAGATCAGTCCGAACCTTGAATTCAGGTCTGCGACGATCTTGTTCGCCCTGTCGTTCTTACGGTTAACCAGCCGCTGATGTGTTTTCTGTATCCTGTGGATTGTTCGTCTACGACTATTGGAGCCCTTCTTCTGTCTATGCTGCTTTCTCTGCAGCCTTTTCAGGCGCTCCGGTTCTTTAACCTTGACGTCTATCTCCTCGCCCGTGGACAGGGTGATGGAGGTATGACAACCCATGTCGATACCCACATCGGCACGTGGCCGGTCGGTATACGGTTTTCTTTCGGTATAGGTCGTGACTGCCAGGTAGTACCCGTCAGCACGGTTAAGTAGCTTCGCGTTCGCGAACTCCACGTCATCCTTGATCTGGTCGAGACCGTTTACTCGAACCAGTCCGTGAATATTCTGTATCTTTACCCGATGGTCGTTATTGAACTTGTAGGTAGTTCCGTACTGCTTCAGCGATACTGCACCGATCTCGGACTTGAACTTCAAGCGGCCTACCTTGTGGCCGGTCTTCTTTAGCTTGGCAAGCGCTTTGATTGACGACTTCAGGTCGGCATACACGGACTGCTTCATCTGCGAGCCTATATGTGACAATACTCTCGGTTCGAAAGTGCCGTCCGGCAGCTTCACCTCGACGTCGTCGTCCAACTCGTAATCGAATACCGACTGACCCTTCACATTACCGTAGTTGAGGATGTCGTTGTACAGCCACTTCGCCTCCAGGAACAGCATCCTGAAATCTTCTCTCTGCCTGGCTGACAGCGAATTCTTCTGGACCTTCAGCATGTAGACACGGCAGACCTGAGACTTGCGCTTCTCGTGCGTAGCCTTCATCGCCTCCTTGATCGAGGCGTTCTTTGCAAGTCTCTGCTCGTCCGTCATTGCCATATCCTAAGTTTATATGATGAATATAGTTATTTTTTCGTTATTTGGCAACCATGTTTGTTATTTTTTAACTATATTTATTGTCATGAGCAAGTATGAACGGTTCAATCACGCAAAGACATTCCTCAGGTACCACCTAATATTCTCCACAAAGTACCGCCGAAAGGTACTGAATCCTATCAGGGATAACCTGCTCGCATCCATGAAGGAGGCCGAAACCAAGAACGGAAACTTCCATATCGAGATCGACGAGGTGGACCAGGACCATATACACCTGCTTGTACGCGTCAAGCCTTCCGAATCCATCGACCGGGTGGTCCATGCGCTCAAGCAGCAGTCCACATACATGATGTGGAAGCTACATCATGACTTCCTGCATCTATACTACTGGTCCGGCCAACACCATCTCTGGACTCGCGGATATTTTGCGTCCACTATCGGCGACGTTTCCGAAAAGACGCTGGTACAGTACATCAAAAATCAAGGATAGTCATCCCGGCTCTCATATTCCGCCCTAAAGGGACGGCATCTTTCCCGCCGGATTTTGTAAAAAGACGTTTATATGGCAAGCTGGCGTGGGTTTGTGATGAACTACCCACCGGCTAAAGATGGGTGAGTTTTCTCGGCGCGATTTTATAAACTGCGTACATAGTGATAGGATTTTGCCATGAATTACGAATTCCTCCAGTTACTTGACAAGGCCAAGACGCCGGAAAACGCCAAGAATATCGAGGCGATCAAGCGTCTCTATACGATGTGTGAGTTCAAGAACGATCCCAAGACCGCTGACGAGTCTTCGATCAAGTACATGAACGAAAATACAAGTCTGGAATACAACGGCCACCAGGAATCGGATACACGTTACGTATTCGACTGCGACAACGGTACGGTTCGCCTTACCCTCGTCGATTCCAGTACGGTGCTTATCGAGGTAAGCCCTACGGGTACCGACAACATGTACCGAGTTGTCGGCAAGGTCGGTGTCGATACCGAAGTCGGCGAGGCCATCAAGGTCGGCGTGGACGCACTGAATGACGATGCGCTCATGGAAAGCTATATCGGTGACTTCGCCAAGGGATTTGCCAAGAAAGTCGGTAAGGCCGCAGCTACGGCAGCCGTCGCCGCATCTCCGCTACTGACTGGATGCGCTGGTGGTGCGGCACAACCTAGCGTTATGCCGGAAGACGGTGCCAAAGCATATATCACCCAAGAATACGGCGTTGATGCCAGCAAGGAACTGGACGGAGATGCCATTCCGAAGCTCGTGGCAGAAATCACTAAAAAGATTTCCCAGCAAGCTACCGAAAACGAGAAGGACGACTATTCGGTCGCATCCGTCCCGGCTGCAAAGGACGCAAAGAAGATATACGACATGCTCGACAGCGGCGAACTCGTCGTACCTAATCTAGCAATCGACACAGATACCAAAGACCAGAAAGAAGCCCAGCATGACGCTGCAGTTGCGTTCTCCCGTGGAATCCGTCAGGAACTGCATAACAAACTCAAGGCAAACGGCGTTGACGAGTTGCTAAAGGAATTTAACTGATATGAACTTCATTGAAGACGATCTCGATACATTCAAGCAAGACTTTGCTGAAGGACTCGACCCGGAACAGTTCGAGGCATTTGCAAAGAACCCTAGCGACATCACAGAGGAAGTGATATTCCAGCTGGCAGACCTCATCGATGGAAAGACGAGCATCGATCCGCCGGAGCCAAACATGGCGTCGGCAACGCCGGACACCATCGACCGACTGATGAACGCAATTACCATCGTCTACATTACAGACGAGAACATTCCAGTCGCCGTGGCATCGATTATCGACCCTACCGACAAGTCCTACATGGGCTTCATTCCTCTCAAGGAATACTCGCTAAAGAGCGCACAGAATCTTGACGGTCGTGTACAGCTCGAATTTGTTGCGATTTCTGACGAGTACATGCACTCCCCGGTCGAGCAAGAGCTTGTCGCACAGCTGAACGCACTAGGCACTCCGCTGTTCGCCGCAACTACCGAGTCCGACCAGACGACCGCACAGATACTGGGCGAGATCGGTTTCAAGCCAGTGTCCAGCATGGATATCTCCGAGAACGGCGAGGAGCAAGTCATTCTGTGGATTGACAAGGTCGAAGTCGACGACGAGGGCGAGGTCGTCCCGGAAGAAGGTTCCGATTCTGCCGAAGAGGAAGTAATTTCTGAGGTATGATCAGAGAAATCGACTCAACCGCAACCGGTTCGCAATACGTAAATATCATCGAACTGTTGTACATGTTCATCATAGTGGAACTGCACATAGCACTTTCCACTGTCGGTCTTTATAACCAAGAACAGAAAAAATGGAATATCAGACGACTGTTCTGGTATTCCGTAATAGGAATGCCGAGCATTCTCATACTCGGCATATTCGTTGCAACTGCAGTAAAGTTCTTGTTACAATAGCTCAGTAATTGTAATTCGATTAACTTTTGCAGTGACATTATTGTTCGATTCGCCTAGGATCCAAAAATCCTCATTAGCGTTGCGCGTACTAAAATCAAATGATAACGCAACTGTATCTGTATCATTTGCACTAGCATTACTAGACATATCATAATCATCAGACGAGAAAATTGTCGACGAATTTTTCAAGCAAATTTTAATAATATATTCCGTTTTTGTGGCTGGATAGCACCCAAGTTCAATATCAACATGATAAGACACATTTTCATTAGACTCTAATTCGTTAGCATCAACCAAGTTTTTTATGGTAAATTTACTAGCGACAGACTCCACGGTAATCGTATTATTGGCTGTACTAGTCAAGGTTCCTAGTCCGACTTGATTCTGATTAATCGTAAATGTAGTACTGCCGCTGCCGATATAATACTTTGGCGTCTTGGCTCGTATAGTCAGAGCAGCAGATACCTGCTCATCAGTCTTTGACAGACCATATCCGGTATTTATGGCACGTGACCCAGGAACTTCAACAAATCCATAATTCTTATTAGAATTATTTTTTTCACTTTCGAGATACCGATACTGCAAATCAGTTGTAGTATCGCAGAAAATAACATTTGCTGGCGGAGGCAATTCACCGGTTCCTTGAGTAGGTGACGTATACTTATGTGGCGTTCCTCCGGTAGGCGGGGTTTCAGTAAATGTAGCTTTACTTGACGCTACCGTCAGTGTACCGAACATCATGTCGTCGATATATGACGGCAGCATCGACGCCGGTATAAGGCCGTTGGCGTCACGCATCGCAATACGGTGCATCGGAACATACAGCGTACCTTCGTCAGTGCCATCGATTAGACCGCTTCCTTCTGGACGGTCGTCTATATTGCTTCGACACAGCGAGTCAATCGGCATAGCCCATTTTGCCGCTTCGGTCTTGTTTTCCAGTTTCGCCGTGATGTTATCGGCGGACATCGGCGGCATCGCAGTTATTCGTTTAGGTGTCAAGCTAGGTTGTGCCATAAAAACTCCTTAATTCCTATCAATGTGTTGGTCGCTCTCGCTAATACCATAGCCAAGTGCATATGTATTTCCAAGTATAATTCCTTCGCCTTCTCTCTGGTGATAGAGCAAGTAAGTCTTTGCCATATCGTCGTCAGGATTAGTTGTACTAGGAATCTTGTATTCTACTTTCCCTGCGGTCGGGAAATCGAATTCGCCGTAAAGAGTTGGATCGGAAATAAAGCCACCCTTTCTAGTCGGCATAGGAAGCTGTCCTTCTTCCGGTTTCTCCTCGTGACGAGGTACATCCGTTCCAGGAAGCACGCTTACCGCCGGTCGTACAAACTGGCGTACCGACCAGAAGTTCGCATGAACGCCGTCATTGGTGTTCGGCGAATATCCGCCGTTCACGTTGGCCGGAGGATACAGTCCCAAGCCGCCCTGATTCAAAGGAAGATACGGCTTCTCCAACCGAGTCAGCGGCATAACGCCAGCAACGTCGCCATTGTCTGCATACGCATCTTTCAGCTTTCCATGGCCGCTTGCCGTAAAGTCATAGACGCAGTCGCCGTTCAACAGATACGGAACGCATCCCAGCGTGATATCCATCGGGGCAGCAAAGCTGTACGGAATATACATGTTGCTACGGTACGACCCCATGCGGTTGTCGCAAAGCGCATTTCGCCATATATTTCGTTCCGTCGTGTTCGTATACTGGTTCGTATCGGTGTCATGCGTAACTGCGGACTGTCCATCGATTGTCCACAGAGATGGAAGCGTGGCGTCAAGAGCGTCAGCACCGTAGAGAGGGCTCAAGTAGTTGGTCGGATACTGACGGTATTCAGTCGTATACCACCTACCGGCTTTCTGCGAGAACGTGAACTGCATGTACACTCTAGTATAGGTCTGGTTTGAAAAATTCGACGGTGTCACGTAAGGAGGCGCAGATACACCGATAGACGAACCTGGGCTCACGTTAAGACGGTCGACGTTCGGGTCACGTGTCGTAGCGGATACAGTGCAAAAGCTATCGTTGATGTAATGGGCGACCATATCCGCATCAGCATGACCAAGTTCCATACGCTTCTTGACACGTTCAACCGTGCGGATGTAAATCGGGCTGTCTGCCGCAGGAAACTTACCGTTCTGCAGAAGGACACGGGTTCCATGATACTGGTGCAACGGAAGCTTGGATGCATACGCGGTGACATAGCTTTCCAAGAACTTCGCCAAGTCAGATTCTGTCGGCATCACCGATGATACCGACTCGATGGTATCCACGGTGCTTTCGTTCTGGTATTCATAACGGTACATCTGGACGGCGTCAGCGGACGCAAATACTCTCTGGTCGGTCGCAATGTCATAAAACTGCTGCCGAGTCAACGTAATTGCAGGATACGGTACAGTGTCGATGGACTGGATGTTGGTAAACGGGTTCATCCATTCCTTGTCCAGATACTTCGGCGCTTCCATAAACGTGAAACTTGCATCGACTGGGTCAGTATACCTGGTAAGAACAGTTCCGCCAAGCAAGTTGGCATCCATATAATTGCTCTCCGCCAATACGATAGCACTGTACGTCTCAGCATATCGGCGAGCATCAAGCAGCGTATAGTACTGGTCAATCGCCAGCCGGTTGAACCTTGTCATAAGGACGTCTATGACGGAGTTGTTCGAGAACGTAGCGCACGAACGCTCGGCAGCATACGGCAACGTCTCGACGGCAGCGCTAGACGTGCGTTCATTGCACTTGTACGGATAGCTATCGCCATTGATATACGAAAACCAGCCATCTTCGTCCGAATCGGCAAACAGCGGATATGCTGCTGAGTGAGTAGGTTCCATTATGTACTCTGGCAAGTTCCTGAGCGTGCTCTGCCATGCGGCTTCCACTAGATTCGATACCCAGCCGGAACCAGTGTGCGGATTCGATATAGTCTGTGGCAACGTGTCGTCGGGATTCGGCCACGACATGCTGGGATTGATTGAAATAGAACTTACGTTCACGCGAGCTTGCTGATTTCCTTGAACAAGAGACAGTAGACGCATCCTCTTGAAATCGGACATCAATGTCCTGATTGTCTTGCGAGCTACACGGACCGGATTACCAATCGGCTCGATGACCGGAGGCTTGTCATATGTTTCTGCGAACTTGACACGAAGATACGAAGCGATTGAAGTCCACGGACGTGTCGTGCAATAAGAAATCGCATTGTCGTTAATCGACACGTCCTTCAGTGGTATCGGATAGGCCGCGCTCATCGCAGCCGATGCAGTTTCGTAAATGTTCCTATTCTGTAGATAGATCAAATGCAGCAACGACTTGTTCGTACGGTCTCGGTCAATCTCGTCCGTCCAGCTCTGCGCAATTGACGCAAGCTTACGACGATGGGCAATAGCCCACGGGAACGTACTAGTCGCGGTTTGGTAGACAGTAGCCAAGAGGTAGCGCTTATCGACGTTCGGCAAGTTGACCTTGTGCTCGTCGTCGGAATTGATCGCATAGAACTTATTGTAGCAGTCAAGGTCGTTATCTCCGCCAGCGCCAGCATCACCGGCTGACTCGCCTTCGTTGCGGTGCAGCGACGGCTCACGACTCATCAAGCCCATCGGAGTCGACGTAGGGTTGTCGCCTACGACTAGATACGCCATGCCGCAAATAATGAACTTCATACGGCGGCCAACAGGGGAATCGACGTCATAAGCCATGGTAGTCGAGAAATATTCCGGATAAGGGAACTTGCCGTCGAACTGGATTACAGCTCCATACACGGTCGAGTTCGACACCACATAGCCAGTAGCGGTAAACGTCCGTCGATTTCCGGTAGCATTGTTTGGCATAGCTACAATGTTCGTACGGACACGAGTATTCGCGGCCAATATATTCTTTCCGTCATTCTTGTACGCCGGTGTCTTCGAACGTACTATATAAGTGGATTCATACTGGGTAACCGTCTTTATGTTGAGCTTCTTATTGCTGAAGAACTGTACGCCACCCATGACATAGACACGAGGCTGCGTCATTGCCGCATAGTATCCGCTCATAGCGGCTTTCTGCGAACCTACGTCGCCGAATGCCGACTGGTCTACATTCTGGATAGACATCGTGATGTCGACAGTCTCTCCGTCCTTCGTATCGATGGACGCTGGTAAATGGATGAACAGAGGCTTGACCACAACGGAGCCATCCTTGTATCCGTTCTGTCCGGTAATCTGGCGATAATCCGGATACAGCACAATATGATGCCTATTGTTGAACACATGGTACGTCACCGTGGATGTCTCGTGAGTCACCGGATCCTCTATTTCTTCCTCGACGTCACGTTCTAGGTTACCTACGCCTTCAGATCCGAAGCATTTCTTGACCAGCGTGATATTGCTGGTATCTGTAAGCTGGTTGAATATCGGCCTATCTGACGAAAGGTTGGTAAACGGCCAGTCACGCGGCAATGCGCAAATATTAGTGCTTGTCTGGGCATCGTAGCGAGTGCCGTAGCTCCATGTAAGCCACGGATGCAGCGTACGCGTGTCGTTTTCGTCATAAGCATCGTTAGGCAACGACTTATCCTTGGTGACTGTCGGCGTGGCCGCATTATACATTTGGCCAAGCCCAAACCCGGTCACAAAGACGCTTCCATGCCCATTGCCTAGATTTACCTCGCCGTTCGATGTGAACCAGTCTACCAAGCCACCATCGCAGTCCGTCAACGAATACGACTTGACGCCGAAACTAGTTACTTCGCCGACCTTCTTACGAGTAGCGTCATACACTTCACGATGGGAATACGCCTTCCTATAATGGTCGCAGCACGGTACATTGTCGTTGACCGTCGGGTCAGCCAACGCATCCAGAATCTTCTGGTCAGCATGCGTATCAACTGGTGCCAGAGCAACACGTGCCACATGACCAGCCGTATATTTATAAACACCATTGGTTTCCGGGTTATCTTGATTGGACGCATATACCAGAACGTTTCCGTCGCCATGTAAGTTCAGCTGAAGAACCAGCTCAAACGGAATTACATTGTCTAATATGAACGGTATAGGTGTACCGTCGATTTCAATATGGCTTCCTACAGTAGAATAGGTTATCGTATTGCCGTTAAACGCAGTCAGGCGAAGGATTGCTGTTACCAGTGCAGTACGTTCAAGAGTGTCCGGCGTCGTTGCACGCAACTTTGCCGTGTCAAAACAACTGCTTGTAAGAGCCTGAGGAAGCTCGTCCGCCACGGTAATAGTGCCAGACCCATTATTATGAGTAAAACTCAGTACACGGACATTGATATAATCTTCCATGACGTCGATAGAGTAGCTCGGCGTAAACGTGATGCTATTCCTATCGATTAATACTTCTTGTGGTTCGCCTTCGCTATCATCAGTAATGCCATAAGTAACACCGGCATCGACCGTCACAGATACCGGCTTATCGTCGTCTGATACAAGGGCACCGTTTTCTACACGGCAATTGCTGTTATTCTGTCCAGGGAACGCCAGTCCACCTCGGCCATCGTCAAAAATCTGGACATCCTTCGGCCATGTCACATAGTCGTGTATCTTGTTTGTCGGCAGTTCTCTTTCGTCCATGTCGCATAGTTCAAAAGTCTATACGCAGTTTATCGGTTTTATGCGACAGAAAAACTCACGCATTTAAAATGCGTGAGTTAATTTAATCTATGCCATGGCTTAGTTATACTCTAGGTATCCCCACAGACATGTAGCGTCTAATTCCGTATCATTAGCAATGATAGTATGAATACGTAACGTATGATCTCGATGCTGAATATTAAAGTCAACCACATCATAATCATCCGCGTTAACACTCGAGCCCAACTGCTGACGGATCGTAGACAAGGACGTAATATTAATCCCAGAAATTACTTGAGTCGAATTGGTAGTCCTAGTTGTCGTCTGAATACCGGACATATCCAATGAACCACTAGACAACGCAATACCATACTCTATCACAAGATGACTATCTTGATAATACCGATACGATATGATATATGGACCGATACTGCCTAAGTCTAGCCATGAACTAGAGGGCTCATCCAATGAGGGTTCATCCAATCCAACCCGAATCCCCACATAGTGCGAGTCATGCCAAGTACCGTCAGCACATAGATACCGGTCAGCAGTGCCTGCCGCCGGTGCAGGAACCAAGCCAGCTTTACCGGCAGTATTATACGCCGATCCGACCATTGCGCTCAGCATCACGTCGTTTGCCAATACCCACTCATTACTAACTTTAACTACCAATGCGCATTGACCACTAAATAAACTCCACGAAGTTCCAGTCTGGCTAACGGTGATAGAGCTCAACGACTCGTTATACAAGACAAGCATGTCATACGGAGACGCGCTAGGCGGATAGGACGTATCAAGATTGAAACCAGCCGATTTCGACAGATACAATACGTTGCCAAGGCTAACCGACTTGTCAGTACTGGCGTTAGCGCTAAAGGTTTCGACAGTCGCTGCATCTTTCTTGAATGTCAACGTCGCATCATTTACCGTTGTGTAAAATGACGCCCAGTTAGACCATGACGATCCAGCATTGCTCGTATAGCGAGACATCGCGCTTCCCGCATGGAACGCGATCTGCATTTCTTCTTGTCCACCGTAACCAGGAAGAGCAATCATGAAGCCTGGCTCATATCCGCTCGGTCGATTACTGGGCGCATTCAAATCACTCCATGAATATGTCTGTACATATTCTCTGTTAAACAAGGTATTCAAGTCATCAACGCTGGTTAGCGTAACTGGCCCATTCATATATCCAGATACTAATTGAACATCAATACCCGGCAAATTTGCGATTGTAATCAGTTCCGAGTTATCATATGCAGTTACCACACTGTCCGACAAATCTTCTCCAGTCAACCCAGACCGGACCGACGTAACAATTACATCGAATGACGTGCTGTAGCTGGTGGTTGATTTTGCATACACAGATATGACACGCGTATCAGTCTGTCTCAATACGATATCCAGCGTACGCCAGCTCGTACCATAGTCCTCATAATATGCACGAGCGGCCAAGTTACTGCCAGCAGAATACCAACGCATGTGAATTCGGTAATTTCTTACAGAAATCGGACCAGACCAGCCATAGCCAGACGAAGACTCTGTCATTGACGTTTTTGTATTGAACGTTACTGTAAACGATACGATAGGAAAATCGCCGCTAGTAACCGCATCCGCCGGAAGCGTGATATCCATCAGCTTCTTGCATCCAGTCGTATTCAGGAGACAATGTGCTGTCAAGAACGATGCACCGCCGCCACCGCCTCCTGTAGACGAAATCGTCATTCCGTTCACGTCCGTGGTGATGCTGATATTGTTACCGGCAATAATAGGCAGACGGCCCGGCTTGTTCCTGATATAAGACGACTCACTGGAATCGGTTTCCGCCCAGTCTGACTGTGCAGCCTGTACGGACGACGCCGTCACTACATACTCGGATAGTGTCGAATCCCAACGGTACAGTTCGTTAGCGGACTGGTCAACGTATATAACGCCTACCTCGTGATCCATCTGGGATTCTGGAGAATATGTGGTATCATCATAAAATTCACCATTATGGTAATACCCGAACAGAACGTCGTCACCGATAGAATCTGGCAACTGGGAAGTCGGAACCTTTCCTTCGGCGGTCAGCGTCGCTACACCGGACGGCTGGCCCATCTCGGTACGCTTGACTTGCGCATCATTGGTGACATTGTTCAGTCCAAGAGATTCCTTTGTCACCTCGACTACCGAATTAACCGGAACAAGAGGAGTACCTTCAACCGTAACGCCCTGGATTGCAGACGACGCCAGAGTGCCTTGTGCTGCGGTTGCGAACGAACTGGCACTCGAACCGCTGTCAAGTAAGTTACCGTTCGCATCCAGCGAAGCAAAATGACCATTGACCGCATTGGCTACCTTGTCGGCCTTTCCGACGATATCGGACGCCTGTACTGCAGTGTCAGCCTTGCCCAGCAATCCCTGCACCTCTTCAGAAAGATGAGCCTCAGGAATGCCGGTCTCCGGCTTCTCGTACTTCTTGGCGTCGAGTATGTTGATTGCGCTCTGCTTTCCAAACAAGTCCATGCGCAGCTTTGCACTGCCGTCAGGACCGTCTATTAGTGCATAGTTCTCCGCACGGAAATCTGTCTCAGTCCCTTCTCGGTCGGCCTCTACGATTCTCTTTTTCACTAGTTCGTCATTTGCCATGATACACCTCACTACATTTCAACAAGCGACCCGTCGCTCATGGATACATTCTCGCCGGTACTGAATATAAGCGTCTCGCCATCGGCGTTTGGCGAAATATCCGGGTTCTGCAACTGGTTACGGTACTTTTCCGGATCGACATGGATCGCAGACAAGTCAAAACTGCTGAACGGATTCTGGAACAGCGGGAACCCTGCCGTCTGGACACTATACGCCTTTGGATCGCTCGGATCGACAAATCCGTGCGGAGACAAGAAGATATGGTCAGGGAACTGGTAGTAGTCATACGTCTTCCACCGTTTTTCGGCCTTCGAGTAGATGAACCTTGCCTTGTATACGGTCGGCCTATCTGGGACGCCTACGTTTTCAGAGAACACGTAGAAATTGACAAGTCGAGCCATGCTGAACTTAGCAATGGGTTCCACGGTATTCGGCGTAAAACCGTTAATCTTGTATTCACTATAATCGGGAACGCTGTAAACGTAAATCTGCGACTTGTTGATAATCAAGTCATTAACAGAACGGCCATCGTACTTATGGTTCGGCCAGATATTGAATAGGAAGTCAATCATGCTGCCGTCAGCCGGGTCATGCGTCACATTGTCCTCGTCGGTAATAGTCACCGGGAGCAGAATGCACAATCCTTGGTCGGCATCCGGACCGTCATAGTTAATGATGTTCTTGTATCTATAATGCTCCTCGTCGCCGAAATGCTTGAACACCATGACAGCAGAATAGTCCTGCTTGTCATATGATGTCAGCGCTGCATTGGTCTGGAACGACGATTCCTCATACCATTTAGTCGCACTGAATTCCGGCCAGTTCATGTAGTTGCTAGTCGACAGTACATTAACGCCGGTCGGCTGTTCGCTAGGTTCTCCCGGAATAGACACTGTACACATGACCGAAATATGTGTCTTGTCGGACGATTCCGACGTTCCGATATTACGGAGGACAAACCCAGCCAAATCCGTGTCCGCATTAACCCTAATTACACCAGAACCGGAAATCGTGTTTGTGGTACATGTCAACATCAGCGCACGTTCCCATGAGTCGCTATATACGGTATACTTGCCTTGGTACCCAGTAGCCGTCGCCTCTTCGATATCCAGCATCTCAAGGATGGCCGGTGACTGGCTAGGCGCATCGGTCACGCTCACATAGAACTCTCCCAAGTGATACACTATATGCCCTTCACTATATCTAGTGTCCATGTTGTACGCATTGCACCATAGCTCATATCCGGATGACGCATCCGTCGGAGAAAACGCGGCGGATGAAGATATCTCGGTATTCGGCTTCCTTACATATACGGTACCACTATCCGGATCCGTGTTCGTATAGACGTAGTAAAACTTCGGTACCAGTTGAGCAGGATACAACGGATGCGTACTAGTAGTCGCAAGGCAGACACGCTCGGCGATTCTCTGCGTTACTCCAGACTCGACTACGGTCAAGAACCCATCAATATCCGCACTAACAGGAGTATTGGCGGCAATCGGCTTCAGTGTACGATATATGGCGAATGAATGATTTGCCGTATCCAGTATGCGGAAGTATAGTCCGGCCTTGTCGTACGTATAGACGAAATTCGTCGGCCTACGTACCAGGAACATGTTCTCGATGACCTGGCCGTCCTCCTCGTAAGGAATTGACTCGACTTCGTCGTATACTGCGGCATTCGCATAGACAGCCCATTTAGTATTTCCTACGTCGGTCGCATTGATACGAAGCGTCACCGGGTCACCTATCGACGCAGTGAACTTTACACGGTTCTTGTAAGCAACATTCCCTGTCGGCAAAAGGACCGACGAATTCACCGACCCATAGTTCTTGTCATAGAAATACTTGGTCGGTATCGTATAATCGACAAAATACGGATCCGTACGTGTAGCTAGACGTATCGTAATCTTGTCTGTATGGCTCTGGTCCCACTGGACCAGACCGTTCATCACACTTTCGTAGTTGTACTGCGAAATCGCCACATCTCCAGTGATGCGTTCAAGCGGATTTACATCCATAAGGTTTACGGTCTTAGTTGGCATACTGTATAGGTCCTTCCATGTGAACATACATTGGTGAATTCCATTGGTCTGGTAGCGAAGATGTACCAGCAATATTCAATACAAGCATTGGTGCATTCATTACATACTCATCAACATACCTACTCTTCTGATAAGTATATGGATATGCAGAATGAGTAATATATCCAGTGGCATACACATTAGTTGATCCAGTAAAATATCCTTGTCCATATAAGTTGCTAACCACATTTGTCCCTGCATTATATGCATAATTCACGTTATTCATGACAGATGGATTCAATGGTATTAAAAATTCCAAGGCCGGTGCCGCAAATAACACTGCACTTGAACCACCTTGATCAGCAAATGTAACTGTTTGCTTCGAATCCGATATTGGTTTTGTCGGCATTCCGGAATATGTACGCATCATAGGGATGTTTAATTGAAAATCTACAGTTAATCGGCCACCAGTCAAAACTACATTAAAATCAAGGATAATAGGAGCCCACTTCATTCCACGCCTCTCGTCGTCGTTATATAGTATAGTTGCCCATATATCACACAAATCATTCGGCGTCTGTACACTACCATAACTAAACTTTGATGTAGCCAAGGTTCGCTGAATATCATTAGAATTATTCAGTAAATTGTTTGCATAAATTTCAGAAATAATATGTTCACCTGTAGATAAGTCGCTTGGTCGCAATGTCTTTGGAGCATACGCCAAATAGCACATCTCCGCACGAATACCATCATTATCTACCTTGGTAGCCGCCATTACAAAACAAGGATTCAACGCAACACCATCCAGCATTGCTGGCACATAAACACCATTATTAACTTTGACTAATTTACCAGCATTGTTTGCAATAGACTTAGCTCGCACAATTTTACCACTATGTGGGGCACTTGCCGTTAAATCAAATGCAGCGCTCGAATCATAAATGTTTTCATGATAATCCGATACAGTATTTATATAATATAGGAATGGATCAATATACCAGGCACGTGTAAATCCCGGAACATCTGGATTGCTATCTTCCACGCTACCATATAAAAATTTATCATTCGGATATTTATAGCAGCACGACGGCAAATTCGTAACCACATTAGTTCCAGTGACCGCGTCTAGATCGGAACGGTATGCAAGTTCTTCGTAGATATAACCAAGGCCATCTCCTCCAACCATAGTTGCTACATCACTCATTGCGCGTCCAGATGTTCCTCCTTGCAGTGACATGATTTGCTGTGAGATAATCATTGGATGTGGCAGCTTTCCAGTACCTCTAAGAGAGCGTCCACAATTTCCATCTAGACGCCCAGGTATTAGAAGCTGTGCAACATCATATAGTCCACTATCTGCGCTAGTGTTATAAGTTAACATCTTGCTTGAAGTAAATACATGGAATGCCTTGAAATATGAATTCTGTAGAATACTACCCATATATGGATGATCTGAAGTAAATCCAGACGCAGATTTCAGTGTATACACATGGCCAGTATCCCTAATATGGTCGATGCGATCAGCTTGCATATCGAATGTATTCACACTCCCTTCAATTGGCTGTGCAGTCAAGCATTCTCGCGTATCCGCATCAATGCGCAATCCACCAGCTTCCAGGTCAATATATCCAGACGTCGTACTGGCATGAATCAGCGTCTGCTTTCCGTGGATACCGACCTTGTCCTTTGCCCATACGGTTACGGTATTGTCCTTTCCGGAAGTGGTAGACATACGGACATTGTTGTTGTAGAAATCCAGCCAGTTGTTATCGCTGTCTTGCTGACCGTCTTCAAGGAACGAACCGCTATGGATGCTAATACCGCCATGATCGGAACGTAGTTCCTCCCATACGGTCTTGTTTGAAGTGTACGGTTCATAAATGACCAATCCAGTCCAACCGATTGCGAATACGCTCTTCTCGTTGAACACGCGCAGTACTGCAGTCCGTGTGTCATCGATCTTGTCCGGCATAGCGTACGCATAAAACCCACGATACTTCCGTACGCCGCAGATATAGAAATCTTCATCATATTTTTGGTTATATTCCCAATCGGCATCTCCGTGGATATATGCCGTAGTAACTTGAGACACTCCGCTCACGATGTACTGAGTCGTCTTCGAATACGTATAATCCCTTGACGACACGAACGCATTCTGCCTATAGGCATCACCGGTGTGTACTCCGTCAAATCCACTACCGACAATAAACAATGGACGGATCAATTCCTCATTCGACGCACCGGCTACAAATTGGGAACGTCCGGCCACAATATTATTGTAGCCAACGGCGGAACCATCGACATTCTTGGCGTCGTAATAATCTTTGACATAGTATTTTCCGTTATTCCACGAGTAATGCGGATAGTTATAACTCGTTTCACGGCAGATATAGCCACCGGTAATAACACTCGATCCCAGGTCAGTCCAAGTCTTCGCGGTGAAATCAATGTCCAATGAAACAACATATCCAGTAAAAGACCTATCAGTTGTCATCGGCTGGATACCGTCACTTGTCAGTTTCTCGATATTGACTACCTTGGCGGTAACAGGACTGCACGGCTTCACGATTCCGTTATTGTCACGTACGCTATGAATAACCACCGTGTCAGCTATCTTGAAATCAAATGGCGACCATGTAGCGTCGGACCCATAGCTAATATTATTGTGGGTATTAAGCCACGACTGCTTGATATCATTGATATCAACAAAAATCTGTCCAGAACTTAGCGAGGTCCCTTGCTGGGTAGGAACAGTAGCGCTTTCGCTTCTCTGGAGCACGTAAACGCAGTCCGGATGTTCGTCATCAATTTTCGGATCAGGGCATTCTTGTGTCGTTTCAGTATTGGATACAATCACCTTACGGCTAAATACATAATTGTAACCACCTACATGGTTGAACGAGTTCGCAGCAAATCCGTTGGTGCATGACCCGATGGTATTACCGATTCCACCGGCAACAGCGCCACGCATCTGAGCTACCGTATGCGCCTCACCGGCAAATACGCCGCCATACGCACCCAGCACCATGTTATTCTGGCCGCCAAGCGAAGCGCCATAATTAGCATTCACATAGTTCAGGTCACCGAACGAGAACGCGTCCTGCTTGAAAGCAAAACTATTAGTACCGCCCTCAAATATGAACTTTGGCGAGTAATTCCCATACATATGGCTGACTCGGTCGGCGAAGGTTGCGTTCTGAGTACCAAGCACTACACGGTCTGCGGAAATACGAACCAGTTCGTTGACGTCGAACGTCCAGTTCTTGCCTCCGGCAGCATGTTCAATCCCGTCACCGTTATAGCCAAGCACGTCCATAGAATAATAGGCGCTAGGGAACAGGTAAGTCTCGTATGAATCGTATGTCTTGGTAGACAGGTTCTCGTCATAGATGGGCGTACGGATGTTCAAAGGAATCGGTGCAGTGTTAGTCAGCCATTTCGGGTTTCCTACACTGTAAATGCGTCGCAGCCACTCGTCAGCTGAGCTGTCCTTATTGGTAGCGTCCATCCAGAGCATCTGGGCATGTTTTACCAAAGCGTCCGTCACCGGAGTGCCGTCATCGTAGCATGCGTTCTCATCAGCAAGTATCTGGTTAAACGTGGCATCGTCACTCGGATAACCGGCGTCTGCCCATGTCTCGTAGAAATGGTAGATACGGTAAATGTCTTGTCTATTCAATGAAACCGGTTCACCGGCTCGCTTTACAGTAAATCCCTTACTGGAACCGGCAGCCATCGCAGAACGGATAAGCGCATTCAGTACACTTCGAGAGTTCCAAGTTAAGACGTCAAGCTGCTTGGTCAATTCGTGTAGGTTAGTCATATTCGCCCAAAATCATTTGTCTCTAGTTTATCAATTTCCAAACGACAAAAAATCCGGCGGTTTGCCGGATTGGTGTCTACTTGTGTTTGTCCTCGTATGCCTCGGCGGCTTCCTTCAATGCCTTGTTTGCTTGAATGACCGAAAGCTTTCCTAAGACCTTCATCTGCGACTTCAAGCACTTCTTGATCTTTCTGCAGCTGATCTTGGCAAGCTCGTACTTCTTCTTGACCTTGATTTTGTGCGTAAACCAAGTCTTCGTGTACAGATAGATATGTGTGGGCTGCTGTGCAGCAATTCCGTCCAGAAAGGCTTGCGCCTTAAAGTACGGAAGCTTCGAAACCATTCCTACATCTATAATACATGCAATCAAGTGAACTACCCACCGCCTAAAGGCGGTGAGCTTCGTGTTGTGCCATCGACGCCAAGTCTTGCCTAGTTGCAATCGGATTGCAAGTCGGTAGCGGACTCAGCTCCGGCGAGGCTTGTTCCAAGCACTC
>Ga0310696_10002081_pt1 | contig 27307 bp, 25 predicted proteins | sample AusTroGonzalo_MG_4_FD_203885 | JGI IMG/M metagenome (GOLD analysis project Ga0310696, IMG submission 203885) | Bovine rumen microbial communities from tropical cattle in Woodstock, Queensland, Australia - Gonzalo_02 (v2) (version 2) | ecosystem: Host-associated > Mammals > Digestive system >...
AGAGAGTTCATAACGGCTTGGGCGATGATGATAAAGAGGTAGGTCATCTCGCGGATAGGAACAGTCTCCGTACGGTAGCGGATCATGCCGAAGATGGCAAACAGACCCAAGACGAAACCTGTCTGTATATCAAGTATCTGCATCAGCCACAGCAGCAGGAACATAGCCGATGAGAAGAGCATGAATGTGACGTAGTAGTCGCGGCGGTGACTGACCTTGTAGTAGATGCAATAGATGATCACCCACGCCATGAGCAGGTTGAACAGGAACATGATAGGCAAGACGAGGATATTGTCGGCTATGCCGAGTATGTCGGCGAGGGAGTGCATCAGATAACTGATGCTGTCGGTTGCGCCGTATTCGGCTGCAATGGAGGGATCATAATCCGTGAACTCCAATGTGGGGTTCGATAAATCTACTTGAGTCATATCAGTAATTTGTTAATTTTTCTTATTTTGGGTTTGAAGCGGTTCTGCTTGACTTCGGGTGTGGTGAGGGCCGTGCCGATGCAGTATTTGCTGACCTTGAGCGGATGGATGCGCAGGGCTTGCATGATGCCAATCATCGCCGAGGGTACATTGCCGTCGCGCTTAAGTTCGACGATGACCATCTCGGGCATGCTGACGCAGTTGCCGGAAGTGAGGTTCGTGAACCGCAGGCAGAAATCGATGGTCAGCCGTTCGGTTTTCTGCCTGTTAACGAGCGTTATACGCGTGAACTCCGTGCGCAAGCGCGGGCTGATCTGCTCGTAGTGATACCAGCTCTTGGCAGCCAGGAAATCGTCCACACGCCAGGGTTGTTTGCCTTGGCCGATCATGTCGGGCGTGAGGCTGGTGGAGGGCAGTGCGATACGTTTCTTCTTGGTGCGGCCTTTGTTGTTCTTGCGCTTGACCTCAAGGAAGAAGAGGTGACTCTCGACGTAGGTGCGTACGCGAATCTTCTGGCGAACGAGCTGGCGGTCGTGATGACGGATGTACATCTCCCGGTCGGGGGTGTCGTAATAGACCGTGTCGTAGTCGCCTGTTCGTTTGCCGGCGATGGCTTGTACGAAGTAACTGTCCTGCGCCATGCGGAGCAGTTCGGGCAACAGACGCAGTGGCATCACGAACTTCGTATCGATACGGTTCATGAGTTTCACGCTCTCCATCTCGCTGAGCGAGATCGGGGGGAAGTGCTGCAATATGTCCGTCAACGAATCTATAGGGTCAACAATTAAAGACTATTTAAAACTATTTACAAAGGGACTCGTTTTGTCAAAAAATTACCAAAAATTATCCCAAAATTTCAGTGAATCCTATTTTTCGAAGATGTATTCGAAGACTTTGACGGATTCGAGTTTGCCGTTGGGCAGGTAGTTGTACTGCTTGGCTTTCGTGCCGTTGGCATTGTACTCGTACTTGCGGATGTACGCGGGGCGGTTCTTGTCGTTGTACTCGACTTCCTTGAGCACTTTGCCGCCAATGGAGTCGGTATATTCGTAGGTGACGCGCCACTTCTGCCCGTAGGTGGCATATTCTGTCTCCTCGATCTTTCGTCCCTGCTCGTCGTAGGTAGTAACGCGGTCAAGCCAACGGGTGTGCGTCTTCTCGTTGGTGTTCCACTCCTTGACGGTCATGTTCTTGCGTTTCTCGCGTTTGGCGAGGGTCTCAGGACTAACATATACATCCTGCGCAGCCAGGGAGGCTGCGAGGGAAACAAATATCACAAATAAGCACTTTTTCATATTGCTAAAGAACCTGTTGGTTCACGAATTAAGCGAATTAAACGAATCCAATGAATCCTTTAAGTCCACAAATTAAGCGAATTAAACGAATATGGGTGATTACCATCCTCCGGGTCGGCCACCGCCGCCAGGACCTCCACCGCCCGGGCCTCCGCCGCTACTTCCGCTGTAGGCAGAGAGACTGACGCTTGAGCCACCGCTGTAGGAGGCAGGGAAGTAACCGATGCCTTTGAATATATCCGTGCCGGAGGCTGTTACGCCCTTATACAGAGAGGGTTGGCTTGCTCCTGAAACGACGATGGTCGAAGCATTGGTGTTGGGCGTCTTGAAGGCGAAGGTCTCGCTGCCTACCACCAATGCGTACCAGGTGCTTGTGCTACCTGATGCCTGGTAGCAAGATTGCGTGAGGCTGCTGCCGCTCTCCAAGCCGCCGATAGCTACTATTGTGCCGCCTTGAACGTACAACTGTTTGCGTTCCTCAGTGTTGGCGTCGATAGCAACTTCGGGACTGCGTGCGCCGATGGCATATACGAGTCCGCCCTTGATGTAGAAGTTGCCGTTGGCATCCATGCCGTCGTTGCCTGTGGAGTAAGCGCAGACGTAACCGCCTGTTATGGTGAAGTCTTCACCGGAGTTGATAGCATCGTCAGCCGCTTGGGCGTATACTATGCCTCCGTTGATGGTGATCGTTCCCTTGGATTCGATGCCTTCCTCCTTGGCTGTGACGTAGATGTTTCCACCATTGATCACGATAGCTGCCGAGTCGTTTTGTATGCCGTCCTTGCCGGCATTGACTTCTATTGTTCCGCCATCGAACCATATCCCCTCATTGGCATGTATGCCGTCGGATGAGGCGGTGAGCGTAATCGTGCCGGTACTCTCGGCAAATTGGATATAATCGTCGGAAGCCAGGGCGTGCTTGTAGTTGCCTTTGATGGTCAGACTGCCACTGCCGGAGAAGATCATCTGTCCCTCGCTGAAGAAGGCGGCTTTGCGGTCTTCGTCGGACGAGGCGTAGCTGCTGCCGTCAGTCAGGCTGTTGGTGCCCTGCAGAAGGACGAAGCAGCTCTTCTTGCACTGGTTGTTGATAGCAGGTCCGTTGCTGCATGCCAGGGTCAAGTCGCTGAGGATGAGCTGGTGACGGTTCGTGCCGTAGATGCTGAGTTGTCCCTGCCCGTTGCCGCTGAGGATATATGTGATGTCCTTGACCTGGGAGTTGACGGTGACGTAGCCGTTGTTGTCGGATACGGTCACACTGTCGTGCGAACCAACGATAGCAGCCGACGCACCGCTCCAGGTGATTCGGATGGTGTCGGCGGTTGTGATTGTTGTATCTGACGGCGATACACTCGGCTCCTCTGTGGGGTCAGTAGTATCGGTTGACTTGGACGTAGGATCGTCTACGCTTGGCTCGCAACCTACCCAAACGAGCAAGATGCACAGTAGCGGGATGCTATATAGAATCTTTTTCATAACAATATGTATATTAAGATTTTTAACGCTTTGTACAATAATCGTGCCAAGAATCGTGCAAAGTGTCACAAAAATCGTCCTTTTCTGTGCAAAATGTCATCGTTTTATAATCTAAGGATTACATATATAATGATCGGTGCAGCGATGAGCGACGACAGTGTGGATATAGGCAGCGACAAGCTGAGGCTATATGATGCAAGTGAGACGAGGCAGTCGCAGAGCAAGAGCAGGTTCGCTCCCAGCAGGGCGCAGGCGGGCACGGTGAGCCGGTGGTTGGAAGTGTGCATCAGCCCGCGTGCCAGGTGCGGCACAGCCACGCCGATGAACGCTATGGGTCCGCACCAGGCGGTGACGCCGCCCGCTAACAGGGACGTGGCAAGCACTATGCCCAGACGCGTGCGCGGAATATTAATGCCTAATGCCCGCGCGTAGTTCTCGCCCAGCAGCAGACCGTTGAGTGGTTTGAGCAGCAGGGTAACCATCAGTGCGCCGGTGAGGAGTACGCCTGTCATAACTTGCAGTTCCTGCCAGCCTACGGATGAGAGCGAGCCTAATGTCCAGACGATGAACAGCTTGAGTGCATCGGGGTTGGCTATGTTCTGCATGATGTTCACCAATGCTCCTGCTATAGCGCCGACCATCATACCCACGATGAGCAGGCTGACGTTGTCTTTGACTTTGCCGGCAACGCTCATCACGAGCAGGAGCACCAGTGTGGAACCGATGATAGCCGAGGTGGCAATCGTTCCCGCACCGGTCGTAACCATGCCGAAGAGCGATGTGCACATCACTACGAATGCCACACCGAGACTGGCACCTGAGCTGACACCCAGGATATACGGGCCTGCCAGCGGGTTGCGGAACAGCGTTTGCATCAGTATACCGCTCACGCTCAGCGCACTGCCTGCCAGGATGGCGGTCAATGCTTTGGGCACACGGATATTGAGCAGTATATGGTGATAGATGCTGCCATCTTCGGCCGCGTGTTGCCACAAGGTTTGCGGCGAAAGGAAGGTGCTGCCCAGACAGAGGTCGAGCAGTAACAACAGTGCCATGCTCAAGGTGAGCAGGGCAAAGAAGATTTTGTGTCTGCTTAGTGGCATGCTATCTTGCTGACGCGGCGTTCGTGACGGCCACCCTCAAAATCCGTGGCAAAGAACGTGCGTACCATCTCCAGGGCTTTGTCCTTGGTGATGAAGTTGGCCGGCAAGCCGAGAACATTGGCATTGTTATGCTGGCGTGCCAGTTCGACAAGAGGCACATCCCAGCAGAGTGCAGCGCGTACGCCTTGGTGTTTGTTGGCCGTCATGCAAATACCGTTGCCCGTAGAGCAAATAACGATACCCAGTGGTTGCTCGCCTTTCTCGATGGCTTCAGCCAGGGGGTGGGCATAATCGGGGTAGTCGCAACTCTCGGTGGAGTAGCATCCGTAGTCCTTGACTTGTGCACCCTGGCTCTCGAGCCACGCGCGCACGTCTTGCTTGAGGTTATAGCCGGCATGATCGCTTGCCATGGCTATGGTTAATCCTTTCAGTTCCATATGTTTGAGTAATCAGTAATCAACTTTCAGTTATCAGAGGAGGCGCTTGAGGTCTTTCTCGATTTGTTCGAAGTTGCCGTCGTAGCGTCCCTGTACCTGTCCTTTGCGGTCGAGTAGGAAGAGGGTGGGTACGGAGCCTACATTGTATGTGACGAGCGGAGTCGTCGTTTCGGTGCGCACGCAGGTCCACGGCAGGTTTCTTACCCAATCTTCCCAATAGAGTTTGACGGGATCGACGCTGACGGAATAGATATCCAAGCCTTTTTTATGATACTTGTTGTCGAGTTCGCGCAGCGCGAGCACGTATGCGTTACCTTGTTCCATCTGCGAGGAAGAGAAGTCGAGCAGGATCACTTTGCCCCGGTGTTCGCTGAGCAAGCATGTGTCGCCGTAGATGTTCGGCAGGGCGATATCTAAAAATGCCGATTCGCTCTCCTCGATATATTGGCGCATCATCATGTCGTTTTGAGCCTTGCGTTCGGCATTCATGGCATCGAGCACCTGCGTATATAAGACGGTAGTGCGCACGTAATCAGGCATCCATACGTGCATGGACGTAGCCACAACCTGGTAGTACTTGCGTTGCTGCGGCTCGTACATGTCAAATACGGGTACGCCCTGTTTGCTTTGGAACACGGCGTAATAGGCGACCATGGACTGCGGGTGCGCCATGATCATCTGTTGCGCAAACTGCCGGTGCTCGTCGATAGGCCGGCTGCGCAGCGAGTTACGCAGTTGTGCTACCATCACGCTCTGCTCTGAGCCTGTGAACTGCTCTGTGACAGGCAAACTGTCGAGCGTGGTGTGAAGGGTGACATGATCGAGCGAATCGATGACCAACACGGCATATCGCTGCCCAATGCGCAGGCGGTAGAAGTCCGGGTATTCGGGTGCTGCGCCGCGCAAGGCATAGCTGCCATCGGCATTGAGCACGCACGAATCGATGATGTCGGTTTGCATCAGAGCGGTGTGCTCCAGATACAGGGTCTCGCCCTCAGCACCGGTGATTGTGCCCGTTACCTCAAATTGCGGGTTGTGCCGGCAGGCGGTAAGCAGGGCGAGGATGCTTATTAGTATTCCTATACGTTTCATGTATTGAGCGAATTAGAAGATTTGTGCCAGATTGCCGAACATCAGCTGGCAGGCAATAGCCAACACGATGATACCAAAGAATTTGCGTGCGATGTACAGGGTGTTCTTACCCATGTACTTCATCAGCCAGTTCGTGCCGAGCAGCACAAAGAACAAAATGATGATACATACAAACACGGCTACTACCAGATTGATTACAGAATAATCAACCGTCATAGCCAGCAGGGCTGTGAACGCTCCCGGACCTGCATACATGGGGAAGGCCAGCGGTACAAGATTGCCGTTCCCCTCTACGTCCGCCTTGAAGATGACGATATCCAGAATCATCTCCAGTGCCATCAGGAAGATAATGAATCCGCCTGCTACAGCAAAGTATTCAATCTTGATGCCGAACATGGTCATCAGCTGGTCGCCAAGCAGCAAGAAGGCTATAAGAATAAGTGCCGATGCACCACATACCGCCCAAGGATTGATCTTGGTTCCCTGGCGTTGCATATTAATCGTTACAGGTATGTTGCCCAACGGATCAATGATGGCTATCAGGAAGAACGAGGCAGCCACGATTTGTTTCAAGTCCAACGACTGAAAGAGAGATGCTATTTGTTCCCACATAATTTGAGTGATTTTTGACTTTTTAGTTCCTTCTTTGGCGTTTTTACCAATTTGCCTACAAAGTTACGAAAATTTTTTCATATTTGCAAGTCAAATACGTAAAAAGTGTTAAAATTTTATGATTTGATTATTTTTTGCCCTCAAAATTTGCAAATTTGGGATTTTTTTTGTAAATTTGTACGCTTTTTGTGCGCATAGCACTGTCAGGCGAAAAAAATGTACACTAAAAATAGATAAAACTTATGATTAACTCACAAGACATCAAGAACGGCGTTTGCATCCGTATGGACGGTCGTTTGTATTTCGTTATCGAATTTTTGCATGTTAAGCCCGGTAAGGGTAACACGATCATGCGTGTTAAGTTTAAAGATGTAGTGGATGGCCGCGTATTGGAGCGTCGCTTCAATATCGGTGAGAAGCTCGAGGATGTACGTGTAGAGCGTCGTCCGTATCAGTTCCTGTACAAGGAGGGTGAGGATTACATCTTCATGAACCAGGAGACGTACGAGCAAGTGCCTATCGCTCACGACCTGATCACGGGTGTAGACTACCTGAAGGAAGGTTTCGTTGTGGATGTAGTATCCGACGCATCGACCGATACCATCTTGTTTGCCGAGTTGCCTGCCAAGGTAGAGCTGGCGATTGCTTATACTGAGCCGGGTCTGCGTGGCGATACCGCTACCAACACCCTGAAGCCCGCCAAGCTGGAGACCGGTGCTGAGATCCGCGTGCCTCTGTTCATCAACGAGGGCGAGATCGTACGCGTGGATACCCGCGACGGCAGCTACTGCGAGCGCGTGAAGTAAGCACGGGCTGCAACGCTACAGGATGCAGGGATGTCGCCCGAGGCGGCATTCCTGCTCAAGACTTGAACAAACGAAGCTCCTCTCCGTGAGGGGCATGAACTATGATAAAGAGAAGACTATGGCAAATATTTTAGCGATAGTGGGTCGTCCCAATGTCGGGAAATCGACCCTGTTCAACCGCTTGACGGGCACACGCCGTGCTATCGTCAACAATACTGCCGGCACAACGCGCGACCGCCAATACGGCAAGGCAGAGTGGTGCGGCAAGGAGTTCAGCGTGATTGACACCGGCGGCTGGGTGGTGAACTCCGATGATACATTCGAGAGTGAGATCAACCGTCAGGTTAACCTGGCCATCCGTGAGGCAGACGTAGTGCTGCTGGTGGTGGATGTCAACGAAGGAGTGACGCAGTTCGACCAGGAGGTAGCTCACCTGCTTCGCCAAGCTGGTAAACCTACTGTGCTGGCGGTAAACAAGATTGATACATTCGAGCAGCAATACGGTGCACCGGAGTTCTACAAGCTTGGCTTGGGTGAGCCGTATATCCTATCCGCCGAGAACGGCTTGGGAACGGGTGACCTGCTCGACGAGATATGTTCGCGCTTCAAGTCCGATACGGGCGAGGAGGAGATAGATGACCTGCCCAGGTTTGCTATCGTAGGCCGGCCTAATGCCGGCAAATCGAGCATACTGAACGCGTTTATCGGCGAGGAGCGCACGATAGTAACGGATATACCCGGCACGACGCGTGACAGCATCTATACGCGCTACAACAAGTTCGGCAAAGAGTTCTACCTGGTGGATACGGCAGGTATACGCAAGAAAGCCAAGGTCAACGAGGACCTGGAGTATTACAGCGTGGTACGTTCGATCCGGGCTATCGAGAACAGCGACGTGTGCATCCTGATGCTCGATGCTATAAGAGGCATAGAGGCGCAGGATCTGAACATCTTCTCGCTGATCCAAAAGAACAAGAAGGGACTGGTGGTGTGCGTGAACAAGTGGGATCTGATTGAGAGCAAGACGAATGCGGATATCAAGGGCTACGAGAATGCCATCCGCGAGAGGCTGGCACCGTTCACGGATTTTCCTATTATCTTCACCTCGGCTGTTACGAAGCAGCGTATATATAAGGTAATGGAAACAGCCTTGCACGTGTATGAGAACAAGTACCGCAAGGTGCCCACCGCCAAGCTCAACGAGAACTTCCTGCCCCTGATAGAGAACTATCCGCCCCCTGCAACCAAGGGTAAGTACATCAAGATCAAGTACTGCACGCAGTTGCCGAACACGCAGATACCTACGTTTGTGTTCTTTGCCAACCTGCCGCAATACGTCAAGGAGCCTTATCGCCGCTTCCTCGAGAACAAGCTGCGCGAGTGGTGGGACTTCAGCGGCACACCGGTGCAGTTGTTTATCCGAGCCAAGTAAGAGGTGAAGATCATAGGTCTGACATATTGCGATGGCGAGGAGCGGCTGGTGCTGAAGAGCGATTCGTCGCTGCTGGTAAACCGCAAGCCGCTGTTCGTGCCGGATACGATAACCGAGCTGCGTGGCTTGCCTTGTTTGGTGCTCCGCGTATCGCGCCTGGGACGTTGCATAGCGACCAAGTTCGTTCAGCGATACTATGATGCCATTGCTCCCGGGGTGGACTTTTACGGTGCAGACCTGCTCCGTGAGGCCAAGCAGGCAGGCAGCCCCTGGACAGAGGCGGTAGCCTTCGAGAACTCGCTGGCAGTAGGCGAATGGCAAGCGCCAGGCAGCCTGCAGACAGCGGAACAGGGGCACTGGTCGGTGCAACGCGACGGACAACGCATAGAGTGGATGAGCCTGTCGCCCGAACAGTGGCAGCAGCAGATGGACAAGGCAGTGGCACGAGTAAGTGAACTGCTGACCATACGACAAGGAGACCTGATATACGTCACCGCACAGCAATCGGAGCAACTGCAAGCCGAAGATATACTGTGGTGCGAAATAAACGATAAAGAACAATTATATTGCAAGATCAAATGAAAAAGTTAGCTGGCATACTGAGTGTTATGTTGTTTGCTACAGCAAGCATCATGGCGCATACCTATACGACAGAATCCGTGCTGAGCACAGGTAAGTGGGTGAAGATCCGCGTAGCGGAGTCGGGTATCCATTGCCTGACGTACGATGAGTTGCGCGATGCCGGATTGAACCCGGCCAACGTGCGCATCTACGGTTACGGCGGCGCTATGCTCAGTCAGAACTTCCGTCTTGCCAAGATCGATGACCTGCCTTCCGTAGCGTTCTACATGAACAAGGGAGCCGACGGCGAGTTCAATCAGGGAGATTACATCCTGTTCTATGCTCAGGGCGTGGACAGCTGGGAATACACCAACCGTCATTTCGTACATACCCGCAACCCCTATAGCTTATACGGCTATTACTTCCTGACCGACGATGCGGGTGAGCAACGTCTAATAACCGATGCCGAAGCCCTGACGAGTTATGATTATACGGCTGACACCTATACTGCTTTCCGCTTGCATGATATGGATTCGGTGAACCTGGTGGATGTATCGGGTAAGGCCGGTGGAGGCCGTACGTTCTACGGCGAACAGCTGACAGCTATCCGTCCGAGCATACAACTCTCGTTCCCGTTCGATCATGTGGTGCCCGGGTCGAATCTGGATATACGTTGCCGGGTTGCCGGTGCTTCGTCAAGCCAGAGCGTTTTCACGATAACCGTGGGCTCCAACAGCATGCAATGTGTCACGGAAGCGAAAGCCAGTTCGGATTTCTATACCAAGGCAACGACCAATGAGATCAACGATCGCTTCACCCTGCCTGCAGTAGGGACGGACGATCAGGTGCTTAGACTCAGCTTCAGCAACTCTGCCTCCGGTGCACGCGGCTACCTGAACTTCGTGGAGATGGCTACTACATGCCAACTGATCATGTCCGGGCAGGAGATGCTGATCACGAATGTTGACAACCTCAATCAGGTTGGAAACACGCGATATACCTTGAGCGGGGCGACAAACGACATTGAGTTGTGGGATATATCAACACCCACCGATATCCATCGTATACCTGCCACGTACAGTGGCGGCAACATGACGTTTGTCGGCTACAACTCTTCCCGCCAAACGATTCTGGCAGTCAAGCCGGGCACAGCATCCGGTTGGCTCAAACCCACCGTGGTAGGTGCGGTGCCCAACCAGAACCTGCATGCACTGACCAATATCGATCTGGTAATTATTTGTCCGGAGGATTATATCAACGCAGCGCGTATCGTAGCCGATGCCCACGAGCAATACGATGCAATCACAACGGCTGTAGTAACCGACCGGCAGGTATATAACGAGTTCTCTTCCGGCGCACCCGATGCCACAGCGTATCGCTGGCTGATGAAGATGCTATACGACCGCGCTGCGTCCCAGCCGGAGAATAAACCCAAGTGGCTGCTGCTGTATGGCGATGGCTCGTACGATAACCGCAAGCTCATGCCTAATTCAGGTCCGAACATCCTGCTTACTTACCAGGCTGTGAACAGCGAGGTTGAGACCAAAGCCTATGCGACGGACGACTACTTCGGTTTCCTGGATGATGCGGAAGGTATGTCGGATATCGGCGGCAGGATGGATATAGGCGTAGGACGTTTGCCTGTTGCCAGTGTGGCCTCTGCCGAGGCTGTGGCGCAGAAGATTGTTCGTTACATCCGTAACGAGAACCCCGGCAAGTGGCATCAGCAGCTCGTGTTTGTAGCCGACGACGGCGACAGCAACCTGCATACGCGCATCACCGATCTGGCAGCCGAGCGCGTGCGTACCCGCAACCAGTCGTTCGTGGTGAACAAGATCTACCTGGATGCTTATCCGCAAGAGGTAAGTGCTTCCGGCGAGAGTTATCCGTTGGCCAAGAGCCGCCTGACCAACCTGTTGCACGATGGTGTGCTGTTCTTTGATTATTCCGGTCACGGCGGATATAACAATATCGCTTCCGAGAATCTGATCTCGCTGCGTGACTGCCGTACGATGACGAATGCCAACCAGGGCTTCTGGATGCTGGCTACCTGCGGCTTTGCGCACTTCGATGCCAGCGAGGTCAGTGCCAGCGAAGAGGCTGTGATCAATCCCGACGGCGGCGCTATAGCCGTGATGTCATCTTGCCGCACCGTGTATGCCAGCCAGAACAAGGAGATTAACAAGAACCTGTGCGACACCTTGTTCGGGCATAAGAACGACTGCTCCTATACGATGACCCTGGGCGATGCCTGCCGCATTGCCAAGAACCTGACCGGTTCGGATGAGAACAAACTGCCCTATGTGCTGCTTGGTGACCCTGCTATCCGTCTGCATTATCCGACGGATTACAACGTGCGCACCGGTATGGCTTCCGATACGCTGAATGCACTGACCATCCATACCTTCGACGGATGGATAGAGACCGAGGAAGGCGATACGGCACATGAGTTCAACGGCGATGTGAACATCATCATCATGGACAAACTGCAACAGGTTACTACGCTTGATAACGATCATCCGGATGCTGCAGACAAGGTGCTGTATACCTACAACGACTACCCCAATACCTTATATCAAGGGCGCGCGCGCGTGAGAGACGGACATTTCTCCTATACGTTTATGCTGCCCAAGGATATACGCTATAACTTCGGCAGCGGACGCGTGGCGTATCACGCACTGGATAGCGTCAACGGTGAGGGAATAGGGCACTACGAGTCGTTCGTGATTGGCGGCTCGTCGCCTGTGGAGATCGTGGATACGATGGGACCGATACTGAATATTTATCTCAACTCATCGAGCTTTGTCAATGGTGACAAGACCACCGAACAGCCGCACTTCTATGCCAATATCTACGACGAGCACGGTATCAATACCGTCGGTTCGGGTATAGGACACGACTTGCTGCTTACCGTGGATGACGACCCGAACATGATGTTTGTGGTCAACGACTACTTCACCTCGTCGGGCGGTTATCAATCCGGTCAAGTAAGTTACCGGATGAATGAACTGGCAGAAGGACAGCATACGCTCACCTTCCGTGCCTGGGACTTGCTGAACAACAGTGCTTCCGCATCCCTGAACTTCGAGGTGGTGAAAGGCCTGGAGCCTACGGTATACTCCGTGATCAGTTATCCTAACCCGCTGAAGGTCAGCGAGACACTGCACTTTAGCATCGATTACGACCAACCGGATGAACTGATGGAGATGGATGTGGATGTCTTTGCGCCGACAGGCCAACTGGTGTACCATACATCCCGTCGTGGCACCGAGCAGAATACCTTTGCCATCGATAATGCGCACCTCACGCCGGGCGTATATATGTACCGCGTGTCGCTCACCACTACCGGCGGTGATATGACCAGCAAATCCGGCAAACTGATTGTAGTAGAAAAATAAATAACCAAATAGTAATCAATACAATAGTAAATGTATTTTTGCCTATGAAGCAACTTTAAGAAGATCATACAACCATCAGCCAATCTTGGCTGATATAACCCAACGAATAAATTAACAAACAACATAAAAATGAAAAAAACTTTTTTAGTTATCGTAGCAGCATTGCTGGCAGTTATGCCGGCGGTTGCGCAATTCCCTACTGATTACAACAACCCGATCATCACTGGTCAACCTTCGCTTAGTATCACTCCCGATGCGCGTGGCGCAGCTATGGGTGATGCCGGTGTGGCTACCAATCCCGACATGAACTCGCAGTACTGGAACCCTGCCAAATATGCCTTTATGGATATGCGCGGCGGTATCAACGCTTCGTACACACCGTGGTTGCGCAAGCTGGGCGTGAGCGATATTGATCTGGCTTATATCTCAGGTTTCTACAAGTGGGACGACGTGCAGGCAGTAGCTATGTCCCTCACGTACTTCTCGATGGGTGAGGTGGCAATGACCGATACCGAGCAGCGTCTGCTGGGTGAAGCTCATCCCCACGAGTTCTCGCTTGATGCTTCGTACTCGCGCAAACTGCATGAGTACGTCTCCATGGGTGTAGCTCTGCGACTGATCTATTCGGATCTTACTAACGGCATGAAAGCTTCGACCGACAACAATGCCGAGGAGTACCATCCCGCTGTAACCGCTGCAGCTGATGTATCGGTTTACTACAAGCAACCGATCATGCTGCCTATGGGCGAGAGTTTCATCAGCGCAGGCTTGAACTTGCAGAACCTGGGCGGCAAACTCTCCTACAACGACCGTACACGTAACTTCATCCCCGCTACACTGCGTCTGGGTGCTGCTTACGAACTGCCGTTCGACGACTACAACCGTCTGCAGTTTACCGTTGAGGCACGCAAACTGATGGTGCCCTCCAAGAAGTCGCGTTTTGCCAAGGATGACGGTGGCAACCCCACTTTCGACCCCGCTGACCCGTACAACTCCACCACCAACCAATATACCACTCAGGCCTATTCCGACCTGAACTCTATGGCCGGTCTGTTCCAGTCGTTTGGTGACGCTCCGGGCGGTGCAGCCGAGGAGTTCAAGGAAGTAGGATGGGGCTTAGGTGCTGAATATTCCTACAACCGCCAGTTCTTTGCTCGCGTAGGTTACTCACACGAGGACTTTATCAAGGGTAACCGTCGCTTGGTACAAGTTGGTGCAGGTTTCCACCTCTCGATCTTCATGCTCGACTTCGCCTATACCATTGCTACGGCTCCTACCAACCCGCTGGATCAGACGATGCGCTTCACGCTCGGCTTCGACCTGGCAGGTATCAAGGATCTTGTTAACAATAAAAAATAATCTGATATCTGATATCTGATTTCTGACATCTATGCGAATCGGCTTCGGATATGACGTTCACGCTTTTGCCCCTAACCGCGAATTGTGGTTAGGCGGCATACGCGTGCCGTACGAACTGGGTCTGCAAGGGCACTCGGATGCCGATGTGCTCATTCACGCACTGTGCGATGCCATTCTTGGCGCTGCTGCTATGCGCGATATAGGCTATCACTTCCCTGACACCCAGGGCAATGAGTACGAGGGTATCGACTCCAAGATCCTCCTTCGCCGCGTGATGGCTATGGTGCGCGAGGCAGGCTACGAACTGGAGAACTGCGATTGCACGGTTTGTGCACAAGCTCCCAAACTCCTGCCTTTCATACCCGAGATGCAGCACTGTCTGGCTCAGGTCATGGGCGTGGAGGATAACCAAGTCAGCGTCAAAGCTACCACCACCGAACATCTCGGATTCGTAGGACGCAAGGAAGGTATAGCCGCGTACGCTGTAGCATTGCTCACAGCGCAGCGGTCTAACAGTGAAACGGTCTAACAGCGTAGCGATCTAACAGTGAAACGGTCAATCATCATATGGATACTTTTCTTGCTCTTCTGCTACTCGCTCAAGGCGCAAGAGATGATTGTGCGCAGCCCTTTGTTGCCTGAGGAGTACCTCTATCTGGCAGGTCATGACCTGCAGATGAGCAGTTACGGTCAAGTCACGCGTTTTACGTTGGCGGAAGAGTCGTATATCGACCTGTATTACTATCCCACCGGCGACTCGGTACTGCTCATCCGCACGCAGTGCGCACCGCTGTGCAGCTCGTTTGTGCGCGTATATGACACGAGTTGGAAGTTGATACGTAATATCCCTACGCCTGCTAACATGGTGCTGCCGGAGGCGTATGTGCAAGACGGCAAACTTCTGTGGCGCGAGAACTTCCTGGAGGACGAATCGCCCAAGTAAATATCGACTTTCGACTGTATGCTGGCATATCCGATATATCTGATAGGTTACATGGGGGCAGGCAAGACTACCGTAGGTCGCCTGCTCGCTGAGCGTTTGGGATGGCACTTTGTGGATCTGGATGAGGCGTTTCAGGAGATTCACGGACTCAGTCCTGCCGATTATATCCGCACATACGGCATCGAGGCGTTTCGCCGCAAGGAGAAGTATGTGCTCGAGGATCTGGCTGAACTGCCTGTGGATAAGGTCGTATATGCTACAGGCGGTGGTTACCCCTGCTGGGAGGATAACATGGACTGCCTCAAGGAGTTGGGCACCTCGTTCTATCTGCGCTGGCAAGCCCAGCACTTGGCTGAGCGTCTGGCGCTGACCGACCTGAATGAACGCCCGTTGCTGCATGGTAAGAATGCTGCCGAGATACTGAACGTTATCCAACCGCAACTGGAGGCACGTAGCCCGTTCTACGAACAAGCGGACTTCATCCTCGATGCGCCCGTGCAAGAGAGCGGTGAGTTGGATGGTTCGGAAGACGAACAACTGGCTGAGCAACTGTATAATATGATTGCCAATGATGACTATTAACGACATACAAGACGAGATAATTGAGGATTTCACCATGGTTGACGACTGGATTGACCGTTACACCATGCTCATCGATTACGGCAAAGATCTGCCGGCGTTTCCCGAAGAGCTGCGTACGCAGCAGAACCTGATCGACGGATGTCAGTCGCAAGTGTGGTTCACTGCCGAGTTGCGTGACGGACGCATCATCTATCAGGCGGATAGCGATGCGCTGCTTGTCAAGGGCATAGTGGCGCTGCTGCTACGGGTACTCAGTGACCATACGCCGCAGGAGATCCTGGATGCCGACTTGTATTTTATCGACAAGATAGGCTTGCGCGAACACCTCTCACCCACACGCAGCAACGGACTCAATGCCATGCTGCATCAGATGAGATTGTATGCCCTCGCCCTATCTGCCAAATCCTAAATCGTACATCTTTAAATCGTACATCCCATCATGAGCCCCGCACAAGTATTTAAGGTATATATATGGATGGTCGATACCGTCGCTTCCGGTCGGCTGACCAAGGAGGATATTGACCGCCGCTGGGCGCATTCGGCGGTGAATGTGTACCGTGAGCCGGACTTCCCCAAGCGTAAGTTCCACCGCTACAAAGAGGATATACTCACCTTGTTCGGTATCAATATCAAGTGCAACCGCAGTACGGGGTATTACTATATTGACAACGAGGAAGATACCAAGCAGTGGGGCGATATGCGGCAGTACATCGTTTCCGCTTTCTCGATGAAGGCTACGATGGATGAGGCAGAGGGATTGGATGAATCGATCTTGTTTGAGTCTATCCCCCAGGGTGCCAGATACCTGACTACCATCATGCGGGCTATCCATGCACGCAAACAACTGCTTGTAACCTATCATTCCTACGACCGCAATACCGATTACGACATGTTCTTTTCGCCATACTGCCTGCGCGTGTTCAAGCAGCGCTGGTATATGGTGGGCGAGGCATCCACGCATCCCGGCGAGACGCGCGTGTATGCCCTGGATCGTGTGATGGATCTGCATGCCTTGGATAACGACTTCAGTATTCCCGCAGGCTTTGACCCCAGGAAGTTTTTCGATAATTATTACGGCGTGTTCCTCAATGCCTCACCTTGTCTGCTGCGCATAGAGGTGACGCCTCATGCTGCCTTGTTCCTGCGCTCGCTGCCCCTGCATCATTCGCAGCGGGAGTTGCATCCCGATGAGGCGGCGGCATACCTCACCACACCCGACAATGTGGTTATGGAGTATTACATTGCTCCTACCTTCGATTTCATTCAGCAGTTGCGTACCTTCGGCGCCGAACTGCGCGTCCTTGCGCCGCTCAGTCTGGCACAACAGATGAGGCGCGATGCCGAACAACTCCTCGCACGATATAACTGATTTCTGACTTCTGATTTCTGATATCTGATTTCTGACATCTCATATGATTGAATTGCACAATATCCATAAGTCCTACAACCTGGGCAAACCCAACGAGTTGCACGTACTCAAAGGTATCGACCTCACAATCGGTGACGGCGAGTTCGTAAGTATCATGGGTGCTTCCGGCAGCGGCAAGAGTACCTTGCTCAATATCCTGGGCATACTCGACAACTATGACCAGGGCGAGTACTATCTGGCTAACCGGCTCATCAAGTCGCAGTCGGAGACCGAGGCTGCCAAGCTTCGTAACGAACTCATCGGCTTCGTCTTCCAGTCGTTCAACCTGCTCAACTACAAGTCTGCCCTGGATAATGTGGCTTTGCCCCTGTATTACAAGGGGGTAGGGCGCAAGGAACGTAACCGCCGGGCTATGGAGGAACTGGAGCGCATGGGATTGGCAGCTTGGGCGGAGCACCTGCCCAGCGAGATGTCCGGCGGTCAACGCCAACGCGTGGCTATCGCACGAGCTATCGTCAGCAAACCCAAGATTCTGCTTGCCGACGAACCTACCGGTGCACTCGACTCAAAGACAACCGTCGAGGTTATGGATATCTTCAAGCAACTCAATGCCGAAGGCATAACCACCATCATCGTTACCCACGAGCAATCCGTTGCCGATACCACCCGCCGCATCATCCGCATCAAGGACGGACTCATTGTATAAATGGCAATTCTTTCTGAAATATGGAGCAGCATCAGCAATAACCGTTTTCGCACGGCGATGACGGGTTTTGCTATTGCATGGGGCATATTCATCCTCGTGGTGTTGCTCGGTGCCAGCAATGGTCTGCAGAATGGTATCCAGGAGGGCTTTGGCAGCAAAGCCAGCAATGCTGTGGAGATCACTGCCGGATGGACGCAACTCCCGTACAAAGGACTGCCTAAGGATCGCGAACTCTACTTCACCCTGCGCGATGTCAATACCGTGCGCGCCTTGCCCGAGATTGATCTCTTTGCCGCAGTGGTGCAGAAAAACAATACCGTCAACTACGGCACAGCCTATTCATCTGTGCGCGTGTTGGGTGTCAGTGGCGATTACCAGCAGATACTGCGCAAGCAGATCTGTGCCGGACGATTCCTCAATCGCCACGACGACAGCGAACGAGCCAAGGTCTGTGTGCTCGACAAGCGCACCGTTGAGGAATTGGGCAACCAGGACGTGCTCGGCAAATATATCCACATAGGCGATGTGCCGTTCCTGGTGATAGGTATATGTGCCAACGGCGATCGCTGGGAAGGAGCATCCGTGCATATTCCCATCTCTACCTGCATGGCAATCTTTGCTACCGACAAGCATATTCAGAAACTCCTCGTCACCACCGATGCCGATACCCGCACGCCTAAGACGAGCGGCCGACAGCGTCCGTGGGAACGCCCGCCCAGTCCCTTTGAGCAGACACTGCGCAATACCCTTGCGCCCTCCATGCAGTTCGATCCCAACGACGACGGTGCGCTCTGGGTGTGGAGCCAGGCGGAGCGACTCGAGCAGACCAACGGAGCGATGACGGCCATCCGGCTCTTCGTGCTCATCATCGGTATATGTACACTCATCTCCGGCGCGGTGGGCGTTAGTAACATCATGCTTGTCAGCGTGCGCGAACGAACGAAAGAGTTCGGCATCCGCAAGGCTATCGGCGCACCGCCGCGTATCATTCTGCTCACCGTAGTTGGCGAGAGTGTGCTCATCACCGCCATGTTCGGATACATAGGGATGTTCGTGGGTATTGCCGTGATGGAGGCTATCAACATGTTGGTGCCCGAGGGCGACTTCCCCTTCCGCAATCCTACGGTGGATATACCCGCAGTCAGCATTGCTACGTTCATACTCGTGATCGTGGGAGTGATCGCCGGCGCTATCCCCGCCGTTCGCGCCATGCGCATCAAACCCATCGAAGCACTGAACTACGAAAAATAATCATCAGCCAATCTTGGCTGATAAACAACAATGGATTTCTTTAGCGAAATATGGCAAACCATCAGCAAGAACCGCTCACGTTCCTTGCTCACTGCATTTGGCGTGTTCTGGGGTATGCTGATGCTTATCGTGCTCATCGGGCTCGGTAACGCGCTATCCGGAGGCATATATTCCCAGATCAGCGGTTTTGCCATGAACTCGTGCACCATGGGTGCTGCGCAAACCGGCAAGCCGTACAAAGGCTTCCAGCGCGGTCGCCAGTGGGAGATCCAACTCAGCGACCTGGATGTTGTCCGTCAACGCGTCGATGGTATCGAAGGGCTCTCGCCGATGGTGTTCACCGGCTCAAAAACAATCTCCCGTGGCGAGTACCATGGCGATTACGATCTCGTTGGCGTTACGCCCGATTATACCAAGGTGCTCGTTTCCCCGTTGCTATACGGACGCTTCATCAACGAGATTGACATGCGCGAACGGCGAAAAGTCTGCGTCATAGGTATCGAGGTCTATCGCAAACTCTTCCCCCTAGGCGGCAACCCCATTGGCGAACGCATCTTCTGCGGTAGTATTCAGTTTACTATCGTGGGCGTGCGCAAGCAGAATGAGAACAATATGTTCATCGGCGGCGACCCCGACAAGATGGTGCAAGCACCCGTCACAACCATTCAGAAGGCGTACAACTTCGGCGAAACGGTACATATCCTCATGGCTGTCGCCAAGCCGAACGTTCCCGTCTCTGAGATTGAGAAAGGCATCAAGGATGTGCTCAAAGAGCGCCATCAGATTGCCCCGGACGACGACAAGGCACTCTGGGGATTCAATGCCGAGGAAGAGATGAAAGCCTTGGGCTATCTGACCATGGGTCTGACAGCGCTGATATGGCTCATCGGCTTGGGCACACTTATCTCCGGCGCCATCGGTGTCACGAACATCATGCTCGTCACCGTGCGCGAACGGACAAAAGAGATAGGTATTCGCCGCGCAATCGGCGCTTCGCCGTGGGTGATCATGCGCCAGATCGTTGCTGAGAGTCTCGTGCTTACGGCCATGGCGGGCTTGGCGGGAATAATGGCAGGTGTGGGAGCCGTGCTCCTGACAGGAAAGATCCTCGAGCACTCGGATACCTTCCTCAAAGCACCAAACGTCAGCTTCGGCGTAGCCGTCAGCTGTCTGGTCATCATTATCATCATCGGCATCCTTGCAGGCCTGCTCCCTGCCATCCGTGCCCTGAACATCAAACCAATAGAAGCATTAAGTGAAGAGTAATATGAAAAAAGTTTTTCATTGGATCATCATTATCCTCCTTATCGCGGGAGTGATTGGAACATTCGTCGTTCTCTGGAAGCGTCAGCAACCCAAGCCCGTGCAATACGAGCAGCTGCGCGTGGAGCGCGGTAACCTCGAGAAACGCACCATCGTTACAGGCAAGGTCGAGCCCCGCGACGAGGTGGCTGTCAAGGCGCAGATACAAGGTATCATCGCCGAACTCTACAAGGAAGCCGGACAACCCGTGCGCAAGGGCGAAGCGATCGCTACCATCCGCGTCGTACCCGAGATGCAGGCTCTCAGCAGTGCCGAGTCGCGGCTGCGTCTGGCGGAAGTCAGTCTGCGGAATGTGCGTCATGTGTATGAGCGCGACTCCGTGCTTTATGCCCAGAAAGTCATCTCCCTTGAGGATTACGACAAATCCGAACTCCAATACGCCAAAGCTATCGAGGAACTGCAGAATGCGCAGGATAACCTCAGCATCGTCAAGGAGGGAGTAACGGCTGCTACCAAGGAGTCCGGCAACACCATCGTGCGCTCCAGCATCTCCGGCACGATCCTTGAGATCCCCGTCAAGGTCGGCAACTCCGTACAATCGGTCGGCGCCTTCAGCGAAGGTACAACCATCGCTACCGTGGCGGATATGTCCGATATGCTGTTCGTCGGCAAGATGGATGAGACTGAGGTCGGCAAGCTCCGCGAAGGCATGCCGATGGATCTGATCATTGGCGCACTCAACGACCAGCGTTTTGCCGCTACGCTCGAGTACATCGCCCCCAAAGGTACGGAATCCAATGGTGCCATGATGTTCGAGATCCGTGCCGCTGCGCGTATCCCCGACACGATCCATGTGCGTGCCGGCTACAGCGCCAATGCCGAGATCGTCCTCGCTGCACGCTACGATGTGCTCACGCTTGCCGAGGCGGCTGTTCATATGACCGCCGACAGTACCTATGTCGAACTGCTCAACGATTCCCTCCCGGACAACGTAACCCGTCAGCTCGTCACCACGGGCATGTCCGACGGCATACGTGTTGAGATCACTTCCGGCCTTGCCGAAGGCGACCTCGTCCGCGGCAACGAAATAACCGAACAACCCGCCGGCATGATGCCCGGCAAGTAACATTGCATTCGTTTAATTCGCTTAATTCGTGAACAAAAAGAATTCAATGCAATTCGTTTAATTCGCTTAATTCGTGAACAGAATATGCGCAAAGTTTTAACCTTCATATTGGCTTTCGTGACCCTCGCGGCATCCGCCGAGACCTTCACGCTGCAGCAGTGCCTCGACACCGCTATAGCGAACAACATCGCGCTCATGCAGCAAAAGAACGCCTATGCCTCATCGTCCATCCAGTACAAGCAGTCGCTCACCAACCTCTCGCCGTCAATCTCTGCCGGTGCATCGAACATGTGGTCGTTCGGACGAGCTACCGCGTCGGATAATATCACATACTCCAACACCAGCGCCATGTCCACCTCCTTCAATCTCAACGCCTCGCTCCTCCTTTTCGACGGCTTGGGTATGAAGTTCGCCATCGATCAGGCACGCGCATCCATGCAATCCTCCGAGGCATCCGTGCAGGCTTCCGAACTGCAACTGCGGCTCAACATCTCATCCATGTACTTGCAGGTACTGCTCAACAAGCAACTTTTGCTCGTTGCTGAGGAGCAAGCCAACGACACCCGTCGCACCCTGCACAAGGACTCCCTGCTCATGCAGGCCAACCGCCTGGCGGAGGGGGAGGTCTATGCCATCATCGCCCAACTTGGCAACGAGCAACTGCAAGTTGTCCAAGCCGAGAACAATGTTCGCATCGCACTCATGAACCTCGCACAAGCCATGAACATCGATCCGCAGGATTTCGATGTCGTGGAAGTGCCGCTCAGCGAACTCCAGGAAAGCGCAGTGCTGCCCTCACGCGACGATGTGCTGGCTTTGGCTCTCGAGCAACGCCCCGAGATTCGCGCCAAACAATATGCCATCGACGCCCAGCAAGCCATGCTAAAGCAGCGCAAAGCAGCCTATTCGCCCACGCTCTCAGCTAATGCAGGCATGGGCACCAGTTACTTCGCCGCCCTCAACAGTGGAGCAACCAACCCGGCTTTCGGCAAGCAGTTAGGCGACAACCTCCAAGGCACCGTAGGTCTTACGCTCTCTATCCCTATCTACGATAAGATGCAAACGCCCTACGCCATCAAGCGCCAGCAAATAGCGCTGGAAGATGCCAAACTCAACCTCGAGCAGCAGAAACTCGATATACGCAAGGAGGTGGAGCAGGCCTACTACAACGCACTCAATGCCCTCACCGAGGCACAAGCCGCCGAACAGGCGCTCACCAATGCACGCGTGGCACTCGAGTACCTGCAACGCAAGTACGAAGCCGGTCGCTCCTCGTCCTACGAGTACACAACGGCCAAGACTAATTTTGCCAAAGCCGAACAGTCGCTTCTGCAATCGCAATATAACTACCTCTTCCGCCTCCGTATCCTCCACTACTACGCCGGCACAGGACTGTAAAAGTTCATCGCATTCGTTTAATATTATATGAGGTCAATGTGAAGTTTAGAACGCGACCATCACGGGACCATCTCCCGAGAACCTTACTTTTAGAACAATATGTAACTATTCGTTTTTTGTCGAATACAACACGGGCGACTCATTCTTTGAGCCGCCCGTATTCTTACTATATCAGTTATCGTTCCCCGACTCCTTACTCCACCTTCATGCCTGCGGTAGAGTAGGTGGCATTGCCGCGCAATATATACACATTCCCCTCGCGGATAAGTTTCTGAGCGGAGTTGGCGGGATTGACTGCAACCGATGGAGCAGATGTCGCATCGCCGTTGTAGGAGTAGATGGCTTCCACGATGATGCTATCTACAAAATCCTTTTCGGCAATCTGCCAATTGACAAATGTAAAGCCCGGAATGATTGGCGCAGCCGGAACTTTCACAGTAATTACTTGGTCAAATATCTCGTCATCGTTATTAACGAAGGTTAAATGATATTGCATGGATTGCCCTTCCTCATAGGTGGCTGAAACTATCATGTTTTCCGTGACATGGTCAAATGTTTTGTCCCAACCGACAAAGTCATAACCTTCGCGAGTCGGATCAGCAGGAGCAATGGCGGCAGTATTCCAATCTACGCTGTCTGCTTTCAAAACTGAATTATCCCAATCCAAAAACTGCACAGAATAACGATTTATCTTGTATTGCGCCGTAACAATCAGACTTTCAGTTATATTGCTAAAGTCTTGATCCCAGCCAATAAATGTATATCCCTCCCGCGTCGGATCAGTCGGCGCAATGGCGGCAGAGCCTTCCTCTACTTCCTCAGAAGACAGAACCGTTCCGTCCCAGTCCTTAAATGTAACCATCGAATTTTGTGCAGGGATAGCAATAATCTCCTTGAAGTCTTCCCACCAAACAGAATTTGCGTATGTTTCAATGGCTGTAGCAGGAACATAAAGAGTACAATTGGTCGCATTTATGCCGCAATTTGCCCCTCCACTTGGCGGATTTGAAGCTCCAATTGTAAGTGATGTGATATTATTACAATTGGTAAATGCATTTTCTCCAATATTTATGATTCCATACCCAATAGTCATTTCAGTCAGCGAGTTGCAATTAACAAACGCATACTTCCCGATGTCAGTAACACTATTGGAAATAAATATAGAATTAAGATTACTACAATTGGCAAAAGCTTCATCATTAATACGTGTCAGATCTTCAGGAATAGTTACAGATATTAAACTTGTACACCCCCTAAATTGTCGCCCCAGTGAACTTATGATATCATTTGGAATTATTAGGTCAGTTACACTTATGTCATTAATAAATAAAGAATATATATAAGCGACATTATCCGTACCCCATGATTTTAAACACCAATCTTCTAAACTTCCATTATAATAAACATTTCGTATTGAATATTGGGTTGGCATGTAATTGGAATCGTAATTTGTTTTAAATGCACTAACTCCGATACTAGAAAGACTTTTGGGAATAGTCACAGTTTTTAAATGAATACAACCAGAAAATACACATCCGTCTATATTAACGATACCCTCTCCTAAGAATACAGATGTTAATTTGGTACATTCAGCAAAAGCGCCCCAATATATGCTACTAACTGTTCCAGGAATAGAAACTGACATCAAATTTATACAATTCTGGAAAGCATAACTAATTATGCTCGTTAATCCTTCATTTAGATTAACATGTGCTATATACGCTGCATACTCGCTCCAAGGACGTGTTGTCATTTCACCACTTCCCTCTATAGTTAGTGTGCTGTCTCTGGTATTCAACGACCATGCAAGATTGTCACCGCAAGTGCCATTTACAATAGCAGCGTTTGTTATTCCTATACTTGCTGCAAGTACAAGGAAAAGAGTTAAAAGTTTTTGCTTCATAAATTGTTTGTTTTATGGATTAATTTTTTAAATAATTATATCAGCATTGCATCGGAGGTGCATCAAGGTAATCTCATATCCCACTATACCCTATATATACAAAGTATATATCCCGTGATTTTGAAGAGCACTCCGTATTTACATACAAAAAGCGGGACTGCAATGTTGCTGTTCCGCTTGTCAAGGCTCTGGTATTGCCCTCTCATCCGAACAAGCAACACTGAGCCCACGCTGTATGTATATATGTGCACAACAATTAGTGTACAATATAATACACACTCATGAGCATCTTTGTGCTGCGTTGTTTTGGATGATATGAATTTACCAGATTCTGACAAGCCAAAACAAAGCGCGTAAGACGCTTTTTGTATTATGTCTTTCCCGATATTAAGCAATCGGGGTGCTATGTTATTCCCACAAGTAGGGTGTTATTTAATCGATGCCAAATATTCTGCTGCTGTCATGACTGGGAGGTTGGACAATGCAAAATCATTTTCGTTGCGGGTGATGATAATGTCCGCGTTTTCCGTCAGAGCAGAAAAATATTGCAGTGCATCTTCAAAGTCAGTAAATTGTGATTGTAATGCTTGTTGTACCACCTCTGAATCAACGCGAGTAGGCGTGCATAGTTGGCAAAACAAACTAAGGCTTTCTATAATCTCATTTCTACGCATCTTGCGCGTCTCCATGATATACGAAGCGGTAGCCAACGAGAGTGATGAGCAATACAGTTCTATCTCCCCTCTATCTGCCATGCTAAATAATTCCGAGGCATCATCAAACCACGGATACCGCTCACAGAGAAGATCAATGGCAATATTAGTGTCAATAAATACTTTTGTCATTGGTATTTCTCCATTAGGTATTCATGACGCATTTTGTCCACCTCTTCGTCCGATACATGCCAAGGATTGCCGCGTTTGAATCGCTGCACTCGCGGTGTAATATTTCTTGGCTTGCCGGTTAGTTGCACAACGCTCGGAGTAATGTCCGATGTCTTTGCCGTGGACTCTGCTTTTGCAGGGCTGATAAACTGCCTAAGGAAGTCCTCAATCATTGCAGTCAGATTGAGTCCCTGTTTCTCGGCGTAAGTCTGCGCTGAGCCGTACAATGTCGGGTTGATAGCTATTTGCATAATATGCCTCCTCTCAAAATTCGCCGCAAAGTTACAAAAAAAATCTCGTATTTCCAAATTTTTTCATCACTTTTTTGCTTTTTTCTTGTCTTTTGTCTCTTTTTCACCTTTCCATCCGTTTAATTCGCTTAATTCGTGGACAGATAGAGTCCGTTGTAATAGATTTTAATTGTCTTTAATAGTTGACCGAAAAATGTTCATCGCATTTTTGTGTAATTTTTGGTAATTTTTGACCCTGTAGTCCATTGTTTGCAATCCTTATTTTGCACAAACGGGCTATTTTTGGCAAAAAATGCATGTTTTTTCGCGAAAAATTTGCATATATGAAAAATTTGCCGTACCTTTGCATCCGCTTTTGAGAAACAAGCGTGTTTCCCTTTTCTCCCGAGAGGCTGTGAAGGTGTCAGAAGATGGTCAAAAACGAAAAGTCAAAACCGGATGACATTGGAGCAAATTGAGGGTATTAAAATTTGAATCATCAAAATGGTTCTAATTTTTTTCGCCCCTTAAATTTGGAGAAACGGAAGCCGCTTAATCTCAAGCAGTGAACTTTGAAAGATTGTTCAATCAAGATGTAGTACAAGAGAATGGTACACATAATCGAGGCTTCGGCCGAGAAGATGTGTCCGATGGGTCTATGCTTTATATATAATAAGGTATAGCGAAATGAATTCCTTGTCGATTCCATTAATGGAAGTGCAACTACAAATAAGTCGTTTGAGTGTAGGATGAGCTTTTTGTTATAATTTATATTTTACAACGAAGAGTTTGATCCTGGCTCAGGATGAACGCTAGCGACAGGCCTAACACATGCAAGTCGAGGGGCAGCGCGGAGTAGCAATACTTTGGCGGCGACCGGCGCACGGGTGCGTAACAGGTGTGCAATCTGTCCATAGTCGGGGGATAGCCCGGCGAAAGCCGAATTAATACTCCATGTGTCACGAAGGGGCATCCCTTTGTGATGAAACGTAAGGACTATGGGTGAGCACGCTTCTGATTAGGTAGTTGGTGAGGTAACGGCCCACCAAGCCGACGATCAGTAGGGGTTCTGAGAGGAAGGTCCCCCACATTGGAACTGAGACACGGTCCAAACTCCTACGGGAGGCAGCAGTGAGGAATATTGGTCAATGGACGAGAGTCTGAACCAGCCAAGTCGCGTGAAGGATGAAGGTTCTATGGATTGTAAACTTCTTTTGTCCGAGGGTAAAGTGTGGGACGTGTCCCATTTGGCAAGTATCGGACGAATAAGCATCGGCTAACTCCGTGCCAGCAGCCGCGGTAATACGGAGGATGCGAGCGTTATCCGGATTTATTGGGTTTAAAGGGTGCGTAGGCGGAATGTTAAGTCAGTGGTGAAAGCGTGCGGCTCAACCGTACCGAGCCATTGAAACTGGCGTTCTTGAGTGCAAGCGAGGTAAGCGGAATGTGACGTGTAGCGGTGAAATGCTTAGATATGTCCCAGAACTCCGATTGCGAAGGCAGCTTACCAGTATGTAACTGACGCTGAGGCACGAAAGCGTGGGTATCAAACAGGATTAGATACCCTGGTAGTCCACGCAGTAAACGATGAATACTAGCTGTTGGCGATACAATGTCAGTGGCACAGCGAAAGTGTTAAGTATTCCACCTGGGGAG
>Ga0310696_10002082_pt1 | contig 27267 bp, 13 predicted proteins | sample AusTroGonzalo_MG_4_FD_203885 | JGI IMG/M metagenome (GOLD analysis project Ga0310696, IMG submission 203885) | Bovine rumen microbial communities from tropical cattle in Woodstock, Queensland, Australia - Gonzalo_02 (v2) (version 2) | ecosystem: Host-associated > Mammals > Digestive system >...
GGCCGAGAAAGACCTGCCCAAAGCCGGCGCCGAGCGCGGCTGGGGCATGATGCTGCAGAATTTCCTGGATCCCGCGCAGGTGAAGGTGGTCAACTATGCCCAGAACGGGCGCAGCACCAAGAGTTTTATCGACCTGGGCCTGTGGGACAAGGTTTACGATGCCGTGCAGCCCGGGGACTATGTGTTCATCCAGTTCGGCCATAATGACGCCAAGGAGAGCGACCCCACCCGCTATGCCGCGGCCTGGGGAGCCTACCAGGAGAACCTGCGCCTGTTCATCGACGGCGTACGCGTGAAGGGCGGTATTCCCGTGCTCCTGACGCCGGTGGCCCGCCGCTGGTTCAAGGACGGGAAACTGGACCGTAACTGCCATACCGACTATCCCGCCGCCATGAAGGCGGTGGCCGAGGAAAAGGATGTCATCCTTCTGGATATCACCACTCCCACCCTGGACTGGATCGAGGGCCTGGGGGATGAAGCGTCCAAGGCGTATTTCATGATTTCCACCGGCAAGGACGACAACACCCACCTGGTGCCCTGCGGTGCCCGCAAGGTGACGGAAATCGTGTGCGACCGCATCCGGGAGCAGATTCCCGAATTGGCCAAAAACCTGGTGTACTATCATTTTGTGGTTTCCCAGGACGGTCACGGGGACTTTGCCACGGTGCAGGAAGCCATTGACGCCTGCCCCGACTACAGCCACAAGGAAATCACCCGCATCCTCATCCGTAGCGGCGTGTACAAGGAAATGGTGAGCATCCCGCACACCAAGTTCCGCCTTTATATCAAAGGTGAGTGCGCCGACAACACCCTCATTACCTTTGACAAATACGCCAAGGCCCTGTGGCCCAACCGGGACATCGCCGTGGGCACTTCCGGCAGCGCCAGCATCTACATCCACGCCAGCTACATCACCTTCGAGGACCTGAGCTTCGAGAACAGCGCCGGCGAGGGCAAGGAAATCGGCCAGGCCGTGGCGGTATTCACCGACGGCGACTTCCTCTTCTTCAACCGCTGCCGCTTCCTGGGCAACCAGGATACGCTGTATACCTATGGACGGTTCGGCAAATTCGGCGGCATCAAGCGCAACTACTTCAAGGACTGCTATATCGAAGGTACCACGGACTTTATCTTCGGCACCAGCATCGCCTACTTCGAGAACTGCCACATCCACTCCAAGAAGAACAGCTACGTTACCGCCGCTTCTACCCTGGAGGGCCAGAAGTACGGTTATGTGTTTGTCAACTGCAAGCTCACGGCCGACGAAGGTATCGACAAGTGCTACCTGGGCCGCCCCTGGGGCGCCTACGCCAAGACGGTCTTCATCAATTGCGAGCTGGGCGGCCACATCCTGCCGGAAGGCTGGCACGACTGGGAGAAGGAAGGCAAGCCGGATACCAAGAAGAATTCCTACTATGCCGAGTACGGCAACTTCGGCCCCGGTGCCCGCGGTCCCCGCGTGAAGTGGGCCCATACCCTCAAGGCCAAGGACCTGAAGGAATATACCTTTGAGAAAGTGATGTACCAGTCCCAGGACGGTATTGTCTGGGACCCTTACAATAACAAATGATGCGTTCTTTATTTTCAATTGTGTGTGTGTTTGCCTTGGCCGCGTGTACGGCCAAGGCCCCGCTGTCCATGGAGGTGGTTCGCTCGGAGATGGTCCGCTGTCCCCAGGCCACTTTCATCGACGGCCAGGAAGGCAAGCTCAAGTGGAACTACACCACCGGCCTGGAACTCAAGGCCATGCTGGATGTTTATTGTCATTCTGAACGCAGCGAAGAATCTGTTTTTGACTACGTAGACGCCTGGTACGATGCCATCATCGACAGCACCGGCCGCATCTATAAATACAAGAAAAGCAATTATTCCACAGACCACGTCTGCCCCGGCCGTACGCTGTTCCAGCTTTACGATATGACGGGGAAAGCCAAGTACAAGGCGGCCATGGATACCCTTTACAGCCAAGTCCTGGACCAGCCCCGTACCCCGGAAGGCGGGTTCTGGCACAAGGCGGTCTATCCCAACCAGATGTGGCTGGACGGCCTGTACATGGCCCAGCCCTTCTATGCCGAATACACCGTGCGCTATGTGCAGGATTCCCTGCAGCGGGCCGCCAACCTGGCCGATATCGCCCTTCAGTTCCAGACGGTCTATGAACATACCCTGGACCCCGAAACCGGCCTGCTCCGCCATGCCTGGGACTCCTCCCATGACATGTTCTGGTGCAATCCCGACAACGGCCAGAGCGACCACGCCTGGGGCCGTGCCATGGGCTGGTACGTGATGGCCCTGGTGGATGTGATTGAAATCCTGCCTGCAGGGGAGGAAAAGGACGCCTTAGTGCGCCTGCTCAACGGCTGCTTCCAGGCCATCCCGCTGTTTGCCGACAAAACCACCGGCATGTGGTACCAGGTGCTGGACCGTCCGTATGCCGAGGGCAACTACCTGGAGGCTACCGCCAGCGCCATGTTTGTGTACGCCATGCTCAAGGGCACCCGCCTGGGCGTGCTGGAAGGCATCACGCAGGCCGATGCCCGCGCCCGCTACCAGGAACTGCTGGACAACTTCGTCCGCGTGGACGAGGACGGCCTGGTGAACCTGGACCAGTGCTGCGAGGTGGCCGGCCTGGGCGGAAAACAGAACCGCCGCGGAGACTACGATTACTATATTAACGAACCCGTGCGCTCCAACGACCCCAAGGGTATCGGCCCGCTCATTTGGGCAGCACTGGAATACGAAAGACAATGAGAGAGATGAACCTGTATATATGCGTGGTTGTGGCCGCCCTGTGCCTGTTCTCCTGCGGGAAAACCGCGCAGGAGGAGGAAAAGGGTGGAGCTCCCGCCGCTCCGGCGAACGTGAAGCTTCACAGTGCCACTGAAACCAGCCTCACTTTCCAGTGGGATGCCGTGAACGGTGCCACCGGTTATGCCTGGACGCTTACCCAGGCTGGCAGTGAGGTGAAAAATGGAACGTCCACAGCCCGTAATACCACGGTGGAAGGCCTCACCAAGGCTACCGATTACCGCTTTGGCGTCAAGGCCGTGAATGCCGACGGGGAATCGGCCCTCACCTGGGTGGATGCCCGTACGGACGGAAGCGTAGACCCTGTCCCCGGTCCCGCCAGTATCGCTTATGAAGATTTCGCCATCCCGGCCTGTGAGGAGGATGGAAAGGCCCGCGCCTTCCCCGGCGCCGAGGGCGGCGGTATGTTCGCAACCGGCGGCCGCGGCGGTCAGGTCATCCACGTGACCAACCTCAATGACAAGGGTACCGGCTCCCTGCGCGCCGCCATCGAGGCCAAGGGTGCCCGCATCATCGTGTTTGACGTGGCGGGTGTCATCGAACTGCAAAGCGCGCTCAACATCAAGAACGGAGACGTCACCATCGCCGGCCAGACAGCCCCCGGAGATGGCATCTGCCTCAAGAACTATACGCTGCACATCAAGGCCAGCAACGTGATCGTACGTTACCTCCACTGCCGCATGGGAGACGAGAAAAAGACGGAGGACGACGCCATGAACCTGAACGCCGGAAACGACGACATCCACGATGTCATCATCGACCACTGCTCCCTGTCGTGGAGCACCGACGAGTGCGGCAGCTTCTATGGGATGAAGAACTTCACCCTGCAGTGGAGCATCCTGTCCGAGAGCCTGCGCAATTCCATCCACGGCAAGGGCAAACACGGTTACGGCGGCCTGTGGGGCGGAGAAAACGCCACCTACCACCACAACCTGCTGGCCCACCACGACAGCCGCAATCCCCGTCTGGACCACGACTACCTGAGCCTCCTCAAAGGCCCCGTGACCCTGGTAAACAACGTCATTTACAACTGGGGTGACAACGGCACTTACGGCGGAGAAAGCGCCAATGACGCCAACGACTATCGCAAATACAACCTTATCAACAATTATTATAAGCCGGGTCCCGCCACGGGTTCCGGAAGGATCCGTTTCGTCGACCCCTGGACCAAGGCCTGCAGCAACTGCACCGGCAGGACCGGCAGTTCCACCATCGTTCCCGGCCATTTCTACATGGACGGCAACTTCATGGACTACAGTTCCGACGCGGCCGGGGAAATGAGTGCCGATAACTGGAAGGGCACCACGGCCGATGCCGATGTTATCTCTGCCATCCGGTCCGGCAGCCGCTTCGCCCATCCGGCAGGAGCCTGCCTGCTGTCGGTTCAGAGCGCCCGGGACGGCTACACCGCCGTGCTGGATTATGTGGGCGCTTCCCTCAAGCGGGATGCCGTGGACCAGCGCATCGTGAAGGAAACCCGCACCCGCACTTTCACTTACACGGGCTCCAAGGGCTCTACCGGCGGCTTCATCGACACCCAGAGCGATGTGGAAGGCTGGCCCGCCTATGAAGGCACAACGGTCACTGATTCCGACGGAGACGGCATACCGGACGATGTGGAGAAAGCCTGGGGAGGGGACCAGGGCATTGACGGCGCCGCCGTTACCCTGGACAAGAACGGACGCTATACCAATCTGGAAATGTACCTGCACTACCTGGTGAAAGACATCGTCACCGGGCAGAATGCGGGCTCTACCTATACGACACTATAATTTTATTATCAACCATTAATTAACAACCAACGCTAATGAAAGCAAAGAAATTCATTCTTGCACTGCTTGGCATGGTGACGGCGCTCACCCTGTCGGCCCAGACGACCATCAAGGGCGTCGTGACCGACGAGAGCGGAGAGCCGCTCATCGGCGCGGGCGTCATGGTTGAGGGCACCACCATCGGTACCATCACCGGTATCGACGGCGACTATGTCCTCTCCGTCCCCGCCAACGCAGTGAATCTGGTCTTCTCCTTCATCGGATTGGCCGACCAGACCGTTGCCATCAACGGACAGAACGAAATCAACGTGGTCCTCAAGGCCGACCAGACCTTCCTGGACGAGGTGGTGGTAGTGGGTTATGCCACTGTCAAGCGCCGCGACCTCCTGGGTTCCGTGTCGTCCGTGGGTGCCGACAAACTCACCGAGCAGCCCGTGACAACCGTGTCCCAGGCCCTGTCCGGTAAGATGGCCGGTGTGTCCGTGGTGACCACGGAAGGCGACCCCGACGCCGACATCAAGATTCGTGTCCGCGGTGGCGGTTCCATCACCCAGGACAGCAGCCCGCTGTACATTGTGGACGGCTTCCCGGTGGAATCCATCAACGACATCCCTTCCTCCGAAATCCAGTCCATCGACGTGCTGAAGGACGCTTTCTCCACCGCTATCTACGGTTCCCGTGGTGCCAACGGTGTTGTGATCGTGACCACCAAGAACGCCGAGAAAGGCCAGAAGGTTTCCGTGAAGTTCAACGCCTACTATGGTCGCAAGACCATGGCCAACAAGGGCGCCATCGTAGCCATGGATGCCGAGAACTTCGTGAAGTTCCAGTACGAACTGGGTGTCCTGCGTGACAACCTCAGCTCCTACTACGAGCCTTACTTCGGCGGCTTCGAGGATATCGACCTGTACAAGGGCATGCCCACCAACAACTGGATCGACGCCGTCTTCGGCAAGACCGGTTCCACCTTCTCTGCCGACTTCTCCATCTCCGGCAGCGGTGATGTGGCCAACTGGACCCTGGGTTACGCCCACATGGGCGACGAGGCCATCATGGTGGGTTCCACCTACACCCGTGACAACCTCAACTTCAAGGGTAACTTCAAGACTTCGGCCAACACGTCCATCGACGCCAACGTGCGCTATTCCCGCGTGAACGTGCGCGGCGGCGGCGCCAACGGCATCAACGACACCGGTACCACCTCTGGTAACGGCCGTCTCAAACATGCCGTCTCCTACTCTCCCATTCCCATCGCCTCCAATATCCAGGGCGTGGACGAAGAGCAGGACTATGGCGACAACGCTCCGCCGCTCCTTTCCGTGGCCGATAACGACAGCCGCCGCATCCGCGTCACGCTCAATGCCAACGCTGCCTTCAACTGGAAGATCGTCGACAACCTGAACCTCAAGATCGAGGGCGGCCTGGAGAAATTCACCCAGAGCGACGACCGCTTCTACGGCATGACCACCTACTATGTGGCCAACAACTCTACCGACAAGACGGGTGTTTCCAACCAGCACAAGGAGACCTTCCGTACCCGGTACCGCAATACCAACACCCTGAATTACGACTTCGCCGACGTTCTCCGGAACGACGACCACAGTCTCACCGCCCTCCTGGGCCAGGAACTCACCATCACGCAGAGCAACATCCTCACCACCATGGTGGACGGCCTCAACGCCTCTTACGATGCGCCCATGGCCTGGAACTTCATGTCTTCCGGTACGCCTGCTTCCGTGAACAACTATTTCAACCCCGACGACAAGCTGCTGTCCTTCTTCGGCCGTGTGAACTACGACTACAAGAAGCGTTATTCCATCGGCGCCACGCTGCGCGCCGACGGCAGCTCCAAGTTCTCCCGGGGCAACCGCTGGGGCTTCTTCCCTTCGGCCGCCGTGTCCTGGACCATCTCCAACGAGGAATGGATGAACAATGCCCACAGCTGGCTGGACCAGCTCAAGCTCCGTTACAGCTTCGGTACCGCCGGTAACAACAACATCCCTTCCGGCCAGCTGGTGAAGCAGTACAGCTCCACCGTCACCGCATGGCTCAGCCAGAGCAACAACTACTGGATGGCCGGCAAGGTGATGAACAACCCCGACCTCACCTGGGAAACCACCTACACCCACAACATCGGTGTGGACTTCTCCTTCTTCCAGAGCCGCCTGAGCGGCAGCATCGAGGTGTACCAGAACGACATCAAGAACCTGCTTATCAACTTCCCCATCACCGGTTCCGGCTACGACAGCCAGTACCGCAACCTGGGAAGCACGCGCAACCGCGGTGTGGAACTCACCCTCAACGCCCCCATCGTCCAGAAGAAGGACTTCTCCCTGAACATCGGCGGCAACATCGCCTACAATAAGAACGTCGTCACCGACCTGGGTGGCCTGCAGCGCATCACCGCCCAGTCCTACTGGGCCTCCACCGAAATCGGAGACGACTATGTGGTGGAAGTGGGCCAGCCCCTGGGCAACATGTACGGTTACAAGATGGACGGTTACTACACGCCCGACGACTTCACCTGGGACGGTTCCAAGTGGGTCTTGAACGAAGGCGTGGTGGATGCCAGCGCCATCGTGGGCTCCAACTTCATGGTTCCCGGCGCCCCCAAGTTCAAGAACATTGACGGCTCCGAAGACAACAAGATCACCGTGAGCGACCGTACCGTCATCGGCAATGCCAGCCCGGACTTCACCGGCGGTTTCAACTTCTCCGGTTACATCCATGGCTTTGACTTCAGCGCCAACTTCAACTTCATGATCGGCAACCAGGTGTACAACGCCAACAAGGTGGAGTTCACCAGCTCCCGCAAGTTCAGCAACCGCAACCTCGTCAACATGATGGATGTGGACAAGCGCTGGACCAACATCGACTGGGAGACCGGCGAGCTGATTACCGATGCCGAGACCCTCAAGGCTGTCAACGCAGGCAAGACCATGTGGGCTCCCTTCGTGCAGAACGCCATCTTCAGCGACTGGGCCGTGGAGGACGCTTCCTTCCTGCGCCTGCAGAGCGTGACCATCGGCTACACCCTGCCCGAGACCCTCACCCAGAAGGTGCACCTGCGCCGCGCCCGTATCTACGTGACCGGCACCAACCTCTTCTGCCTCACCAAGTACTCCGGTTACGATCCGGAAGTGGATACCCGTCGTGCCACCCCGCTGACTCCCGGCGTAGACTATTCGGCCTATCCCAAGAGCATCGGCTTCGTGGCTGGCATCAACCTCACCTTCTAATCTTGAAAGGATATGAAAAAGATTGTAACCTATATTCTTTCCGTGGCTGTGATGGCTTTTGCGGCTTCTTCCTGCGAAAAAATCCTGGACAGCGCATCTCCGTCGGCGTTTGACGCCGCCACCGTTTATGCCAACTACTCCCTCACGGAAGGCACCATTTTCGGTATCACCGAGGCTTTCTGCGAAGTGAACTCCTACCGCGGCCGTTTCCTGCCCTGGTATGGTCACAATACCGACATCGAGTGGTTCAACACCTACAAGCCGGGCGACGGAAAATCCGACATCTCGGCTTATGACTGCCAGCCCAACAACAGCCAGCTGAACTTGAGCAACGGTCCTTTCCCGCTCATGTACATGGGCATCGAACGCGCCAACCTGGTTATCGAGGGCATCCGTGCTTACGGCGACCCCGCAAACCGTCCCGAGATGGCTTACCTGCTGGGTGAAGCCCTCACGCTCCGCGCCATGATCTACTACGACCTTACCAAGGCCTGGGGAGATGTTCCCGCCCGTTTCACCTCCCTGACTTCGGAGACCATCTATGCTCCCAAGGACAGCCGTGACGTGATTTACAAGCAGATCCTTGCCGACCTGGACGAGGCCATCCCTTACCTGCCTTATCCCGGCGCCGACGCCGCCACTTCCCGCACCGACCGCGTGAACAAGGTGTTCGCCGAAGGCCTGTACGCCCGTATCGCCCTCATGGCTTCCGGTTATGCCCTCCGTCCCGAGGACGGTGCCGTGGGAACCGGTGATCTGGGTACCGTGCGTCTGAGCAGCGACCCCGAACTCCAGAAGTCCGTGCTCTATCCCAAGGCCCTAACTCACCTGCAGGATGCCATCGGCAAAGCCAGTCTGGAAGCCGACTTCCAAAACTACTGGTACAAGCAGAACAACATGAACAATCTCACCGCCGGCCCTGCCTACGAGACGCTGTATGTGATTCCCTTCGGCGCCGGCCGCGGCCGCTGGAACTTCACCTATGCCATTTCTTCGGAAGGCGCCAGCATCTCCAACGGCGTGTCCCGTGGCGGTGACGCCGGTCCCGTCCCCACCGTGTACTTCATGTACGGTGACGACGACCAGCGCCGCGACGTGACCTGCGTCAACTACAAGTGGAACAAGGACGACTCCCTGGAGCCCGCCGGAATCGGCAAGTGGTTCTTCGGCAAGTACCGTTTTGAATGGATGGACGCCCAGCCTTACACCGGCGGCAACGACGACGGCATCAAGCCCGTGGTCATGCGTTATGCCGATATCCTCCTGATGGCTGCCGAAATCGAGAACGAACTCAACGGCCCCGCCGGTGCCAAGAAGTACCTGGAAGAGGTGCGTGCCCGCGCCTGCGGTGAAGATGCCGCTGCCGCCTATGTGGCCGCCCTCGGCTCCAAGGAAGCTTTCTTCCAGGCTGTCGTGGACGAACGCGCCCTGGAATTCTGCGGCGAGTTCCTGCGTAAGGCCGACCTCATCCGCTGGAATCTCCTGAAGACCAACCTGGACGCCGCCAAGGCCGAAATGAAGGCTCTCCGCGACCTCTCCGGCGACTATGCCGCACTGAGCGGTGACATTGCCTATGCCACCTCTGAAGACGGCAAGTCCATGGATATCAAGTTCCTGGCCCCCGGTGAGAAAGCTCCCGCCGGATACGAGCTCAGCGCCGGCTATGTCACCAAGTACGATGACGGCAAGAAAACCGGCTTCTACGAGGAAAGGATCAACGGCATTTATACGTCCGATCCCGTCCAGCACATGTTCTGGCCCATCTTCCTGGATACCATGACCAACAGTCAGGGCATCATCAAGAACGATTACGGCTACGACAACCTTCAATAAAACCCGAGAAAGATGAAAGCAATGAATAAAATCAAATATGCGATTCTCGCCCTGGCTGCCATCGTTCTGGGCTCCTGCGCACACGAAGAGTTCGTTCCCAAGGAGGAAATGGACTTGGCCCGCTGCCTGAAGCCCATGAACCTGAATGCCCGCGTAAGCTCCACCCTGGGCGACGTTGTCACCTTCTCCTGGGACGTGACCAAGGACGCCGAGTCCTACACACTCACCGTCACCCTGGCCGACGGTACCGCCTTCCTCACCGAGGAACTGGCCCCTTCGGCTGTTCCGGTCCAGAAGAAACTGGATGCCGATAAGACTTACACCTTCTCTGTCCAGGCCAAGGCCGAGGGCAAGGTGGATTCCAAGGTGGCCCAGTACGACAAGACCTTCAAGACCTTCGCCGTGAAGGATAACCTGTACATGAAAGTAGCCGCCCGCGACGCCGCCAGCATTTCCTTCACCTGGAGCAAGGACGTGGCCGACTATAAAGATGTAGACCGTATCGCCGTGGCCCTTCCCGGTGCCGACGACGAACTGAAGAGCCACGCGCTCTCTGCCGATGAAATCGCCGCCGCCGCCGCTACGGTGGACGGCCTGGATGCCGGTAAGGAATATGTGTTCACCCTGTATTTCCTGAGTGCCAGCCGCGGCCAGGTGGATGCCTGGACCGCCCCTTCCACCGAAGGTTTCACCGACGTGAACAGCCTGGACGGCCTCACCAACGCCGTGAAGACGGCCGGTGCCAAGATCCTCCTGAAGATGGAGGGCTCTCCCTACGAGATCGGCTCCCTGGATATCGCTAACGGCTTCACCATCGTGGGTGAAGAGGATGCTTCCGGTGCCAAGCCCGTCATCAACGGTGAATTCCATGTGGCCGACACCTGGGCCGCCGGTAACGACCTGTACTTCGAGTCTGTCGAGTTCAACGGCAATCCCACTGCCCTGAGCCCTTCCGGTTACGGTTTCGCCTTCCAGAACAAGAACGGCGGTACCGTCAAGGGCAAGAACATCGGCAACCTCACCTACAAGAACTGCGTGATTACCGGTTACACCAAGGGTCTCATGTACGAATGGGGTAACGACATGGTGCTGGGAGATGTCACTTACGACAGTTGCGACATCACCAACATCAACGCCGACGGTACCGTGGGCGGCGACGTCTTTGACATCCGCCAGGCTACTACCGTGAAGAAACTCTCCATCGTGAACAACACCATTGCACAGGGCATGCGTACCTTCGTCCGCTTCGACGCCGGCTCCCTCGAGGGTCTGGTGTTCGAGAACAACACCCTGTACAACCTGAACTTCGTGGACAATGCCAACAACGCCGGTGTATTCGGCCTGCAGATTGTCCCCGGCAGCTTCTCCTTCAAGAACAACCTGTTTGTGTACTTCACCGGCAAGGCCGTGCTGGAGAGCGCCAACACCAAGTACAAACCCGCTTCCGAGATGGGTGTGTCGGCTTCCAACAACTACTTCTACAGCCTGCCTGTGGGGGATGACGGTTCCATCATCTACTTCACCGACAACTTCAAGGAGAGCGAGGCCGGTGCCACCATCCTGGCCGAGGATCCCTGCTACAACGCTCCCGCCGGCCTGTTCAACCTGAACCCGGATTCCGAGATTGCCGGAAAGGGCGTAGGCGCTCCCAAGTGGTGGACCCCTTATGTGGAGGAACCCGAAGACCTTACCCTGCTCACGCTGGAAGGCAACCACACCTGGGATCTTTCCAATGCCAAGTACTTCAGCGGTACCATCAAGAAAGAGATGGTGCGCGACTACCTGTACATCAACGCCTCCGAGGACAACGCTATCGTGGTGGAGAACGGCATGCTCAACTTCCAGAACGCCGCCGCCACCAACCGCCAGGGTGTTCCCACCGTGGGTTACCTGGCCTTCAAGGTGGATGTTCCCGGTTCCCTGGTCATCAAGGCTGCCGATCCCGAATCCAAGGGTAAGCACTTCGTGGTGGGCGTGGGCCCCGTGGATGGTTCTTCCATCACCCTGAAGGGCGGCGCATCGGCCCTGTCCGATATGGAAAACGCCCAGAAGATCGTGATATCCACCATCACCGAGGAATCCCTGATTTACATCTTCCCTTCCGGTCCCGTGAGCCTGGCCCAGCTGGCCTGGAGCACCGATGTCACTCCCGTGAACACCGCCCTGCCCACGCCCGCTCCCGTTGCCACTCCCGCTTCCATCAACGCCGGTGACGCCACCGACATCGCCATCACCTGGGATGCCGTGGCCAATGCCGGAAGCTACACCGTGGTGTTCAAGGGCAAGTCCTTCGACGTGTCCGAGGGTACCGAGTACGTGATCGGCGGTACTACCACCGGTATGCTGGATGCCGGCAGCTACACTGTCGAGGTGTATGCCAACCCTGCCAAGGGCGACATCTACAACACCGAATCGGCCGCCGGCGTGGCTGCCTTCGCCGTACTGCCTCAGGGCGGTTCCGGCGGTGGCGACGAAGTGGTGGTGAAGAACACCGACGAGCTGATGGCTGCCATCGCCGCCGGCAAGGCTGCCATCACCCTGGCTCCCGCTGCCTATGACCTGGGCGGTGTGCTCAACGTAACCGCTCCGCTCGCCCTCAAGGGCCAGCCCGGTGCCGAGGTTACCGGCGCCTTCAAGCTGAGCGGCGAGGTGGGTACCTTCTCTGTGGAAGGCCTCACCGTGAAGGCCGGAGACCCTGCACAGGGCCTGTTCATAGAACTGGACAACACCGGTGTGACGGTAGATGCCATCACCGTTAGCAACACCGTGATCGACGGCTTCGGCAAGAGCGTCATCTACGCTTCCAACACCGCCGATGTGTTCCAGGTGGGCGACATCCTCTTCCATGGCGTGGAGGTGTACAACCACGGCACGGGCCAGGGCATGTTCGACCTGCGCAACGGTGTTTACGGCAGCTTCACGCTGGAGGAAAGCACCCTCACCGGAGGCCGCGACTTCCTGCGCATCGACGGCACCTGCACCATGCCTTCCGTAGTGGTGAAGAACAACACCATGAACAACCTGAACACCAGCAAGAACGGTAACGGTATATTCTATGTGCGCGCTGCTGCCAGCAACTACCGCGTAGAAAAGAACCTCATCATGAACATGGTCTCCGGCACCGTTATCGGCAAGACCGGCGCCCAGGTTCCCAAGATGGTGGGCAACTACTTCTACAACTGCAACGACGAAGTCTTCTTCACCGGCCTCATGGACCTGGAGACTGCCCTCGGCGGCCAGGGCGTGATGCTCACCGTAGACCCCGTGAAGGACGCCGAAAACAACGACTTCACCCTGGTGAACGGTGTGGTGATGAGCGCCGGTGTGGGTGCCTCCAAGTGGAACCCCGCCTCCGTTCCCGCCTATTCCGGAGACTTCTTCAAGGTAACTTCGGCCGATGAATTCCAGGCCGCCGTGGATGCCGGCAAGACCGACATCCTGTTTGCCGCCGGCAATTACGACCTGTCGGCCGCCGACATCACCCTCACCGCAGGCATGCACTTGAAGGGCGAGGCCGGCGCCGCCATCACCGTGAGCCAGTTCGGCCTGGCCGAAGGTGAACTGGGCAACATCCTCATCGAGGACCTGGCCATCACCGCCGGTGCCAACAACCTCATCAGCGTGGCCAACGCTTCCGTAGTGAACAGCCTGGCCGTGCGCAACTGCACCATCAACACGGTGGGCAAGAGCGTGTTCTACGGCAACGCCGAAGGCTCCTCCTTCACCAACGTCACGTTCTCCAACAACGTGATCACCGGTCTGGGCGGCGGCCAGGGCACCTTCGATATCCGCAAGGGTGACTATGTCGCCGTTACCATCGACAACAACACCATCGTGGGCGGCCGTGACTTCATCCGTGCCGATAAAGACAGGGTGACCGGTTCCGTGAACATCTTCAACAATGTGTTCGACGGCGTTACCCTGAACAACGGCAACGGTGTGCTGTACGTGCGCTCCACGCCGGGCAGCTATGTGGTGAAGAACAACCTGTTCCTGAACGAGAACGGAGAGAACAACAAGCTGTCCAAGGATGCGGGCATCACGGTTCCCACCGAGATGGCTTCCAACTTCTTCTACAACTGCACCGCAGAGGCCTGGTGGTCCGGCCTCATCAACCAGGAAGTGGCTACCGCTAACGGCGGTGTCATCCTGGCCGATGATCCCGTGAAGGATGCCGCCGCAGGAGACTACACCCTGGTGGACGCCCTGTGCCTGGCTTCCAACGTGGGCCCTGCCCGCTGGAACCCGAACGCCGGCCGCGTGAGCTCCGAAATCACGGTGACCAGTGTGACGGAACTCCTCAACGCCATCGACGCCGGCAAGACCGCCATCACCCTGAAGGCCGGAACCTATGACCTGCGTACCCCCGAGAACGCCAACGGTGACATCACCCTGATAGCTCCCCTGAGCCTGGAAGGCAAGGGCGCCGTGGAATTCATCGGCTCGGTGAAACTGGGCATCGGCACCACTTCCTTCGCGGTCCGCGGCATCAAGTTCAACGGTATGGAAAAAGCCCTGGGCAACACCTTCGAGATTGCCGAGGCTACCGAACTGGTGAAAGTCCAGATCGTGGAATGCGAGATTGTGGGCTACAACAAGAGCCTGTTCTACGGCAACGGCGCCGACTCCAAGGTTGGAAGCTTCGACTTCGAGAAGAACCTGGTGCACGGCTTCGGTACCGGCCAGGGTATGATCGATATCCGCAAGGGTGCATACACCACCATCAATGTGAGCAAGAACAGCTTCTATGACGGCGGCCGTGACTTCATCCGCTGCGACAAGGAAATCGCCGGCAGCATCGCCATCGTGAACAACACCTTCTCGGCCTGCTCGCTGGATGCCGGAAACGGCCTGCTCTGGGTACGCTCCTGCGCTGCCGCTCCTGAGAAGTACAACGTGAAGAAGAACCTGTTCCTGAACATGAAGGGTGAAGGCGGAAAGACCATCCTGGCCAAGTCCGGGGCCACCGTTCCCGTCATGGACCAGAACTACTTCTTCAACCTGGACGATAACTTCTTTGCCACCGACAAGGGTGACGGCACGCTCACCAGCGCCATCACCAAGGAAGTGGCCACCGCCGGCGGCGGTGTGCTGGAGGCCGACCCTTGCGTCGCTTCTGCCGAGTTTGACCTCACCCTCATCAATGAGGACCTCAGGAAGGCCGATATCGGCGATCCCCGCTGGAACTCCGCTTCCCCTAACTATATCAAGAGGAGGTAAACTTTACTAAAGGGAGCCGGGGGTGATACCCCGACTCTCTTCCAAGAAAACAAAAATACAATAGCACTATGACCTTCATCCATCCCGATTTCATGCTCCAGACGGAGACCGCCCGCCAGCTCTACCATGAGCACGCGGAGAAGATGCCCATCATTGACTACCACTGCCACCTGGTGCCGCAGCAGATAGCGGAGAATATCCAGTTCCGCGACATCACCCAGCTTTGGCTGGTGGACGGCCACTATGGAGACCATTATAAGTGGCGTGCCATGCGTGCCAACGGCGTTTCCGAGGATTACCTCACCGGCGGCAAGCACAGCAGCTGGGAGACCTTCCAGAGATGGGCCGAGACCGTTCCGTACACCATGCGTAACCCGCTGTATCACTGGACGCATATGGAGCTTTCCCGCGTGTTCGGCATCGACAAACTCCTGAGCCCCGCTACTGCCCGTGAAATCTTTGACGAGTGCAACGCCAAACTGGCGACGCCCGAATTCCGCGGCCAGGAGCTCATCAAGAAGTTCAACGTCCAGGTGGTGTGCACCACCGACGACCCGGCCGACGACCTGCGCTGGCACAAGATGATCCTGGAGCACCCCTTCGGCGTGAAGGTCATCCCCGCCTGGCGCCCGGACTGCGCCATGGCCATCGAGCGCCCCGAGACCTATAAGAAATACCTCAAGCGCCTGGGAGAGGCCGCCAATGTGAACATTGACTCTTACGCCGACCTCCAGGAGGCCCTCCAGATCCGGCACAACTTCTTCGCCTCCATGGGCTGCAAACTCTCCGACCACGGCCTGGAGAACTTCTACAGCGCCCCGTACAAGGAGATTGAGATTGAGCTCATCTTCAAGAAGGTCCTCATCGGCATTGCCCCTACGGCCGAAGAACTGGAAAAATTCCGCAGCGCCTTCCTGCACGACCAGGCCGTCATGGACGCCGAGGCCGGCTGGGCGCAGCAGTTCCATATCGGCGCCATCCGTAACAATAATACCAAGATGTTTGCCGAGGTGGGTGCCGATACCGGTTACGACGCCATCCACGACCTGGATATCGCCACCGCCGGTCACCGTTTCTTCGACCGCCTCACCCAGGAGGGCAAGCTGGCCAAGACCATCCTCTACTGCCTTAATCCCAAGGACAACCCCGTGATGATGACGATGGCCTATACCTTCAACGACGGCACTTATCCCGGCAAGATGCAGTTCGGCAGCGGCTGGTGGTTCCTGGATCAGGAAGTGGGCATGCGCCGCCAGATGGACTCCCTGAGCAACCTGGGTCTTATCTCCCGCTTCGTGGGTATGCTCACGGACAGCCGCAGCTTCGTTTCCTATCCCCGCCACGAGTATTTCCGCCGCATCCTGTGCGATGTCTTCGGCAAGGACGTGGAGCGCGGCAAACTGCCTGCCTCGGAGATGGAATTCATCGGCCAGATTATCGAGGATATCTGCTACAACAACGCCAAGAACTATTTTAACTTCTAGTATGAAGTACATTAAGATAAATCCTGCCGACAACGTGGCCGTCGCCCTGGAAGACCTTTCCAAGGGAGAGGTGGTAGAGGGCGTGACGCTGTCCATGGACATCCCGCGCGGGCACAAGATTGTGCTTGCTCCTATGAAGGCGGGGGACCATGTGATCAAGTACGGTTTCCCCATCGGCCATGTCACCCGCGATGCCGTCGCCGGCACCCTGGTGAACCACGAATGCATCAAGACCAATCTGGAAGGGCTGCTGGAATACAAGTATGAGCCCGTCACCTGTCATTCTGCCTCTTCTTGTCATTCTGAGCGCAGCGAAGAATCTCGCACCTTCAAAGGCTACCGCCGTGCCGACGGCCAGGTGGGCGTGCGCAACCAGATTTGGGTGATTCCCACGGTGGGCTGCGTGAACGGCATCTGCGAGCAGATAGTGGCGCGCTTCAAGGCAGAAAACGCCGTTTTGAACGGTGTAGATGCCGTAGTATGTTTCCCTCACAATTACGGCTGCTCCCAGCTGGGTTATGACCACGAGAACACCCGAACGGTGCTTGCCGACATGGTGCATCACCCCAATGCGGGCGGCGTGCTGGTAGTGAGCCTGGGTTGTGAGAACAACCAGTTGGACGCTTTCCGTGAACTGGTGGGACCCGTTGATGAAAGCCGGGTGAAGATGTTCGTGTGCCAGAAGGTAAAAGATGAGATAGAGTACGGTGTGCAGTGCCTGCGTGAGATATATGCCGTGGCCAGCAAGGATGTCCGCGAGGAAGTTCCCGTTTCGGAGCTTCGCGTGGGCCTCAAGTGCGGGGGCTCCGACGGTCTGTCGGGCGTAACCGCCAACCCGCTGCTGGGTGTCCTGTCCGACTGGATAGTGGCGCAGGGCGGCACCACGGTGCTCACCGAAGTGCCGGAGATGTTCGGCGCCGAGACCATCCTCATGAACCGCTGCCAGGACAAGGCTACCTTTGACAAGACAGTCTCCCTGATCAACGACTTCAAGGAATACTTCATGAAGCAGGGCATGCCGGTATATGAGAATCCCTCGCCGGGCAATAAGGCCGGCGGCATCTCTACGCTGGAAGAAAAATCCCTGGGCTGCACGCAGAAATGCGGAAAGAGCATTGTCAGGGGTGTACTCAAATACGGAGAGCGCCTGCAGGTAAAGGGACTCAATCTTTTATCGGCCCCCGGCAACGACCTGGTGGCTTCCACGGCGCTGGGCGCCAGCGGCTGCCAGATAGTACTGTTTACAACGGGCCGCGGCACACCGTTCGGCAGCTTCGTGCCCACCATGAAGATTGCCACCAACACGCCCCTGGCCGAAGGGAAACCCACTTGGATAGACTTCAACGCCGGTGTGCTGGCTCAGAATGAGACCATGGAGCAGGTGGCCCCGCGCTTTATAGATTATGTACTTTCCGTAGCCTCAGGAGAACCTGTGAACAACGAAAAGCACGGCATCCGTGAGATTGCCATATTCAAACAAGGAGTAACATTGTAAAATAAAATAACATGGAAAGACTAAACCGCAAGTCTGCACCGCAGGCAAAACAGTACACCGAGAAGGTGATTCAGTTTGGAGAAGGTAACTTCCTCCGCGCATTCATCGAATGGATTATCTGGAAGACCAACCAGAAGACCGACTTCAACGGCTCCGTGGTGGTGGTCCAGCCCATTGAGAAGGGCATGGTGAGCTGGCTCAATGAACAGGACGGCCTGTATCACCTGAACCTCCAGGGCCTGCAGGACGGCAAGCCCGTGGACAGCGTGGACCTGATTGACGTCATCTCCCGCGGCCTCAATCCCTACGAGGACTTCGGCGCTTACATGGCCCTGGCCGAGCAGCCCGAAATCCGCTTCGTGATTTCCAACACCACCGAGGCCGGCTTCGCCTTCGACCCTGCCTGCAAGCTGGAAGACAAGCCCGCCAGCTCCTATCCCGGCAAGCTGACCCAGCTGCTGTATCACCGTTACCAGTTCTTCAAGGGTGACAAGAGCAAGGGCCTCATCATCTTCCCCTGCGAACTCATTTTCGAAAACGGCAAGCACCTCAAGGAGTGCATCCGCCAGTACATCGACCTGTGGAACCTGGGCCCGGACTTCAGCGCCTGGTTCGAGGAAGCCTGCGGCGTGTACAGCACTCTGGTAGACCGCATCGTGCCCGGTTATCCCCGTGACACCGCCGCCCAGCTGTGCGAGCGCGCCGGCTACGATGACCACCTGCTGGACAAGGCCGAGATTTTCCACCTGTGGGTGATCGAGGCTCCCAAGGAAGTGGCCGCCGAGTTCCCGGCCGACAAAGCCGGCCTGCACGTGCTCTTCGTTCCCAGCGAGGCTCCTTACCATGAGAGGAAGGTTACCCTGCTCAACGGCCCCCATACCGTTCTGAGTCCCGTCGGTTACCTTTCCGGCCTCAATACCGTGAAGGAATGCTGCGAGGATTCCGAAATCGGCCAGTATGTACACAAAGTGATGTACGACGAGCTCCTGCCCACCCTGAACCTGCCCAAGGAGGAACTCCTCCAGTTTGCCGGCGACGTGGTGGAACGCTTCCGCAACCCGTTTGTGAAGCACTTCGTCACCTCCATCATGCTCAATTCCTTCCCCAAGTTCAAGACCCGCGACCTGCCCGGCCTCAAGACCTATCTGGAGCGCAAGGGTGAACTGCCCAAGGGTCTGGTTCTGGGCCTGGCCGGCATCTGCACCTATTACAAGGGCGGAAAACGCGGCGAGGACGAGATTGTTCCCCAGGACGACGAGAAAATCATCGCCACCCTCAAGGACCTCTGGGCTACCGGTGACGTGCGCAAGGTGGCACAGGGCGTGCTGGCCGATGCCTTCATCTGGGGCGAGGACCTGAACGCCATCCCCGGTCTTACCGACCTTCTGGCCGCCGACCTGGCCCTTATCCAGGCCAAAGGCATGCGTGAAGCCGTTAAATCCATCCTGTAATGAGTACACAGAAGAAACTGATGACCAACTGGCGGTGGTGGATTTGCTCCCTGCTGTTCATCGCCACCACGGTGAACTATCTGGACCGCCAGGTGCTGTCCCTTACTTATAAGGAGTTCATCGCGCCGGAATTCCACTGGACCGATGCCCATTACGGCACCATCACCTCCCTGTTCTCCATCTTCTACGCCGTTGCCTGCCTGTTCGCCGGCAAGTTCGTGGACTGGATGGGCACCAAGAAGGGTTACCTTATCGCCATCGGCGTATGGTCTACCGGCGCCGTGATGCATGCCGCCTGCGGTATTGCATCCACCTGGCTCCTGGACGAAATTGATTCCCTGGAAGCTCTGCACGCGGTTGAGGCGGGATCCGAGCTGGCCCTGGCCGTCTCCACGGTGAGTGTGTATTTGTTCCTGCTGTGCCGGGGTATACTGGCGCTTGGTGAGTCCGGCAACTTCCCGGCCGCCATCAAGACGACGGCCGAATACTTCCCCAAGAAGGACCGTGCCTTTGCCACGTCCATCTTCAACGCCGGCGCCTCCGTGGGCGCCCTGGCGGCTCCGCTCCTTATCCCGCCGCTGGCCAAGAAGTACGGTTGGGAGATGGCCTTCATCATCATCGGTGCCCTGGGTTACGTGTGGATGTTCTTCTGGCAGTTCATGTACGACAAGCCGGAAAAGAGCAAGCACGTGAATGAGGCCGAACTGGCCTACATCCACCAGGATGACGTCGCCGCCTCGGAAGCTGACGCATCTGAGGTCGCAAATAAGAAGGCCGATGCTTCCTCAGATGCGTCAGCATCCGAGGCTGAGGAAAAGAGCATTCCGTTCATGCAGTGCTTTAAGTACAGGCAGACATGGAGTTTTATTGTGGGCAAGTTCCTGACGGACGGTGTGTGGTGGTTCTTCCTGTTCTGGGCCCCGGCTTATTTCCAGGACCAGTTCAACGCCCCTGCTTCGTCTCCGCTGGGTCAGGGCCTCATCTTCACCCTGTACGCCATCGTGACGGTGATTTCCCTGTTCGGCGGTTACCTGCCCAAGCTCTTTGTGGAGAAGAAGGGCATGGATCCTTATGGCGGCCGCATGCTGGCCATGCTCATCTTCGCCTTCTTCCCGCTGGTGGCCCTGGCCGCCCAGCCGCTGGGCGCCTACAGCCCCTGGTGGCCGGCCGTCCTGATCGGCATTGCCGGTGCGGGACATCAGGCTTGGAGCGCCAACATCTTCAGCACCGTGGGTGACATGTTCCCCAAGAGCACCGTGGCTTCCATCACGGGTATCGGCGCCATGGCGGGCGGTATCGGCTCCATGATTATCCAGAAAGTGGCCGGTAACCTGTTCACTTATGCCGAAGGTCAGGGCGCCGCATTCCAGTTCATGGGCTTCGAAGGCAAGCCGGCCGGCTACTTCATCATGTTCTGCTTCTGCGGTCTGGCCTATCTGATCGGCTGGATCATCATGAAGACCCTGGTTCCGCGGTATAAGCCGGTGGAAGTATAAACAATCCTCCGGGGCTAAAGTGCTCCGGAGGAAATTGGCATATTATTGATTATGAGTAAGTTGCACATCACGCTAATAGCAGCATTACTGGCGATTGCCTGCGGAAAAGGCGGCGGTCAGCCGGAAACGGCTGCTCCTGCAGTGCCTTCGGGTGTGAAACTGCACGGTGCCACGGAGACTACGCTCACTTTTCAGTGGAATGAAGTGCAGGGTGCTTCTTACGAGTGGAAGCTTACTTCAGTTGAATCCGATGCCAGGACCGGCACCGTGAGCCAGCGCAATGTGACGATAGATAAACTGACGCCGGGAACGGCGTACAGTTTTAGCGTCCAGGCAGTGAATGGCGTTGGTAAGTCGGGCTGGAGTGCCCCGTTGGAAGTGGCCACGGCGGGCTCCAAACCGGTTCCCGGAACTTTTTGTGTGGATGCGCCACTGGTGGTGGAAGTGGGTTCCGGCGCCACCCTGGGCACTTCCGGCCTTATCCAGGTGTTCAGGGCCGATGGCACCCAGGTGGACAAGATAGACATGGCCGATATGGCCAAGGTAAAGATGCTGGAAGACGGCACCATGGTGCCGGCTCAAAAGTATGCTGGCGGCATGCATACGTTCATGGACAAGCTCCACAGCGGTGACGCCACCCGTACGGTGCACTATACCCCTGTCCGGCTGAAGGACGGCAAACTGTACATCAAGCTGCACAGCGACGTGCTGGAATTTGGAGAAAGTTACTATTTGACAGTGGACGAGTCTGTGGCAGGCAAGGCCGTGGAGAAGGACGATATGCCGTTCACTACCAAACTGCCGTATTTCACCAAGATCGCTCCTCCCATTACTTCCCTGCAGGTGAAGCCCGACGGAAGCGGCGACTTCTGCACCGTGCAGGGCGCCCTCAGTTTTGCCTCTACCCTGGGCAAAGAAACGGAAGTGACCATTGAAGTGGGGGAGGGCACCTTTAATGAATTGCTGTTCCTGCAGGGCAAGGACAATGTCACTCTAAGGGGTGAATCCCGAGAAAAGACCGTTATCGCCTATCCCAACAGCGAGCTGTATATGGAGGGGTCCGACAACCGCTGCCTGTTCCTGGCAACGGACTGCAACAACCTGGTGCTGGAGAACCTCACCATTGAGAACACGTTCTATGCGCAGGACCACAAGGGACAGGCCGAGACCCTTTATTATAATGCCCACACGGCCAGTTTCCGACTAACCGTAGATAGCTGCGCTCTCATTTCCTGGCAGGATACCTTTTTGTGCAAGGGAGAAGTGTATGTATATAACTCGCTTATTGCGGGACACTGTGACTATATCTGGGGTTATCCCAAGGCGTGCCTGTTCGAAGACTGCGAGATTCTCTCCCGGGCTAAAGGCTACATCGTCCAGGCCCGCGTGGAGGACGCCTCCAACAAGGGCTTCGTATTCCTGCACTGCACCCTCACGGCCGCAAACGACGTGGCTGACGGCTCCGTGTACCTGGCCCGCAGCGGCGGGGACAGCAGCGTCTACGACAATGTGACCTACATCAACTGCAGCATGTCCGGTGCCATCGCTCCCGCAGGCTGGTACACCAGCCCCGCGCCCACACCATCGGCCCCTACCGCCACTTCCGGCTGGAAGGAGTACGGCACCTGGGGTGTCTCCACCGCCTCCCGCAACGCGTATGGCCGCATGCTCACCGCCTCCGAGGCCGAAGCCTACAGCTCTAAAGCCGCTGTTTTAGGATGGTAGCGAACCTGCATAAATGGGCCTGGCTGGCCGGTATCCTGTTGTTGTCTTGCACAGGCCGGCAGGTACAGGAAGTGGAGTATACCAATCCCATCCTGCATCTGGATTATTCCGACCCGGACGTGTGCCGGGTGGGGGAGGATTACTATATGACCGCCTCCTCTTTCAACTGCTTCCCGGGCCTTCCCATCCTGCATTCGCGAGACCTGGTGCATTGGGAGCAGATAGGTGCCGCCCTCACGGATTATCCCGGAGAGGGTTGGGATACCGATCCAGCCGGGGCCGATGACTTCCGCACCACCGTGCAGCACGGGAAAGGGGTGTGGGCGCCGGCCATCCGCTACCACGGCGGCTGGTTCTACATCTACGTGGGAGACCCCGACCGTGGCATCTTCATGGTGCGCACCCAGGACCCAGCGGGCCGATGGGAAGCTCCCGTATGGGTGGTGAAGCAAAAAGGCTTCATCGACCCCTGCCCCCTTTGGGACGATGACGGCCGCGCCTGGCTGTCCCATGGCCTGGCCGGTTCCCGGGCCGGGCTCAAAAGCGCCCTCTTTGTGGCGCCCATGGCGGCCGACGGCACCCGCCTGGAAGGCCCGTCCCGCATTGTCTATGACGGCCATCTCACCCAGCCTACCATCGAGGGAACCAAATTCTACCGCCGGGAAGGCTGGTACTACATTTTTGCACCGGCCGGCGGTGTGGCCACCGGCTGGCAGACCGTCCTGCGCTCCCGGAACCCTTACGGCCCTTATGAAGAGCGCATCGTAATGGCGTGGGCACCGGGAACCGTGAACGGCCCCCATCAGGGCGCGTGGATAGAGGCTCTGGACGGCTCCCACTGGTTCCTTCATTTCCAGGACAAGGGCGCTTACGGACGCATCGTACACCTGCAGCCCCTTCAGTGGCTTGCCGATGGATGGCCCCTCATCGGCGAAGACCCCGACGGTGACGGCGTGGGCCAGCCTTTGCAGAAGTATCGTGTTCCGGTGCGGAAGTACCGTATTCAGGAGGGCAAAATAGAAGGCCGATACCCTCCTGAATACGGTACTCCCGCTCCGGAATGGCAGTATCCGGCCGTCTCCGGTCCGTACTGGCACATGGCGCTGCCGGAAGGCGGCATACGGCTGTACAGCGTGGAGCAGACCTGGCATTATACCAGTCTGTGGGACTGCCCCAATGTATTGCAACAGAAATTTTCGGCCGAATCCTTTACCGTCACGGCACGGCTTGGATTCTGGCCCAATCCCCAGTTGAAGCAGAAAGGCGAAACCGCCGGCTTCGTGGTAATGGGGAACGATTATGCCGGGCTGCGCATAACCGACACGGCCCAGGGCGCCGAGCTATCCTATATCTTGTGCCTGGACGCCTCCGACGGCTCTATCGAGCGGACGCAGCGCCTGGCCGTTTTGCCCTATACCGCTCATCCGCAGCTGCACCAGTATGCTTCCGGGAACGTCCCGGAGGTAAACTATCCCGACCGTCCGGAAGCCGTGGTATGGGTAAAACTGGAAGTGGCCCCCAGGCCCGTGGAGGGCCATGTCCCCGATGCCATCTGCCGCTTTTCTTACAGCCTGGACGGTACGGAATGGACGCCCGTTCCCGGCGAATTTACAGCAAAACCGGAGCTTTGGACTGGCGCCAAATGGGGCTTTTTCTGCAACCGGTTCTCGCCCAAAAACGACGCCGGCTGGCTGGATGTAACCAATTTGACAATAACTAATTAAGCGATATATGACTAACATTTTCTCTCTGGAAGGCAAGAACGCCTGGGTAACCGGCGCGGCTTACGGAATCGGCTTCGCCATCGCCAAGGCTTTTGTGGAGGCCGGCGTGAAGAACATCATCTTCAACACCTCCAACCAGGCATCCATGGAAAAGGGCCTGGAGGCCTACAAGGCCGCCGGCATCAGCAACGTGCACGGGTACGTGTGCAATGTCACCGACGAAGTGGCGGTAAAGGAGCTGGTGGAAAAGATTCACAAAGAAATCGGCCAGATTGACATCCTGGTAAACAACGCAGGCATCATCAAACGCATCCCCATGCACGAGATGACGCGGGCCGAATTTCAGCAGGTGATTGACGTGGACCTGGTGGGCCCGTATATCTGCTCGGCCGCCGTGGTGCCGGAGATGATGGAGCGCCGCGAGGGTAAAATCATCAACATCTGCTCCATGATGAGCGAGCTGGGCCGCGAGACCGTGAGCGCCTACGCCGCCGCCAAGGGCGGTCTCAAGATGCTCACCCGCAACATCTGCAGCGAGTACGGCGAGTACAACATCCAGTGCAACGCCATCGGCCCCGGCTACATCGCCACGCCCCAGACCGCCCCGCTGCGGGAAAGGCAGGCCGACGGCAGCCGTCATCCCTTCGACTCCTTCATCTGCGCCAAGACCCCTGCCGGCCGCTGGCTGGAGCCCGATGAACTGGCCGGCCCCGCCGTCTTCCTGGCCTCCAAGGCCTCCGACGCCGTCAACGGCCACATCCTCTACGTAGACGGTGGCATCCTTGCCTATATCGGTAAACAACCGAAATAATTGGCTGGACCAGGTCCAAAGCATTTTTGGACCAGGTCCATTTTTAACCCTTGGACCAGGTCCAGCGAATGTGCCACGGAGGTGCGTAGAATGCAGAACCCTTGGACCAGGTCCAGCACCTAAAATTGGACCAAGTCCAAATATATATCGGACCAAGTCCAAACGTTGACTGGACCAGGTCCAACATAGATAAAAGTTTATGGAACAAGTTTTCAGTTATATTATCGGCCTGGGGGCTGCGGTGATGATGCCCATCCTGTTTTTCATTTTGGGCGTTTGCATCGGCATCAAGCCCGGCAAGGCGCTCAAGAGCGGTTTGCTGGTGGGCGTGGGCTTCGTGGGCCTGAGCGTTGTGACGGCCCTGCTCACTTCCAGCCTGGGCGGCCCGCTCAAGCAGGTGACGGAGATTTACGGCCTGCAGCTGGGCATCTTCGACATGGGCTGGCCGGCGGCCGCCAGTGTAGCCTACAATACCACGGTGGGTGCGTTCATCATCCCCGTGTGCCTGGCCATCAACGTGGTGTTGCTGCTGGTGAAGGCCACCAACACCATCAACATCGACCTGTGGAACTACTGGCACTACGCCTTCATCGGCGCCGTGGTCTACTTTGCCTGTGACAACATCTGGTGGGGATTTTTCGCCGCCATCGTCTGCTTTGTCATCACCCTGTTCATGGCCGACCTCACCACCAAGAAGTTCCAGAGCTATTACAAAGATTTGGACGGTATCTCCATTCCCCAGCCTTTCTGCCAGGGTTTCGTGCCCTTTGCCGAAGGCCTTAACTGGTGCATGGACCGCATTCCCGGATTCAATAAGCTGGACATCGATGCCGAGGGCATGAAGAAAAAGTTCGGCCTGCTGGGTGAGCCCCTGTTCCTGGGCGTCATCGTGGGCCTGATCATCGGCTGCCTCAGTTATCCTACCTGGGGCGAGATCGTTTCCCACATCCCCGCCATCCTGGGCCTGGGCATCAAGATGGGCGCCGTGATGGAACTGATCCCGCGCATCACAGGCCTGTTCATCGAAGGCCTCAAACCCATTGCCGAAGCCACCAAGGACCTGGTATCCCGCAAGTTCAAGAATTCTGCCGGCATCAACATCGGCATGAGCCCCGCCCTGGTCATCGGCCATCCCACCACGCTGGTGGTGAGCCTGCTGCTCATCCCTGTGACGTTGCTGCTGGCCGTTATTCTGCCCGGCAACGAATTCCTGCCCCTGGCCTCGCTGGCCGGCATGTTCTACGTATTCCCGGCCGTACTGCCCGTTACCAAGGGCAACGTGGTAAAGACCTTTATCATCGGCCTGGTAGCCCTTACCGTGGGCCTGTATTTCGTAACCGACCTGGCTCCCTGGTTCACCCTGGCCGCGCAGGACGTGTATGCCCGCACCGGGGACGCCGCCGTGGCCATTCCGGACGGCTTCCAGGGCGGCGCGCTGGATTTTGCCTCCAGCCTTTTCTCCTGGGTCATCTTCCACCTGGTGCACGACTTCAAGTGGATAGGCGCAGGCATCCTGGTCATCGGCACCACCGTCATGGCCATCTTCAACCGCAGAAGAATCATCAAAGCATCCTATGAAAAGAATATTGACCGCAGCCCTGCTGCTTAGTACCCTTGCCATGAGCGCACAGACCAAGTACACCATCCAGACCGCCTGCCATCCGGCCGACGTGAAAAACTACGACACCGAGACCCTTCGGGCCCGTTTCATGATGCCCGAGGTGATGGTGGCCGATGAAATCCGCCTCACCTATTCCCTCTACGACCGTTTCATCTTCGGCGGAGCGGTACCTGCTGCCAAACCTTTGAAGCTGGAGACCATCGACCCGCTGAAGGCCGACTACTTCCTGGAGCGCCGGGAACTGGGCGTCATCAACGTGGGCGGAGAAGGCATCGTTTCCGTGGACGGTAAGGAATACACGCTGAAGTTCAAGGAGGCCCTGTATGTGGGCCGTGGCTGCAAAGACGTGGTTTTCAAGAGTAAGGACGCCGCGCATCCCGCCAAGTTCTACCTGAACAGCGCCACGGCGCACAAGGCCTATAAGACGCAGCTCATCACCATCGACGGCCGCAAGGGGTCTCTGAAGGCCAATTCTTTCGCCGCCGGCAAGATGGAGGATTCCAACGACCGCGTGATTAACCAGCTCATCGTGAACAACGTGCTGGAAGAAGGTCCCTGCCAGTTGCAGATGGGTCTGACGGAACTCAA
>Ga0310696_10002083_pt1 | contig 27259 bp, 34 predicted proteins | sample AusTroGonzalo_MG_4_FD_203885 | JGI IMG/M metagenome (GOLD analysis project Ga0310696, IMG submission 203885) | Bovine rumen microbial communities from tropical cattle in Woodstock, Queensland, Australia - Gonzalo_02 (v2) (version 2) | ecosystem: Host-associated > Mammals > Digestive system >...
GTGCATGGTTTATTTACGGGTCATATGAGGAGGACTACATCTACAAGAAATATATTCTGGCCTTTGCTGATCAGTATAATATCGCTTCAGATTTAGCAAACGAAGAATGATGTGAAATATGCAATATAAGAAAGGGGCTGCTTCGGCAGCCTCTTTTGCATGAAAGGAACGACATGAACTACATCCCGCTTCTCTGCGCCGGCCTTCTGCTGGCGCTTTTTGTTGCCACCAAACTGCTTGGTGGCAAATCGTTAAATCGCATAAAAGCCCGTACTGTCGGGCATGGGCAGCACGGATCCGCCCGATGGGCAACTCGTCGAGAGATTAAGTCGTATTACACGATGGTTCCCTACGAACCGCAGAAGTGGCGAACGCAGCCGGAGCTACGTCCGACCAATCCCGGCTTCGTCCTTGGATCCTTCCAGCATGGCCGTCGCGAAAAGAAGATCACCGCTTGGGTTGATGCCGGCGATTCCCATGCCATGATGATTGCTTCCCCAGGTGGGGGCAAGACTGCGTATTTTCTGTATCCGAACATCGAGTATGCTATGGCGTGCGGGATTTCCTTCGTTACCCTTGATACCAAGGGTGATCTTTATCGGAACATGGCTACCATCGGCGAGAAATACTACGGCTACCATACCGTGGTCTATGACTTTCGAAAGCCCATGGAGAGTGATACCTACAACCTTATGAGCCTTGTCAACAAATACATGGACCGGTACCGTAATACCGGAAGCGTGGACGATAAGGCAAGAGCAGAGAAACAGGCGCGCATGGTCGCCAAATCCATCATCACTGGCGGTGTGGATATGGCCAACATGGGCGCCAATTCATTCTTCTATGAGGCATCTGAGTCGCTGCTCACCTCCGCTATTATGATTCTTTCAGAATTCGGAGATCCGGGGACCAGGCATATCAGTTCCGCCCATAAGATGATAGATGCTGTTTCTGTGCGCGAGGAGAAGGGGAAACCAAACCTCTATTCTAAGTTGTTGTCGGCTTTGCCACCGTATCACAAGGCCGCCATGCTGGCCAATTCCGCGGTAAATTCTGCAGAGCAGACCACGGCGAGCATCGTTTCCACCGCCCATAGCCGTCTGAATGAGCTCATCGATAGCGAGTTGGAGCAGATGATCTGCTTTGATACTAAGTTTCAGGTGGAAGAATTTGTCGAACATCCAACCGGAGTTTATATCGTGCTGCCGGAAGAAGATACAACCAAGTATTTCATCGTTTCGCTGGTCATCCAGCAGATCAACGCGGAGCTGACGGCCATGGCTGATCGGCTGGGCGGGACGCTGCCGAAGAAGGTTATATGCTTCTATGATGAGCTCGGAACGATTCCGAAGATCGAGGGCCTGGACGCCATTTTCACCGCCAGCCGAAGCCGGAATATGACCATCGTCGGCATCCTTCAGGGCATCAGCCAGCTCAACGATCGCTACGGTAAGGATGTTGCGGAAACGATGTTCAACAGCTGCCATGACACGATTGCGGGCGCATTTGGCCCGCTCTCGCAGGACGCGGAGTTCATCTCGAAGCAGCTCGGAAGCCGCACTGCGCAGACTGGATCCGTCACCACAGACGGAAAGACCGGAGAACAGAGCCTTTCGGAGCAAATGATGGAAGTCCCGTTAATGGCACCGAACGAACTCCGGGAAATGCCAAGGGGCGAGTACGTCCTTCTGAAGACCTTCTGCAGATCCGCGAGGACAAGGATGCCGTTGTTCACGGACTGGGGGATTACGTTGGAGGGGAAGTATCACGTGTCGGAGCGGGCGATTCGAGAGATTGAGTATATGGATGTGAATGAGTTGATTGGGAGGTTGAAGAAAAAACAGGGGAAGACTGAGAACACGATGGAGACCAAGACAAACAACGGCGACGACGAGCGGAGAGTACATGCGAGAAATGAGCGGTAGGAGCAAGGTTTCGTTGCGAAAGGATTATTGTTTATGGTAAAATATCTTAAATACAGTGCAGCATTAAGAATCCAGAGGGAGGTGCTGAAAGTGAAAGATAGCAAAGATCATGATTCGCAAAACATTGCTGATGCGAAACGTTTGAATGAACTCACTCGTGAGCTCATGGAACTGTCCGGAAGCTTTCTGAATGACATATTTAAACTGCAGGATATGTCCGATGCATTTCCGAAGATTGATATGCTGGATCCGGACCCATACGGTTGCGAAAGAATGTTTGTGAAGCATTTTGTCAGCATGGAACTGGGAACGGAATTCCGCCCGATTGCAAAAGAGTTCTTTATCCATGAATATCCGCATTTGGAAGAATGCGAGCAGACGGATTATCTCAATTTGCAAGCAAATCCGGTTTGGCCGGAACTCATGTTTAACCAATACACAGTTCAGCTTATGGTTAACGCGACAAATGCAGGAAGCGAGTATTCCAAAGCGCTTATTCTGTATTTGTACAAGAAGTATTATTACCAAGAGTATAAATCGCTGAAACGGTTCAAGTCCCTTTCGTTGTCAGAACTGCTTTCCCTGGCGGAACCGGATTTTGAAAGCTACTCATTTTCATATGATGTGAATACCGCACGAATCCTCTATATAGCGAATCTGATGGGCATCGAAATCGGGGAGGATTGCAATGCAGTATATGCCTATTTGAACGACCGAGCCAAACGCAGCGAGGAAGCTGCCCAACTGGATAGCGCGCCTGCTTTGGGAAATGTCATCGATGATTGTCGGGAAGTAGTGAGCGAGAAGTATGAATCCCAGCGGATGTATAACGTTGATCGGAAGATTACGAAGTTCATGGATTCCGTGCTGGAGTGGTATGGTGTCATGCCCGGCTATGTGGATCTGTGTGATGGGATGGAGATGACAACAGCGGAGCGTATGGCTGTTACACTGGCATTGCTTAGGCGAGACCATCCCAATAAAGAGTATTCACTCACAGAGCTGCTTCTGTACACCGAAATTCATCATTGCATCGGGGCGTTGGTGAATGTGGCCGATTGGATAATTGAAACCCTGGATGCTTTGGGACTCGAGGCAATCCAAAATGATGCCATAGATGAAGTACGGGAGTGGTTCAAACCGGAAGAAATACGGGGAAATACGGCTGCAAATACGAAAAATAAGCAATCTGCCTCGGTTCAAATGTCCGTTAAACCTTCGCACATAGAAGGCAAAGAGGATATTGAGGCTGTTATGCAGGAGGTTCAGCAGCTTAGGCGCAAGGTGCATATGCTGGAAACCGATAAAGAGGATCTTCGTGCCCAGCTGAATGATAAGCGCAGACTTGAAGAGAATAATAAGGCGATGAGCATGCAGATGGATGCCGTTAATCGCGAACTGGTTAGTCTGCGAGCCTACGTGTATAGCCTTACAGAGGAGGACGCGCCGGCTGTTAATGAGTCAATTCCGCAGATGAAGGCAGCAATTGCGGATCGACGAATTGTCATCGTCGGAGGACATCCTAACTGGGTTTCTAAGATGAAAAGAGAATTTCCCGGTTGGACTTTCGTGAATCCGGATGCAGGGGCATCTACCGATGCTTCCATCGTAGAAAAAGCGGACTTCGTTTTCTTTTTTACGGATATCATCAGCCACTCTCGGTATCATCAGTTCATGAATGTAATCCGTGAAAGGAATGTTGATTTCAGTTACATTCACGGCGTGAACATTGAACGAAATATCCAGGATATTTACCGCGAGGTTATGGAGGAGGAATGACACAGTTCAGGTATGATGACATTTGAGATTGTTGCAGTAGGGGCGCTTCCGGGTCAAACCGGAGGCGCTTTTTTTATGCTTTAAACGCGACGCTTCAACCTGCAAAACCACAACATATAGTGGGATAGCAATGTAAAAATGCCATAAAACCACAACATGGTCTGGCGTTCTTATAGGACACCAGATTTTTTACAATTTAGGCAAGAACAGAAAACCAATCTTTTACACGGCGTTTTTTACCGCAGAAGGAGGAGCTTATGTTGAACAAGATTTATTTTACGATTGCAGGGATGAACTTCCGTTATGGGACGGAATTTGCTGAGAGGGGCATGGCGGTTACGCTGGAGAAGGATCCGAAGAATGAGTACGACACGGAGGCCATCAAGGTCAATATGCCCGGATTGGGGCAGGTTGGCTGGGTGGCGAACAGCGTCGGCACCGTACTGGGTGATTGCTACAGCGCCGGGCGCATTTACGACAAGATTGGCGACACCGCCGAGGCGACCATCGCGTACGTGACGCCTAAGGGCTGCGTGTGCGAGATGACGGTGGGCGGCGAGACCGAAGTGGAGTCTGACGATGACAAGACAAAGCCCGCTCAGGAATAATAAGATCGGGACATAACACAGAGGGGACGCTGACCGCGTTCCCTAAATGTGTTTTAGGATGGGACTATTCAGAAATGGAGAAGCAAGATGGAAAAGACATTTGATTACTACATGAATCTGAATTACCGCATTGAATTTGAAAAAAGCCTCGAAGATGGCGGATACTACGCGTCCTATCCGGCGTTGCCCGGGTGCAATGGGTTTGGAAGGAGCATGGCGGAAGCGGCGGCGAATGCCCTTAAAAACCGGGAGAAGTGGACAAAAGCAGCCTTGCTTGCAGGATTGGAGATTCCGGAATCGGATTGTCACAGCGGGTTTGAGGTAAACGCGGCGGGGAAGCTGCTTCCGCGAGGTGCAGAGCTCATCTATGACAAGGAGTTTTGTGCGGTCGGAGTGGAAGCTCCGAAGCTTTACGGCGCTATCCTCGGAGACATGATTGGATCGCCCTATGAGTTCGATCGGGGTGATAAAACCAAGAATTTTGAACTGTTTGACCGTCGCAAATGGGTTCGCTACACCGATGATACAGTGATGACCCTCGCTATAGCCAAGGCTCTCTTGTCGGAGGGGCCGGATGTGCCGGAGCATACGATGAAGGCCGCGTTCATCGAACAGATACAATCGCTCGGAAAATGTTATGCGGAAGGGGAGTACGGCGCGAGATTTGCCGGGTGGCTTAGGGAAGAGAATCCGCAACCTTACGGCAGCTACGGAAACGGCTCTGCGATGAGAGTGTCGGCTATTGGCTGGTGCTATGATACCGTTGAGCGAACGAGGGAGGTTGCACGGTGGTCTGCGGAGGTTTCGCACAATCATCCGGAAGGCATCAAGGGCGCGGAATCGGTTGCTGCGGGCATTTTCCTGCTGAGAAACGGCGCAAGCAAGGCCGAAGTAAAGAAGTACATCGAGCAGGAGTTCGGGTATGACCTGTCGCGTACCTGCGATGAGATCCGGCCGTATTATCATCATGTGGAGAGCTGTCAGGAGACTGTGCCGGAGGCAATCACGGCATTTATGGAGAGTACTGATTTCGAGGATGCAATCCGTACGGCCGTGTCCCTTGGCGGAGACAGTGATACCTTGACAGCCATCACCGGAAGCCTGGCAGAGGCATACTATGGGGTGCCGAAGGCGCTCATGAAGGAGTGCGAGGAGTGGTTGCCGGAGGAACTTCTGGAGATTTTGCGGGACTTCCAGCACATTGGGGAAGATTAGGGAGCTTATTCGGCGGAAGTGAGGCAGTTCACCAAGACTGCCTTTTCGACATTTGACGGAATAATTTGCACGAATCATGCAGAAAATATGCTCTCCGATAACGGTGAGCAAAAAACTTGTTGGAATGTGCCATAAATCACTCTCAACCGGTTTTCAAAAAGGTTTCCGATGTGGTATAATCAAGTATCTCGATACAAGGGAGGTACCGTTATGCCTAAGGGAGCCGGTCAGAAACTCAAATTGTACTATTTAAGCCGCATCATGCTGGAGAAAACCGACGAAGAGCACATGATTACCATGCCGGAGATCAAGAAGGCCCTAGAAGCCTACGGTGTGACGGCCGACCGGAAGAGCCTCTATGACGACCTCGAGTCGCTCGAGGTTCTCGGAATCGAGGTCATTGGGGAAAAAATCGGACACAACTACTATTATCACGTGGCAAGCAAGCAGTTCGAAATAGCGGAGCTGAAACTCCTTGTGGACGCCATCCAGTGCTCCAAATTCATTTCCGCCAAGAAGTCCGATGCCCTCATCAAGAAACTGACCGGTCTTGTCAGCAAATACGAGGCCGAGCAGCTGAAACGCCAGGTCGTCGTGCAGGGCCGCATCAAATCCATGAATGAGAGCATTTACTACTGCGTGGACGACCTGCACCGTGCCATCGCCGAGAACCGGCAGATCAGCTTCGAGTATATGAAGTGGAACCTGCAGAAATCCCTGGTTTCCAAGCGCTCCGAGCCCTACATCGTGAGCCCGTGGGCCCTCACCTGGGGCGATGAGAACTACTACCTGATCGCCTACGACGAGCAAGCCGATCGCATGAAGCATTTTCGAGTCGACAAGATGAAGAGCATCTGCATTCTGCAGGACAAGCGCATTGGCCGCGACCTCTTCAAGGAGCTCGACCTCGCCAAATACTCCAAAATGAACTTCGACATGTTCGGCGGCGATGAGACCAAAGTCAAACTCGCCTTCAAAGACGAGATGGTCGGTGTCATGATTGACCGCTTCGGCCGCGACATCTCCATCATCCCATCCTCGGAAAATGGCTGGTCGGAGACCTACGTAGATGTCGCCCTGAGCGCACATTTTTTCGGGTGGCTGTTCTCATTAGGGACGGACGTGAAGGTTGTCGGACCAGAGAATGTGGTGGAGGAGATGAAGGAGCAAATTGAGAATGTGAAGAGGTTGTATAAGTAAGGCTGGGAGATTCACGGTGAAACCTCGTGATGTTAAGATTGTAAAGCCATGTCCTGAGCTGGTGGCTGAGACATAATATGACGAAACGAATAATTCTGCAAAGAAGGAAGAGCTAACTATGTTATCGGTTGTCGAGAAAAGTTATAGCAAAACAGGATTGAAAGACATTGGTGAGTGGGGTTTCGGAAGAAACTGGCCGGTTGTATACATCATATATAACAAAACTAAGGCATATGTTGGTGAGACCATAGATGCAGTAAGAAGAACAGAACAACACCTGCAAGAACATGAGTTCGCGGAGTTCACAGGTTTTTCAATCTGTCTTATTAGTAGCAGTACCCTATTGAGAATGCTAAGAAAACTGAGCCATGGGATTATGAGTGTTCAAAACAAACACGGTCGGCAGAACGACCTTAAAATGATGTGAAACTTGAGGCTGGACAACTACTGTTGAAAGTGGTTGTTCAGCCTTTTTTGTTCCCAAATGAAGCATTTTCCTCCCAAAACAATGCGCTTTTTGGGAGAAAAAGGTGGAAAATGGGAGAAAACCATGCTATAATGACATCATAATTAGGAACATCTCCCAAAAGTACAACGTATTTGGGAGAAAACAGATCCGTTTGGGAGAAAGAAGCCATATGAGAACATTCGATTATGAAAAACTGGCGGAAAGAACTTGGGACGCGGAAATCTTATCCTATGTTTCAAAAATCCATGAGTATAAGGGAAAACAAGAGCTCTTTCTACGTCAGAAACCAATCGAGTTAGAGCGGCTGATTGAAATTGCCAAGATTCAAAGCACCGAAGCATCGAACCGGATTGAAGGGATTGTCACAACAAACAGCCGGTTGAAGCAGCTTGTAGGAGATAAAACGACACCGAAAAACCGGGCAGAGGAAGAGATTCTCGGGTACCGAAACGTGCTTGCGCTTGTTCATGAGAATTATGAAGCGATTCCTATCCGAAGTTCCTACATCCTTCAACTGCACGGGGAAATGCTGAAGTATACCGGCTATACATACGGAGGAAAGTTCAAAACAACCCCGAATGAAATCGTTCAGCTTTCCGGCAACGGTGAGAGGGAAGTGCTATTTAAGCCTATGGAGCCATATGAAACACCGGAGGCAATCGAGAAAATCTGCGAGAGCTATCAAAGGGCGTTGGATAGGGAAGCAATCGATGAACTGATTTTGATTCCGTGCTTTGTCTTGGATTTCCTTTGTATTCATCCGTTTAACGACGGTAACGGCAGAATGAGCCGCCTTCTGACGCTGCTTCTGCTGTATCGGAGCGGCTACCTTGTCGGTCAGTATATCAGTGTTGAGAAGGTGATTGCAGACACCAAAGAAGCGTATTATGCTGCATTGCAAAAGTCTGACCGGGGTTGGTATGAAGAAAAAAATGATCCGAAGTCATTCATCAAATACATGCTCGCAGTGATACTTTCCTGCTACCGTGATTTTGAAGCCCGAGTGTCTTTTGCGCAAGAGACCGGAGTAAGAAGTACTGCATATGATATTGTGAAAACGCATGTCGTAGGGCGGCTTGGAAAATTTACGAAGCAGGATGTTCTGATGTCTTGCCCGAGTCTTGGCAGTTCTTCAGTGGAAGCGGCACTGAAAAAACTTGTGGAGGACGGTACGCTTCGGCGACTCGGAGCAGGACGGAAAACCTTGTATGTAAGAGCGGATTTTGAGTCGAAGAAGTATTAGAGTGGGGGACAATTGAATGAGTAAGAAAAGGATCGTGCTGGATGTTTTGGCGGCGGTCTCGCTGATTGCCGCTGTGGTAATCTATGTGACTGCGGAATCGGCATGGCAGAAGGAAGTGGAAGCGAATCATTGGTCGGGCTTTGAGGCCCTCAGCATGTATGACTTGTTGCTCGCTTTGGCTGTTGTTTTTTTGATCTTTTTTTGGAGAAGTCTTGTCTGCCTCGTGTGCGGCATCGCCAAATGGCCGCTGGAGCGGGCGGGACATGTTTTCTTCATCGCGGTCAGCCTCCTGGGTGTAGAGAATATGGCAGGCGGACCGGTCACAAAAACAGCGTGGCGGGCTCTTCCGTCGGATGTCAGATCATACTTTTGGGTGTTGGTCATAGCGCTTCCGATCCTGCGGATCATACACGCCGCGGTTTGGTTCATAAAGCATATGTCGGAAAATGAAGACCCGCAGAGCGACGGGAACAGAAGAACAACGGCAGGGACAATGTGAAAGGTATACGGTGGGGGATATGAGTGACAAGGCTTGGTTCATTATTATCGGTGTTTTATTCGCTGTCTTGGGGCTTCTGTTTGTCTGGCTCGGGTGGCAGATCTGGAGAAAGCGGAGGATGAATCTCATCATCGGTTATCACTGTGATAAGGTGAGCGAGGAGAATAAAGCGGCGTATTGTACGCTCATGGGGATCGGCGTGTTCCTCATGGGGATCGGGTTCCTTCTTTCCGGGATAGGCACGCTGTTCAGTCAGTCTGTCTGCATTTTCATTCCGATGACTGTCGGTCTGGTGGTTGGAATTGTGCTGTTGATCTCGGCATGTGTAAAATACAATCGTTAGAAGTTCTTTTTTGTGATATAATGACATAACAGCTTTTTTTCCAAGGGAGGAGGATATTACTATGGCAGAACAGGAAGGAAAGGTTACAGTATATCGGCAGATGAGAAATCCTAAGGCCGCAGAGCAGGCAGGCAGGCTCAACCGGACCAAGCTGATCGTGATCGCGGTTTTCGGTGTAATAGGGGTGATCTTTTGGGCGACAGGAGTGTACGAAGAGGGGAGAAGATACGAGCTTCTGCTTGCCCCGGAATTGATCTGGACGCTGTTTTTACGAGGGAAAATAGGGGAGTATTTGGCCGAGATCGCTGCCATGCCGGCGGTGGCGATGGTCGCCAGACCTTATATCGGGTTTCTTTTTCTTTTAGCAAGCTATGGCCTTACCCTGTTGTGGAAAAAATCGCGGGTGTTCATTGCGGTGCATGGAGTTTTGTATTTCCTGTTGGGATTTGAAATCTACATGGCGTGGTTCCCTCTGATCAGTATTCTGCTGGGGGAGTGGCTTTGCCTCTTCCTTGCCATCCTCCTGTGGGTATTTACGATTGTTCAGTTTATACGTGCCTGGAGGGGATACGGGATAATCGAAGTGAAGGAAGCCGAGGGGATGGACTCGATCTTTCCGGAGAAGCGCTCCGGGTCTATCGCGAGTTCGGTTGATGAAGTACATTAGGGGTTCTTTGGAAAATGATTGATTTTACAACTGTGACAGCCTGCGGGGAATGCTGCATCGGCTGTGCGAAAAAAGAAAGCGGGATATGCCCCGGATGCATAGAGGCTGAGGGAAAGGTGCCCGAGTGGGCGGAGTCCGGAATATGCAGGATCTACGTCTGCTGCCGGGAACATAATACCCGCTTTTGTTTCCTGTGCGAGGAGTTTCCGTGCGGGAAGCTTCCCGAGATGATATCCTGGAATCCGGATATCGTCAGTCACCTTTCGGAACTGCGGGATGAGTATAAGCGCCAACAGGCATTTTCCGACTCTGACGAAATGGGCCGCATCGACAGTGTCCTGGCACACTGGGATATTGATGCTCCCAAGATCAGCGATCAGTTCAATAAGGATTCCGGCCGGTTGATTTATAAGGTCACAACGGCAGCGGGCGATTATCTGCTGAAAGGGTTTCGGAACGGTACGCCGGAGTCCGTGATCCGGGGAAATGTTCAGGCGCATCTCTTTCTGGGGAACGAGCATGGCATGGCGCCGATGCTGTATCCGACCAAGGCCGGACAATATTATGTAAACGACCTCGGGCATTGGTTTTACCTGATGGAGTTTATCGACGGCAGACAGATGGAGGAGACCCCGGAGGACGAGTATAAACTCGGACAGGCAACTCGGAAAATGCATTCGCTGCAGGGCTATGCCGCGAAGTCTCCCCTGACGCAGAGCAAGGCGAGATATTACAGCTGGTTCCGAAACCATGAGTTTGTGAAGGAATTTGACGAGATCCTGGATGCAATCCCGGACTTTGAGGAGCTGGATCAGTGTTTCGTTCATACCGACATCGGACCGCACAATGCAATGCTGCGGGCTAACGGAGACGTGGTCTTTATTGACCTGGACGACTCCGGTTGGGGAAGTCGGTATTTGGATCTCGGCTGGCCGTTCATCATGCAGTTCGTCGATTTTAACCATGAGACGGAGGAGATGACCTACCGCTTCGATCTGGCGCAGAGCTTCCTGCGCGGGTACTATGGTGAGGAGGGCCCTTCCCGGGAAGAATACGATCTGGTCTTTCAGGGAGCTATCCAGATGCACATCTCCTACATGCAGGCATACGGACCCTATGCGGTGGATTCGCTTTGGAAAATACTGCGGTTCGGCATGGAACAGAAGGAGGCGTTGTGGTCCGGGAACAGAAGGGAGGAAGAAAAAAACGATATGGTATGACAACTATGAATAACACTATAAAAGACGATATATTCGGAAAAATAACCTTTGACGGGCTGAACTGGATCAAGACAGAACCCGTCGTGATGGTGATTGCGGGGAAAGAGCATGAGTTGAGGGTCGAACTTCAATCGCCGGATGTTGTTTATGACTGGAAGCGCCTCGGAAGGCTGAAAGAAGAAGTCGCTGACAGGATATTTGATCCTGAATTGGGAGGCATACACCACGTTTTATCCGAGCTTGATAAGCTGAGGAAGCTTTATACCAAAGCTTTCCTTCATGGTAAGAATCGCACTTGCAATAAAATCGAAGAGACATCGCGGATGTATTTGTCTGATAAAGCGGAGAATAAAGATAATCCCGGTGATCAATTTAATGATGAACTCAACTCAATACAATTATCAGGCGCACACGTGTATGATGACAGAGTTGAGATAAAGTTCAAATGTGACTGGTATGAGCAAGGCATCGGATCTTTTGTAATAGCTGAAAGCGGGGAAATCTCTATGATACCTGCGAATATGGCTATGGAAAGATTGAAGGATGGTATCAGGGCTCTCGGTTTTGAGATAAAAGAATGCAAGTATCAGTACTTTTATGCTTACAGCGCGGATATTCCGTCCAAAGAACAGGTTCTCGGAATTCTTGATCTGCTTACCGAACATGAGAACATGTTCTTCTGGAATTACTATCACAAGGGGAGCGTGGAGCCCGGTTCTTATATCGATGTCTATATGATCGATGGAAAACCCTATATCCATGAGGGCACCCACGGCTGTGGAGGTTCTACCAAAAATATTGATATGGATGTCCTTGTTGAATTCATAATCCGCAACTGGGATAAGGACTGTGACTGGGGAAAATACAATCATGCTGTTGCCATTCAGCCGCATAATCCCGAATATCTATTGCGTGATATTGAGTACAGGAAGCTTGACACATTTATTCCGGACTATTCTGCGACGCCTTGAATAACGAATCATGAATACGGATGATCGGCATGAGGATTAACACATCGGGGATTGGTATAAAGCTTGTATGGACGACTTGAAAGCTTATTTTCTGACATTGGCGATTTTCATCGGCGGATCTCAGCTGTTGGCGTTCCTTATTGATCTTATTAAGTGGGCGGTAAGGAGGAAGCATCCTGCCCGCATTGAGAAGAGTGAGGACGTAAGTTACCCTGAGTATCTTACTGTGTCTGTCTGGTTTGACAGCCATCGTTTCCACGGTTATAAAATGATAACGTACATTCGCAAGGGCGATAACAAATACAGAAAATATAGTAATCGCAGCGCAGGAGAGTGGATTACAAGCATTTTTATCGCTTTAGTCAGCCTGCTGGTCATATTCGCGTTACCGATCGCGATACTTATCTATGCGCCGCATTACCCGCATCCTGAGTTGCTGTTCGGCAGCTCGTTAGTCATTTCCCTTATGTTCCTGCACGTTCGTTTAACAGGTCCTGATACTATCGCGAGAATAGAATTAAACAAGTATCTCAAGGCACAATCCTGATTTCTTCGGAAAGAAAGATCGGATTCGAATTGCGATAAGAATCATAGACTGGATATAATAGGCCAAATAGCCTGTTGGCTTAGAGGGGAGGAGCAAATATGCAGTATAAAAGGAAAGACAGTATACTGTCTATGGTTGAACTGCCGGATTGCATTACTGCGGAATACTATGATTCTGTAGACATGTTTACGGTTGAGTCTATTTGGCAATTATGCTACAGTGATATTTCCAATCACAAGATTGAAATATCAACAGAGGAAGAGCTGTCTGAGTTGTGTTTTAATACGGAGACCGTCTTTCCGAAGAGACTGCAGGGGCTTGCCGATAAGATCTTACAGGAAGGCAAGGCCCATCGGTTAAACGCCTGCGGGCTGACCGGCAAGGGTATTAAGGTTGCCGTGATTGACAGACCGTTCAACTCGGATCATGTAGAATTTGCCGGGCGGGTTGAATATGTCGAAGTGTATCCCGGCCATCCGCACTATGAAGATCCGGAATTTCACGGGACGGTTTGTGCCGGCTTTTTGAGTGGCGCGACCTGTGGCGTTGCACCGGAGTCGGAGCTGGTTTATTTTGCGATTCCCTGGGAGTCTGATGTTGAGGTTTATTACGAGCATCAGCTGGAGGCACTGAAAAAGATTCTTGCGTATAATCAAACGCACGATTCCCGCATCCGCATTGTAAGTCTGTCCGCAGGGTTTACAAAAAGCCAGTTGGAACAGAGAAGTGAACTGGAAAAACAGTTGGCGGAAACAGGGTGCGTTTTGATTGATGCGGTAAACCTCCAACGGAACTTTAAAGGGATCGACTGCGTTACAAGTAACGGAAAGACCTCGTATAAGTTAAACCAGTGGCAGATAGATAATTATGAGATGCATAAGGACAAAACCGGATTCAAGGAGTATTTCAATTCCCTGTGTTTTGTGCCGTCGGCAAGAAGAACATCCCCGGGCTTCGACTCCGATACGGAATATGTTCATTGGAGCAAGGGCGTCTCGGAGAGCTGGACAATCCCGCAGGTGGCAGGCGCTTATGCGTGTTGTCTGCAGGTTAATCCGGACTTGCGATATGATGATTTTATTGCCATGTGCAAACAATGCCAAAGGAAAGACGGCTTTATCATCCTTGATCTGAAAACAGTTCTTGAATTGATGAGATGTGGGAACGGGAGATGAAGAAGATACGTCACAACATGTTTGCCGCGGCTGCCGGATTCGCCATGACAGTAATCTTTGTGGTTAATCTGGTGATCTCACGGGATTGCAACCGTCTGATGGTCATGCTGACCGGGGGCGGCAGACTGGTGGATCTCATGGGGGCGTCCGCCCCTGCTGTTTTCAAAAGCAGGCAGATTTTCCGACTGATAACCTACGGATATCTGCATCCGGCGATATGGCATCTGGCGGCAAATGTTTTTGCGCTCCGGTGCATCGGCGCCTACATGCAGAAAACGATCGGAACCGTCCGGCTGATTGTGGTTTATCACTTCGGGTTGATCGCGGCGGGTGCGGTGTTTCTGTTGATTTTTTCAAATGGAATTATGTATGGTGCTTCACCGGCCATATACTGCTGCCTCGGGATGATGGCCATGTGGATCCTTCGGGACAGATCGTTGTCGGAAAATGTCCGGAATCTGCGGGGGTCTCGGTATCTGCTGTGGTATCTGATCCTGGCCAATTTCTTAGGATTGGCAACGTTCGCGGTCCATGTGCTTGGCTTTATCACAGGCCTGTTGTTAGGGCTTATCGTTCATCCCGGGAAATTCACGGAGAAGGGAGAATAAATCATGACGAACACAAATACGCCGGTAACGAGAACTACCTATTGCAGCGGCTGCAGACAGCCGATCCCGGTCACGGCCCAGGAGTGCCCGTATTGCGGATGCAAGCCCGAAAGGGGGCTTGTATTCCATGTTGACGGCGAAAGCAATATAGACACAAAAGAAATAGAACTGGTGGTAAAAAACGCTGCGGCAGGTATCCGCAAGGTCGCCGAGAACGACAGAAAGCGCGAGGAGTTGGACAGGGAGGCGGAGCAGCGCCGGGCCGAGCTGACGGAGCAGATCAATGCGGGCAACAGCGTTCCATTCGGCGAGAGGAAATGCCATTCCTGCTGGTTTGAAAACCCGCCGGGAACCATCCGGTGCATACAGTGCGGAGCGCTGCTACGGCGAAGGGACGGGAGGTATTTTCCGGAGATTAAGTACTGTGAGTGCGGGTATGAGAACGAACCCGGAACGACGGTGTGCGCACAATGCCACGGCTACATAAGGAATGTATGCCCTGAATGCGGGCACGAGAACCTTCCGCAGGTAACCATCTGCGCGAAGTGTCAGTGCCGTTTGGCACCGCCGAAACGCATGATATAAAAGAGAAGGAGAGAGAAAATGGAACCTGAGATGATCACACGTTTTCTGGAGATTTATGCGCCCGGCGAGGAATTGACGAAGCCCGACGAGACCCTGTTGAATTTCGGTCGTCAGATGCTCCCGCCGGAGATATTGTATCTTTGGGAGAATTACGGATTCGGGGATTACGGCAACGGCCTCCTGAAGGTCGTCGATCCCAGGGATTACATGGGCAGCTTATACACCTGGCTCGGCGGACAGGATTTCAACAAGATCCCGATTATGGTGACGGCCTTCGGCGACATCTTTTATTTCCGGAGACTGGATGAGACGGAAAATGATATCTCCCTTTTGAACATTCATTATCGCAGGATCGACGTGTGCACGTATTCGTATCAGGAGTTCTTCGAGAACTATATCATCGAGGAGGATATCAAGGAGGGCGTGCTTCGGGAGAGCCTGTACAATGAGGCTTTGGACACCCTCGGACCGCTGACTCACGAAGAAGTGTTCTTCTTCGTTCCGGCACTGGCCCTGGGCGGAGGGGAGGACATCAGGTACATTAAAAAAGGCGATGCCAACGTGCATCAACAGCTGTTGTTTGATCTGATGCACCAATAAGCGCGTAATACCATCCGAATACAACCCAAAAGGAGAAAGAAAACGTGAAAATAACGCTTCTTAAGATCCTTGTCTGCCTGTCCTGCCTCTGCACCTTGGCTGCGGCAGCCACCGGACTTTTGGCATACCTTGCGGTAACCGGCCTTGACCTTCTGGTGACGGCCAAGAAGACGATGCCGAAGGTGGCGATCGCCTTAGCGATCGCGGCAGCGGTGCTGTGGATCGTCACGTTGATCGTGTATCTGGTGAAAAACGGTTCCCGGAAGTGACAAAGTACCGTTTTATGGTATAATAAGTAAAATCAGTTTACGTCGGCCGGGTTTTGCGGCCGGGGAAAGTGAGCTGAAGAAGGGGGAAACGGCTATGAGAATTGAGCTTGTGGAATTGTCCGACGAAAACCGGAAACAGTGCTTTGCGCTGAAGGTTGCGGAGTCTCAGGCGCAGTACATTGATTCCAACGAAGCGTCCTGGGGCGCGGCGCTGGAGAACGCGGAGGTTGCCCGGCCCTTTGCGATCTATGCGGACGGGGAGATGGTCGGGTTTACCATGTTTGCATTTGACGAGGAGTACGAGGACCCGAACGACCGGTATTGGCTCTGGAGGTTCATGATCGATGAGAGCCTGCAGGGGAAGGGCTATGGAACCGCGGCGCTGCAGGAGATTATCAAATATTTCCGGGAACACGGCGCAAACAATATCCGCCTCTCCACCAAGGAGACCAATACGGGAGCCCTCGGGCTGTACCATAAGGCGGGATTCCGGGAGACCGGGGAGATGAACGACGAGGAAATCGTGCTGCAACTGGATCTGATGTGATCCGGAGATAAGGAGAAGAGTTATGAACGAGATGAACACCCAAGTCAGAGCGTCCAATGAAGCCCTTACCGAGCTGGTGAAGAAGCGGTCCCAGGCGAGCAAATCCATATTTATCGTTTTGATCGGGGCTTTCTTTCTGTTCCTGCCGCCGATCGGCATTATTATCATTTTCTACGGGATCAGCAGATCCCAGAAGATCCAGCGGGAGATGAAGGCGCTGTACAAGGATGCCTTTGTCCGCGAGCCGCTGGCCAACAATTTCGACAACGTGGTCTATGAGCCCAACCAGGGGTTTTCCGTGGAAAATGTCAAGGACTTCCGGTTGTGCTTAACGGGCAATTCGTTCTATTCTGAGGACTATATCCGCGCTTCCTACCAGGGCGTGCCCTTCGAGATGGCGGAGGTAAGGGCGTACGATGTGGACAAGAGTGATGACAGCTCCCGCAGCACGACGTACTTCGAGGGAAGAATGATCGTGTTTAATTTCCCGAACAAGCTGGTTAACTCCGTTTCGGTCTTCGGCCGGAAGTTTAAGCACAGGGACCTCTCCCGCAGGGAGGAGAAGGAAACCAAGGTTGAGCTTGAGTCGATGCAGTTCAACAATGATTTCGACGTGTACTCGCCGATCCAGCAGGACGCGTTTTACCTGATCACCCCGCAGTTCATGGAGCGCCTGGGAGTATTAGCCGGAAAATACGAGAGCATCGCCATGAACGTGGTCGGCAGCAGGGTTGCGCTCGCGTTCAACGAGCCGGGGAAAAATGCATTTGACGCGGATGTTCCCATCGGGCAGGTGGATGTTGATAAGGAGATGGCCAAGGTGCAGGCGGAGATTGACGATATCAAGCTCTTCATCTCCCTTATCTTGAACCTGAGAACCTACGGCTGAGCCGGCTTCGCGCATGATAAAAAGAGGCTTGAATTCCCATGAGTGAAACGATTTTGGAAATCAAAAACCTGACGAAGTATTACGGCAAGGTGAAGGGCGTTGAAAACCTTTCGCTCTCCTTAAACCGCGGGGAGATTTTCGGCTTTATCGGCCCAAACGGCGCCGGCAAATCCACGACGATCCGCTCGATCATGAACCTGATCAACAAGGATGCGGGGTCGGTTCTTTTCCACGGAAAGGAGCTGACGCGGGACGACGTGGAGGCGAAAAGCCGGATCGGTTACCTGCCAAGCGAGGTCTTCCTGTACGACGATCTCACGGTGAAGGGAATCTTCGATCACCATGAGAGCTTCTACCGAAACGTGCCGTCGGCGGCCGGCATCCATGAGAAGCGGCAGGAGCTGGTCTCCCGCTTAAAACTTGATGAGACAAGGCCCATCGAGGACCTTTCCCTCGGAAACCTTAAGAAGGTGGGAATCGTTCTGGCGCTGATGCACAACCCGGAACTGATCATCATGGACGAGCCCACGAGCGGGCTGGACCCGATCATGCAGAACGTTTTCTACGAGCTGCTGCGGGAGGAGAAGGAGAAGGGCAACACCGTTTTCTACTCAACGCATATCTTAAGCGAGGTCTCGAAGGTCTGCGACCGGGTGGGTATCATACGAAACGGCGAACTGATCCGGGCCGGTCAGGTCGACGAGATCAGCGACAAGCAGCTGACGTTTGTGACGGTCAGCTCCGACGAGGTCGACGCTCTCGTGGAGGAGCTCGGCGTGAAGGTACTCTCGAGGGAGGAGGACACCGTCCGGTTTGCGAATCATTTTCCGGATGACGAACTGATCAAGAAACTGTCGAACTACCGGATCCGGAAAATCCTCATCGAGGAGGCGACGCTCGAGGAAATGTTCATGCATTACTACGAGGAGGGGCAGGCAGATGGTAAAGCGTGAGTTAAAGGTCAATCTGCGGGGATTCCTCATCTGGACCGGGACCATGCTGGTGACCCTGCTTCTGATCTATCTGGTCTATCCGTCGATTGTCAGCGACGGGAAGGGCAACAAGGTGAACGAGATGCTGGAGGCCTTCCCGCCGGATCTGCTGAAGGCGTTCAACATGGATCTTGCGGGGCTGGATACCGCCTACGGCTGGCTGAAGTCGGAGGGCTTCACGTTTCTGTATCTCATCATCGGCATATACAGCTGCCTTCTTGGCTCAAACATCGTCCTCAAGGAGGAGAGCGAGAAGACCATCGAGTATCTGGCAGCGCTTCCGATCACCAGACGCAAAGTTGTTCTGGACAAGGTGCTTGTGTCCGTGATCTACATTGTGTCGATGGTTGCGATCCTCGGCATTTTCAACGTGGCGGCACTGAACATTTCGGAACAGCCGGACAACAAACAGCTTCTTCTGTTGAGCCTCACGCCGCTCTTCCCGGGCATTGTGCTTTTTGCTCTCGGGCTGTTCATCTCGACGTTTACCCATAAGACGAAGAAGATGCTCGGGATCAGTATCGGTCTGGTGTTTGCCATGTACATTCTGGGCGTCATCTCGGAGATGGGAGAGCAGGTCAAGGCGCTCCGATACCTGTCCGTGTTTACGCTGGCGGACTCCCGCGGGGTGATCACGAACACCGAACTGAAGCCGGCCTGTGTGATCGTCAGCCTGATCCTTTTTGCGGGGCTGATCATCCTTTCCTTAGTCCGGTACCAAAAGAAAGAACTTGTCTAGGACGTCGTCCGGCAGGGAGTATTACATAGATTTCCCGGGAGGTGGACAACTATGGAATTCAAGGAAGGCAGCGGCTGGAAATGCTGCTATGATCCCGAGACGGGGCGTTACACCGCACAGCTCGGCGCCGGTGTGAACTGCAGTTTGTACGAGATTACGAAAGAGATTTACGACCATGTGGACGATCCGGAGGTCGAGTGGCCTGCGAGGCTGATCTCCGATGGCCGCCGCTTGTTTATGTCGGTCAATGACCGATGCGGCCCGCCTTACACCATCGTCTTTGACTCGGACTACGAAAAATTGTGTCCCTGGAACGACGCTGCGGTTTCGGGAAGAACGTGGGACGATGATTTTACGGACGCGGTGGTCGAGGTCATGGCTTCCGAGAAAAACAACAGGGAGCAGCGCCGCGCCAAGAGGGCGGAGCGGGAAGCGAAGGCGGAGCAGAGCAAGAAGACGAAGAGCAGGAAGAAGGACTGAACGACTGCGCCGGGGGCGGGGATTCCTACCTGATCCCGGTTTATGAGTATGCGGTTGACGACAAACTCCATCTGGCGATGATCGAAGGAATGCAGCAGCTTTATGATGTGTTTCCCCTCAATGTCGAGGTGAAGTACAATCCGTCGGATCCGGAGGTGTGCTTTGTCAATGGCAAACGGGGAACGATCATCGGAAAGAAGTGATTTCCGTGCGGTTACAGAGGATGTGAAGCATGACATACGCAGATGATTTTACAATAGGGTCGCAGGAGGAGATGATACAGCTCATCGACGAGATGGGCTTTGTACCGTTCTTTGACAATGAGATCGAGGGCTTTTCCCTGGAGGAGCACATCGCGCCCGGGTGCTGGTATGACGACGGCGATAACGGCTTCTGGCCCGCGTGGGAGTGGAAGGGGCCGGTGATCCGCGAGAGCAAGTGCGCCTACGGAAAGTTCCTTCGCGGCAAGGCGATGTACGTCAGCGCAAAATGGTTCCCCGACTTTGCGAATTACCGACGGGACGGATATGATTTCGACGCCCGGTATGACGATGGGCTGGCGCCCCGGCAGGATATGGATTTCTATGAGGTTTTGGACGCCAACGCGCCGATCCTGTCGAAGAGCCTGAAGCAGATCGGCGGGTACGGCAGAAACGGGCGCAAGGGATTCGACACGATCCTTGCGCGTCTCCAAAAGCAGTGCTATGTCGTCACCGCGGACTTCCGCTACAGCATGGACCGCTTCGGAGAGCCCTACGGCTGGGGAGTCGCCGTGTACACGACGCCGGAGAAGATGTTCGGAAGGAAGTTCACGGATGCAGTGTACAAGAGAACGCCGGAGGAATCCTACGCCCGCATTCTTAAGCATCTCCGGAAAATCCTTCCGGATGCAAGCCAGGAAGACATTGAAAAAATACTCAGGTAGGGGAGAACATGGTACAATTGCGGGATATGACCGAGCGCGATATTGAGGATTATGTGCGCTGTTTTACAACGGAGACGGAGTGGATGAAGACCGACGCTCCGTGGGAGTTCGAAGGCTCCGAGGAGGAGCGTGTGACGGAGGCCGTGGCGGAGTCGGAGCGTGCCGCGTGGACGGAGTACTATGAGTCGGTGCGACAGCTGCCGGAGGATGCGACGCGATGGAAGTTCGAGATTGAGTCGGACGGAGCGCATGTGGGCTGGGTGAGCTGCTACGACGACCTTGAGTATGTGGACAATCCGGAGCAGATCCCGGCGGTGGGAATTGATATTCCCGTGGTGGCTGCGCACAATAAGGGCGTTGCAACCGAGGCGCTTCGGCAGTACCTTGCGTACCTGAAGGAGAGGGGCTTCCGCACGGCGTATACCCAGACCTGGTCGGGAAACTACGCGATGCTGCGGGTGGCGGAGAAACTGGGGTTCGTCGAGGCGTACCGCAAGAAAAACCACCGCACCGTGCGGGGCGAGGTGTTCGACGCCGTCACGCTCCGGCTGGAACTGTAGGGTCAGCTCCGCTGAAACTCCCGGTTCCGCCGGGTCGTTTAATCGTCGCTCTTTTCGATGATCATGTCGGAAAGAGCATAGGAGAGCAGCTCCTCGGGATCCGAGGAGGGGTTGATCCATTCTTCAATCTTATCCGATGGCAGCATGAGAGGCATCCGGTCGTGGATCTTTGAGAGTTCCACGGTGGGTGCCTTTGTCAGTACGACAAAGACCGGATAACCGTCCTCGATGCGGTACAGGCCGCAGAGCCAGGTCACGGTGCAGCCGGCGGGCTGGATGGCATACTTGTCCCCGGTCCGCTCCCGCCCGTCAGGGCTCTTTAAGTGCTGCCACTCAAAGTAGCAGGAGGCCGGGATGATGCACCGGTGGGACTGCCAGGCGTCCCGGAAGGTCGGCTTTTCCCCTGCGGTTTCAACGCGGGCGTTGAAAAGCGTCCGCTTGTTATCCTTTGCAAGAAATCCCCACTGCATGGGATATACGCTCCGGCGGCCCTTGGCGTTCGGCGCGATCACCGGCACGATGTCCGTGGGGCGCACCTCACCGTCAATGATGATCGGCCTTGCGTGGGAGTCAATGAACTTCTGGAGAAGCAGGGACTGAAGGACATCGTCGATGATCTCCTTCAGCTCGGGGAGATCCTTCTCCAAAGCGTATCGTGTACACATGGCAATTCTCCTGAATAATTCTGCGGCCCGCGGGGGTCTTTCTGCGGCTACCTCTGCGGCCGGCCATATTCTCTACGGCCTGCTACGGAGCGTCCACAGCATCCTCGGTATCCTCGAGAAAAGCGTCGGCGGCCTCCGCCTGCGCCTTCGCGAGCTCGTCGTTAAATCCCTTCAATGCGTCAAAAGGACTGAAAATCTTCGCCCGTTTCGTTAAGTCCATGGGCGGGTGTTTCGCGGAAAATCGGTCGGTCCCGTCGTGCACGGGTTTTCCTTTCTTTAAGACATTGGCGTATCGGAAAGAGGAAGGGACCGACGCAGTATCGTTCTCACTCATCGTCATTCCTCCGTGTCCGGCGGGCCGGAGACGCCTGCGGCCGCTGCCCGTCAGGACGCTGCCTGTGGCCGCTGCCGCCCTACGCCCGGTGTCCGCCGATCTGTTCGTTTCTCATCTTCGTGGTGGCGCCTTCCCAAAGGTTGAGGCCCTTTAGAAGGGCGTTGGCGCCGTACTTGGTTCGCACCTCCAGGAGGGCCGCGTGGAGCTGCCGCTCCCGGTCTCTGGCCTCGTAGTCGGTGAACATATCCATCTGGTACATGCCGTCATCGCCCGCGACGTCGCAGGCACAGACGCCGAGCCGCCGGAGAAGGATCCGGTGGTCGCTTTTCTTTTCGACATCCTGCATGATCCGCTCGGTCACTTCCTTCGCGACGTTGGTGGGAGCGGACAGCCGGACGGTCCCGGTGGAGTGGGCGGGGTGAAGCCTCCCGTACCAGTCGATGGAAAGCCGCCCGTCGTAATTCGGAAAATACTCCAGGCTCTTGTAGTCGTAGCTGATCCACCACGTGAACCGCGACGACGCAAGGCCTTTTTTGTACATGTCGCAGCAGAGGATGTCGATCATCTCCCGAAGGACGATGCAGGCCTCGTCGTACTTGTAAGGACGGGGGAGAACCTGGCCGTTGGAGAGGGAGTGGCTGTCGGTCTTGTAGTGCTTGATGTGGTACATGGTGACGGGCTCGATGCCCCAGGCGTGGTCGATCAGGATCTCCGCGTCGATGCCGAAGGTCTTGTAAAACCACTCCTCGTCCCACTGGGAGCGCTCCGCCACATCCCCCATGGTGAACATGTAGTTCCGCTCAAGCCTTGCCGCCTTGCCGTGGCCGATCTGCCAGAAGTCCGTGAGGGGCCGGTGGTCCCACAGAAGGCGCCGGTAGGACTCCTCCGTGAGGGCTGCAATGCGGACGCCGTCCCTGTCGGGCGGCGCTTTCTTGGCGACGATATCCATGGCGATCTTGGCGAGGTACAGGTTCGTTCCGATGCCCACCGTCGCCGTGATCCCGGTGTTTTGAAGGACATCCCGGATCATGGTGAGGGCCATGAAGTGTGCGGGGGGCTGGCCGGCGGCCTTCGCCGCGTCCCCGTAGAGGTGGAGGTACGGCGTGCAGTCGATGAAACACTCGTCGATGCTGTAGATGTGGACGTCCTCCGGCGAGACATACTTCAGGTAGATCCCGTAAATCTGTGCGGAGACCCGCTCGTATTCCGCCATGCGCGGGACCGCGGTGATGTAGAAAACCCGCGTGTGGTGCAGCCGCTCGTAGAGCGTGATCGCCTGTTTCGCCTCGAAGAGCCTCGGGCGGCTGGGCACGCCGATGGCCTTCAGGGCGGGGGACACCGCGAGGCAGATGGTCTGGTCCGACCGGCTCGCGTCCGCCACCAGGAGATTGGCCCGCAGGGGGTCAAGACCTCTGGCGACGCACTCCACCGAGGCGTAAAAGCTCTTCATGTCTATGGCAATGTAGGTCTTCGGTTTCTCTTCCATGGTTTCAGCATGCCTGTCGCGTCAGCATGCCCGCAGCAATCCTGTGCCCTGTCAGCACGCCTTCAGCGCATCCGGTAAAACAGCCTTGTCGTCAATATAAAAGTCGCAGGTGATCTTCCGCGAGTTGTTGCCGTACAGGGCAATGATCTCGGGAAGGTTGTCGTTGACCGCGTCGAAAGTGAGGTCCTGCTCGCGGCACCAGGAAACCGCCCGCTCCAGGGCCTCCCCGGCCCGGCAGGTCCAGAGGATGAGCTTGTTGCCGCACTGCTTCTGGGCGCGCAGGTACTCGATCAGCGGTGTGTTCGGTTCGCCGAGATCCGGCCAGTTGCTGTAGCAAAGGGTTCCGTCGAAATCCACGGCGATGATAGTGTAATCCATAGGATCATCTCCCTTCCTCAGTCGGAAAATTCTTCGTCGTAGTTAGACTATACCAAACATATGTTCGATTTTCAAGAGCAAATTTCGAAAAATGAGAAACTGCCGTTTTTTCTTGAATTGAACTCCCGTATGCGGTAAAATATAGTATCAACCTGATTCAGGAGGTACAGATATGGCGGGTGTGATCACCTTTATCTTTTGTGCATTGATCCTGTGCTGCGGAGTATTCTGCTTTTTTGCGCTCTGGTATTACAAGAGATATTTTACGGATATCCTCAAGGATGTGCAGGCTGCCCGCCGGGAGGTGTCCGAGGTCGTACAGAAGATGGATTCCGAGGGCTCCATCAAGGAGACCATGACAATCCTGACGACGTTTGACAACGTGAAGCTGGAGCGGGCCAGGGCAGAGTACGACAGGAGATATTCCGTGTACGTGTTCTGGTCGCAGATGGTGCCGCTGTTCTCGTCGCTGGGCCTTTTGGGCACGGTTCTGGGCCTGATTCTGAGCAGCAGCGGGGACATTGAGATGGAGACGCTGATGTCCAGCCTGGGCCTTGCCATGTGGACGACGTTCATCGGCCTGATCTGCACGATCGTGTTGAAGTTCGTGGATTCCATCGGCCCGGGCAGGGTGATCAATGACATCGATTCCGCGTTCACACGGGTGGACGAGAAGATCAGCAAGGAACTGTACAAGAAGGCCGGCGGCAACAGGGAATAGAACAGCGAGGGATATCGAATGAAGAGAAGAAATCCTGCGACCGCGTCATCGCCGAACCCGCAGTTTGAAATGACCTCGTTTATGGATATCGTGTTCATCTTCCTGTTCGTGGTCATGGTCGGATACGCGCTTAAGAGTGCGGGTGTGAGCGACGCCGCGGACCGGAAAATGACGGAGGCCGAAGAGGTACTGGCGGAAGCGGACCAAAAGCTCGCCGAGGCCAATGACAAGCTTGCCGACTTGAAGGTGTACGAGCAGCAGATCGAGGAGCTGAGCGGAGCCGTTGTGGGCAGCCGCGTGGTGATCGTCACGATCAGCTGCACCTACGAGGCGGGGGATGTCAGCGAGAGGGAAGAGTGGCCGAGACACCTGCGGGTTTTAGGCAGTGACAAGAGGATGATCTTAGAGCGCGACTTCAAGGAGAGCACCGAGAAAACAGCGTACGGCGCACTCCGGGAGACGCTTACGAAATATGTTGAGACGATAAAAAAGGCCGACCGTGAGCAGTTGGGCGACGGGTACGGCGAGAACAAACAGGAGAGGACCGTGATCGTATTTTCCGTCAGCAGGGAAGAGGGCGGGATCCTGACGCGGGACTATGAGGAGATCACCGGAGTCATCCGGGATCTGGAGGGTGCGTATGACGATGTATACTAAAATCGCATCGCTTTCCGGGGCCCTCTCGATGAAGGACGCCATCCTCGAGGCGTGGAAGGCGAAGCTGGTGGGCTGGTTTTACGTCGGACTGGCGTTCCTTGTGGCGTTCACCGTGATGTTCTGGGTGCTCCCGCGGTTCCTGCCCAAGAAGGTGACGAAGACCGGCAAATATGTAAAATCCACGCTGACGATACTGGGGATCGGGCTTCTTCTGCTGCTCCTGAGCCTGGGCGGCGGATACGGCATCGGCCTCGGCAAGGGCAAGGGCATCGGTTCCGGTGACGGGACCGGGGTCGGAGTCGGCAAGGGCGACGTGAAGGAGAAGAAGCATGTGACCGAGGGCGAGCTCGACATTGCCGTCACGGGATGCACGGTGTACGTCGACGCGGAGCCGGTGGAGATCGACCGGCTGAAGGCGCGGATCAAGGACAAGTACGACGACACCCTCACCGTGGTGCTGATCGACGATTACTCGGACTACGGAACCTATCGGAAGGTAATATCGATACTGAACGAAATCTTGACGGAAAATCAATACGAAAAGCGAAAGGAGAACTGAAGAAATGAAAAAGGAAACGGCAGCGGCCAACGGCGCGGAACAGAAGGACGTAAAGAAGAAAGGCAGCAAGAAACCGCTGGTCGCACTGGTGATCGCCGCGATGCTCGGCCTCGGCGCGTACGGCGGGGCGCAGTACTACAATGAGAACATCAAGGACGCCAACGTGAGCGAGCAGCAGAAGGAGAAGGAGAAGGTTACGATCCAGGTCAACGCCGAGAAGGTCTCGGTCAACGGCGCGGAGCAGGCGCTTCCCGAGGGAAAGACCTGGAAGGTATGGCTGGAGGAGTATTTTGCGAAGAAGGATCTGGCCAACACCGAGGTAACGGTTGATTTTGCGTACGGTGACAGCGAGCTCGTCAAGGAGATCAAGGAGGCGCTGAGCGCACTGAAGATCACGACGACGGAGAAGTAGCCGGCAGCCGATGAGGCGAAGGAGAGCCCATGGATTACAGCACCTATGAGACGTATCCGTTTGAGCGCAGAAGCGCGTTCAACATGTCCACGGGGTACCGGGAGCGATGCTACCAGGTGCATTGGCATTCCTATGGGGAAATTCTGGTGGTAGGGTCTGGGGAGACCAACATTTATACCGTCGGACGGAATACCTACAGCCTTGCGCCGGACGATTTCGTGCTGGTGTGGCCCATGGAAATGCACTCCATCGTGGACGCGGACCGGAAGGACGCTCTGGTCATCCAGTTTTCACTGGCGTTCATCAACTCGCTCTTCGATCTGCAGCGGATCATGCACCTCTACCGCAATCTGCATGTCATCAGCGCCGAGGCGCACCCGGAGCTGGCAGCGAAGCTGAAGGTGATCACGACGCGGATGAAGGAGACTTATTTTTCGGACATTCCGGGGCGCGAGATGCGCTGCTGCATGCTCCTGATGGAGTTCATGCTTCTTCTGTTGGAGTACCGGAAAGAACTGAATCCGGAAAATGAGGAAGCCGACGCCGACGGGTTCTCTGCGGACGTCGTCCGGCGGATGATCACGGTCACCGATTACATCAAGAACAACCTGACGGCGGACGATCTGTCGCAGGGAGCGATGGCGGAGATGGCCGGGATCAGCAGGGATTATTTTTCGAGGATCTTCAAGCACGTGACCGGCATGAATTACAGCAAATGGCTGAACATGATCCGGCTGGAGAAGGCGACGGAGCTGCTGACGCAGGAGGACAGGACGCTCACGGAGGTGGCGATGCTGTCGGGTTTCCAGAGCATTCCGAGCTTCAACCGCGTGTTCCACGAGGAGAAGGGCATGGCGCCGGGCGAGTACCGGAACCTGCTCGTGAAGAACGACCGGTAGTGTATACGAGACAAAAAAACAGCTGCGCAACAGTTATGCCGCGCAGCTGTTTCGGTACTACCGAGGAAGGGATTCTTAAACGACCTTGGCTAA
>Ga0310696_10002084_pt1 | contig 27240 bp, 20 predicted proteins | sample AusTroGonzalo_MG_4_FD_203885 | JGI IMG/M metagenome (GOLD analysis project Ga0310696, IMG submission 203885) | Bovine rumen microbial communities from tropical cattle in Woodstock, Queensland, Australia - Gonzalo_02 (v2) (version 2) | ecosystem: Host-associated > Mammals > Digestive system >...
GGCCGAGGTAGAGCTCGGTGCCGCAGACGAACCGTTCGGGAAGCCCGACTTCATTGGCATGGAGGTAACGGGCGACCATCGTTACTACAACAGCCACCTGCGCAAGAACCCGTTCTGCAACTGGGGGGAAGTTAGCGGCGACAAGTAATCAGCGAGACGACAGTGCCTACAAGGCAGATGCCGATGGCGCCGATGCCGTCGGCAAGGAAGTCGAGCCAGTCACCATTGCGCGTCGTCGTGCAGTAGGACTGCAGCAGTTCTAGCAGTCCTCCCATCAGACTCAGACATACACCTGCATAAATCCATAGTTTGCAGAGGTCGGCACGATGGTGTCGGCGCCAGTATTCGTACCAGATGACGAGACCTGTGCCACCATACATAATAAGGTGTGTCCACTTGTCCGCCAGTTCCACGGTGTCGAATGGCGTCTCAGGGAAGAAAGGCGTCAGCGACAATATCCAGACAAGCAGGATACAGAGTGCCGACAGCGGATAACGGCGTATGCTCCGAGTAACTATTTTCAGCTGTTTCTTCATTTTTGCTTTCTATTTTTGTGCAAAAGTAATCAATTAATGTCAATTATCAATTATTTTTAGTACTTTTGCAAGCAGAAAGTATAGAAAAGAGATTATGGCAAATACGGAACGTGCCAATTTTGGCAGCAAATTGGGTATTATTTTGGCGACGGCAGGCTCAGCCGTCGGACTTGGCAATGTGTGGCGTTTCCCCTATATGACGGGACAGAATGGCGGTGCCGCCTTCATACTGATTTACATGGCGTGCGTCATCATACTGGGCATTCCCTGCATGCTCAATGAGTTCGTTATCGGTCGCCGTGCACAGGCCAATACCGCCCGTGCTTATGCGCGACTGGCCAATGGTACACCCTGGCGTCTGATAGGCCTGTTCGGCGTTTTCACCGGCTTTCTCATCACAGGCTACTACGTTGTCGTCTCGGGCTGGTGCCTGCAGTATGTCTATGCCTCTGTGGCAGGTCATCTGACGGGCGATGCCGACTATGTCATGAACTATTTCGACACTTTCTCCACCGACCCTTGGAAGCCCGTTCTCTGGATGTTAGTATTCATCCTGATATGCCACTTCATCATTGCACGTGGCGTAGAGAAAGGCATTGAGAAGGGCTCAAAGATGATGATGCCCCTGCTCTTCATCCTTCTGCTCGTCATCGCTGTGGCATCCTGCATGCTGCCGGGTGCCAGCAAGGGCATCTCGTTCCTGTTCAATCCCGACTTCTCAAAGGTCGACAGCAACGTGCTGTTGGGCGGTCTCGGACAGGCCTTCTACTCGCTCAGCGTCGGCATGGGCTGTCTCTGCACCTATGCCAGCTACTTCAAGCGCGACACTCGTCTGACGCGTTCTGCCGTTCAGATTGTCAGCATCGACACGCTGATAGCCATTCTCGCCGGCCTCATGATATTCCCTGCGTTCTTCGCCATTCATCCCAATGCCTCTGAGCTGATGAGCGACCCTGCACAAGCTAGCCAGTATTGCGGTCCAGGCTTGGTATTCATCACGCTGCCCAGCGTCTTCCAGCAAGCCTTTTCGTCCGTTCCCTTCCTGGGCGAGGTGGTGGCCATTCTCTTCTATGCGCTGTTGTCGTTGGCTGCCCTGACATCGCTGATGTCGCTGCACGAGGTGTCAACGGCCTTCTTCCATGAAGAGTTGAATATTTCACGTCGTTGGGGTGCCACGATTGTAACCGTTCTGTGTGCAGCCATTGGTGTTTTCTGTTCACTCTCGTTCGGTGACACCCGCGAGTGGCTGATGTTAGGAGGTAAGTCGATGTTCAATTGGTTCGACTATCTCACAGGACAGATATTCCTGCCTACGGGCGGTCTGCTCACCTGCCTTTTCCTAGGCTGGTACGTGCCGCGTCAAATTGTCAAGGACGAGCTTACCAACAACGGCACCCTACGTAGTCGCGTCTTCGAGGTCTATCTTTTCTGCGTGCGCTATGTCTGTCCGCTCGGCATCCTACTCATCTTCCTCCACCAGTTCGGAGTAATCTGATGATTGACTGATTGGTTGATTGTCAATTACCTAATTATGAATTGTGAATTGACTCATTGTGAATTTCTTCTATATTCATAAGTCCGACCGTCGCATTCTCATCGCGCTGCTCTGTGTTGCTGTCCTTGCGCTGACAGCCATAGTGCTGACAGGTGGTGAACAGACGGGACTCGACAGTCAGGCAGCCGACAGCACCAGCCGTAACGGCCATTGGAAGGATCGTTACCCCCAGCACCACCGCTATACCGATGACCGCCCTATCGACGAAGGAGGTGCTGTGCGCAATGTCAAGCTCTTTCCATTCGACCCCAATACCGCTGATTCCACGCAGTTGCTACAACTTGGCTTGCAGCGCTGGCAAGTCAGGAATATCTACCGTTACCGTCGGGCTGGAGGCATCTATCGCCGTCCGCAAGACTTCGCACGGCTCTATGGCCTCACGGCAGGTCAGTACCGGCAGTTGCAGCCTTACATCCGTATCTCAGCCGACTATCAACCTGCCAGCAATCTCTATCCCTCGTCCAGTAGCCATCACCTGTCATCCACATACGGCGACTCCCTGCGCTATCCTGTTAAGATAAAGGCAGGCGAGCATATTGTCCTCAACACTGCCGATACCGCCCAATTGCGGCGTGTACCCGGCATCGGTGTTTACTTTGCCAACGAGATTGTGAACCACGGGCGCTTCCTGGGTGGCTACGTTAGCACTGACCAGCTCGACGAGATTCCCGGCTTCCCCCAAGAGGCTAAGCAGTTTTTTGTCATCAGCCATCCCAATCCCCACCGATTGAATGTCAACCGCCTCTCGCTGAACGAACTGAAACGTCATCCGTATATCAATTATTATCAGGCCAAAGCCATTGTCGACTATCGCCGTCTACATGGTCACATAGAGAACCTCAGCCAGCTCGCACTCTTAAAGGATTTCCCTCCCGAAGCCATTCGTCGATTGGAACCCTATATAGAATATTAACCGCAAACTTTTCATTCAAGAATACGAACAACTATGGAATATATGTCACAAGAAGGCTACGACAAGCTCGTGGCCGAACTCCAGCACATGGTCAACGTGGAACTACCCCAAGTAAAAGATGCTATTGCCGAGGCACGCGACAAGGGTGACCTCAGCGAGAACTTCGAATACCATGCAGCCAAGCGCGAACAAGGCCGGCTGCTGGGGCGCATACGTTTCATGCAGCGCGTGCTAGAACATGCTCGTGTCATCGACAAGTCGCTGCTTGCCAGCGACAGCGTCGTGCTGCTCAGCCGGGTAGAGATGACCAATCTTGCCAACAACGCCCGCATGACCTACACCATTACCAGCCCCCATGAAGCCAATCTGCGCGAGGGCAAGATCTCCATCAAATCACCCATTGCGCAGGCGCTGATGAATAAGAAGGTGGGCGATGTTGTCGAAGTCAGAGTACCCGCAGGCACCCTGAAACTTCGCATCGAAAGCATCCAACAATAGGAGAATTACTTCCCAACAGTCTTGCGACCGTCCTGAATACGGAGACCCTTGGTAGTCTTGCCGACCTTGCGGCCCTGCAGGTCATAAACGGTGCCTGTGGTAACCTTGTTCTGACTTACACCCAGAATGGCAGTGACATCGCTGGCAGCGACATGCTGAATCAGCAGGGTGGTGGCAGAAGGCGACTGCTCGTCCCACATGAAGCCACAACGGGTGGGCAGGAAGGTCTTGTCGGCATTGGTACGCTCCAGGACGCTCTCCAGGGGGGTGACATTCTGCTTGGCAGGGATACCGTAGCGGCCTGCCTTCTCAATGCTCTCCCAACCGCTGCCGAAGGAGACGGTGTTACCCTTGCCGTCGCTCATGCGAACGGTCTTCAGGTCGTTGTCGATGGTGAGTGCCTCGCTGTTCTTCACACGCAGATACTGCGACGTGGGGGAATAGACAAGATAGGGCATGCCGGCCTGGATGCCGTCGGCAGTGCAGTCGACGAAATAGAGGTTCAGGGTGCTGCCCTCTTGGCGGATGCCTGCCAGGCGCTCTACCTTCAGGCCTTTGGCGGCTGTGGCCAACTGGTCGGCTGTCAGCGACATAGGCAGACACAGCGTGTTATAGCCTGCGAAGAAATAGCGATTCAACTGGATGGTCTGGTCGCTGTTCTGCAGCATTTCCACGTTCAGCTTCGAGGAACTGGCATAGACGTTCTTAACTTTGTTTTGTGCAAAAGCGGTCGTACAGACTGCTGTTGCAACGGCCATTGTGAGTACAAGATGTTTCATATGCTATTAAGTTTTAAGTGCTTAGTCTGGGCGCAAAGTTACAAAATAGTTTTCAAAACTACCAAGAAATTAATAATAATTTCGTACCTTTGCCGCACAATTCTTAGAAAAGGCATGTTCGACATACAGAAAATACGCGAGGATTTCCCCATTCTGCAACGGGAAGTATACGGTAGGCCGCTGGTCTATCTGGACAATGCTGCGACGACGCAGAAGCCGCTCTGCGTGCTCGACGCCATGCGCGATGAGTACCTGAACGTGAACGCCAACGTGCATCGTGGTGTTCACTACCTCAGTCAGCAGGCTACCGACCTGCACGAGGCTGCCCGCGAGACGGTTCGCGCCTTCATCAATGCACGGAAGACGGAGGAGATTGTCTTTACACGCGGCACTACGGAGGCCATCAACCTGGTGGCCAGCTCGTTCTGCGAATCGCAGATGCAGCCGGGCGACGAGATTCTGGTGACGGAGATGGAACACCACTCGAACATCGTGTCGTGGCAACTGCAGGCCATGAAGCGTGGCATCGTGGTGAAGCACCTGCCGATAACCGACGACGGGCTGCTTGACCTCGAAAACATCACTAACTACCTAACACCCAACACCAAAATTATCAGCATCGCTCACGTGAGCAACGTGCTGGGTACAATCAACCCCGTTGCCGACATCATCCGCATAGCCCACGAACGGGGCATCCCCGTCCTGATAGACGCTGCACAGAGTGCGCCCCACATGAAGATTGACGTGCAGGCACTGGACTGCGACTTCCTGGCACTCAGCGGCCATAAGATGTATGGCCCGACGGGCATCGGCGTACTCTACGGCAAGGAGGAATGGCTGGAGAAGCTGCCGCCCTATCAGGGTGGTGGCGAGATGATTGACAAGGTGACGTGGGAGAAGACCACCTTCGAGCGACTGCCCTTCAAGTTCGAGGCAGGAACACCCGACTATGTGGCGACGCACGGGCTGGCTACTGCCATCAAGTATATGGAGGGGATTGGCCTCAGCAACATCGAGGCACACGAGAAGGAGCTGACCAGCTACTGCATGGAGCAGCTGCAGGACATAGAGGGCCTGACCATCTATGGTCCATCACCCAACACCCATCACCCATCACCCATCAAGGATGCCGTGGTATCGTTCAATGTGGGCGACATCCATCATCTGGACATTGGCACGCTGCTCGACCGTCTGGGCATTGCCGTCCGTACCGGTCACCACTGCGCACAGCCCCTGATGGACCGTCTGGGCATCTCGGGAACGGTGCGAGCATCGTTTGCCCTCTACAACACGCGCGAGGAGGTTGACGCACTGGTCAACGGACTGCGTCGCGTCGTGCAGATGTTTTAGGGAAGGAGTAAAGAAGAGAAGAGAAATTAATAAATAAGACTGAAGATATGAAGATTGCATTGATAGGCTACGGCAAGATGGGCAAGATGATTGAGCAGATTGCCCGTGACCGCGGTCATGAGATTGTCAGCATCATCGACATTGACAACCAACAGGACTTTGACAGTCCAGAGTTTGCATCGGCCGACGTGGCCATTGAGTTCACAGCACCACAGGCTGCCTACGGCAACTACCTGAAGGCGTGGGAGAAGGGCGTGAAGGTGGTCAGCGGCTCAACGGGCTGGATGACAGAGCACGGCGACGACGTTCGTCAGGCCTGCGCCAACGGCAAGACGCTGTTCTGGGCCTCGAACTTCTCAATAGGCGTTGCCATCTTCTCGGCCGTCAACCGCTACTTAGCCAAGATCATGAACCAGTTCCCACAGTACGACGTGGAGATGGAGGAGACGCACCACGTGCACAAGCTCGACCACCCCAGCGGCACAGCCATCACGCTGGCCGAGGAGATTGTAGAGAACATAGACCGCAAGGAAGCATGGAAGGAGGACACGACGGACAAGAAGTACCTGCGCGTGGACCACATCCGTCGCGGCGAGGTGCCCGGCATACATACCATCCGCTACGACTCGGAGGCCGACCTCATCACCATTACCCACGACGCCCACAGCCGCAAGGGCTTTGCACTGGGTGCCGTACTGGCTGCTGAGTTCACCAAGGACAATCAAGGTCTGCTGACCATTAGCGATATGTTTAAATTCTAAAATCAGATAAAGAAAGGTTAAGGACATCTTCCTTGCGCAACCATTCCCTCTGGCGTTGCGTCAAACCAGTGATATAAAAACTGAGACATGAAGAAAAAACAAGAAATCAACCCTCGTAAGCAATGGACGAAGTTCATCGTCGTATTGGTGCTCTACCTGCTGTTCCTCTATTGGGTAGGCTCATGGTGGGGACTACTCGTCGTTCCGTTCATCTATGACGTGTATATCACCAAGAAAATCAAGTGGCAGTGGTGGAAGGAGACTGAAGGCCCGGTGCGCTGGGTCATGTCGTGGGTCGACGCACTGGTGTTCGCACTGGTGGCCGTCTACTTCATCAACCTGTTCTTCTTCCAGAACTACGTGATTCCATCGAGTTCGCTGGAGAAGTCGCTGCTGACGGGTGACTACCTGTTCGTATCGAAGGTGAGCTACGGCCCCCGCATTCCGGAGACTCCGCTGACAATGCCGCTGACACAGCACACGCTGCCCGTCTTCGAATGTAAGAGCTACATTGAGTGGCCACACTGGGACTACCGTCGTGTGAAGGGCTTCGGCAAGGTGGAGCAGAACGACATCGTGGTGTTCAACTACCCTGCCGGCGACACCATCTGCAACAACCAGCAGTACCAGACGGAGTACTACCGCCTGTGCTACATGCTGGGCTACCAGATGTATCCGCAGCGCCCTGACGTCGACAGCCTGTCGGCAGAGCAGCGCTACCAGTTCTTCCAGACCATTTACAACACGGGGCGCCAACAGATTCTGGACCATTTCGCCGACTTCGGTGGCGTGTCGACACGTCCCACGGACCGTCGCGAGAACTACGTAAAGCGCTGCGTGGGACTGCCCGGACAGACATTGGAGATACGCAACCAGAAGGTATTCATCGACGGAAAGCTCAACAAGGAGCCCGACCAGGCACAGCACAGTTACAACGTGAAGCTGAAGCGCCACTTCACCGACGAGGAGATGAAGGAATGGGGCATCACGATGGAGGAGCTGGGCTACCTGAACAGCTTCGGAGCCATGCCGATGACAAAGCAGACGGTGGAGATACTGAAGAAGCGTACCGACATCGTGGAGAGCATTGAGCCCAACGAAGAGGCCGACGAATGGGACATCTACCCGCAGAACGGCAACTACCACTGGACGCGCGACAACTACGGTCCCATCTGGATTCCTGCCAAGGGCAAGAGCATCGACCTGACACTCGACAACCTGCCCATCTACGAGCGCCCGATCCGTGCCTATGAGGGCAACACCTTGGAGGTTAAGGACGGCAAGATCATCATCAACGGCAAGGAGGCCAAGAGCTATACCTTCAAACTGGACTACTACTGGATGATGGGCGACAACCGCCACAACTCTGCCGACTCCCGCTACTGGGGTTTCGTGCCTGAGGACCATATCGTGGGCAAGCCAATCTTCATCTGGTGGTCTTCCGACCCCGATCGCGGTGGTCTGGGCGGCATCCGCTGGAACCGTCTGTTCCGCTTCGTCGATAACATCAAGTAGCCGACGGTGTGTTGTTATGGACATACTGTTAGCCACCACCTATTTTGGCCCCGTACAGTGGTACCAGAAGCTGTACCGTGCTGACAGCGTCATCATCGATGCCGACGAGCCCTTCATGAAGCAGAGCTACCGCAACCGCTGCTACATAGCGGCAGCCAACGGCGTGCAGGCGCTGACGGTACCCATTGAGAAAGCACGGCTGACACGCGACGTGCGCATCAGCGACCACGGCGACTGGCGTCGTGTCCACTGGAACGCCATCGTCTCTGCCTACGGCGAGTCGCCCTTCTTTGAGTATTATCAAGACGACCTGCGCCCCTTCTACGAGCAGCGCTGGGACTTCCTCTACGACTTCAACGAGGCGATACGCCAGACCATGTGCGACCTCATCGACATCCCCTCTCACCTCTCGCCTCTCACCTCTCACCTCTCGTCACTCACAGACCTCCGAACAGCCATCAACCCCAAGCATCCTGCCCCTGATGCCGACTTTCAGGCAAAGCCATACTATCAGGTCTATGCCTCACGCTATGGTTTCCAGCCCAACCTCTCGGTGCTTGACCTGCTGCTGAACATGGGGCCGGAGAGCATCTTCTATCTATGATATTTGGTGGTTTGCTTGCTTATTCGTATCTTTAACTGACGTTGAAAGTAGGCTGCACCTCAGAAATACTCAAATAAATTTGGTATTTCGTTCGGTTTGCACTATCTTTGCACACAAATTGACAACCAATAAAGATGAAAACTATCACGAAAACCGCTTTAACAGTATTGGCCGCCCTGACCATGACGGCCTGTAACCAGAATAAGTTCCAGGTTGAAGGCGAGATTGCAAATGCCAAAGACTCCATGCTCTATTTTGAGAACGTCGGACTGGCTGGCACAGAGATTCTCGACTCCGTGAAGCTCAATGAAGACGGCAGCTTCGCATTCAGCCATGAAGCTCCTGAGGCACCGGAATTCTATCGCCTGCGCATCAGTGACCAGATTATCAACATCGCCATCGATTCGACAGAGACTGTCACCATAAAGGCACAGTGTCCGGCTATGGCCACTCAGTATGAGGTGGAAGGCTCGGAGAACTGCCAGAAGATAAAGGAACTGGCCCTGAAACAGATTGCCCTGCAGGGACAGTTCATTGCCCTTGAACGCAACATGCAACTGGACCGTGACCAGGTGAGAGACTCCATCATGAAGATGCTGAACGCCTATAAGGAGGATGTCAAGACAAACTACATCTTCAAAGAGCCCAATAAGTCGTATGCCTATTTCGCACTCTTCCAGACAATAGGCCCATGGCTCATCTTCGACCCGAAATCGAACCGCGACGACGTGAAGGTCTTTGCCGCTGTCGCCACCAGCTGGGACACTTATCATCCTGGAGCACTGCGTGGCGAGAACCTGCATAACATTGCCATTGAGGGCATGAAGAACGTACGCATCGTGGACAATGCCAATCAGCAGACGGTGGAGAGCAGCAGGATTGTAGAATCGGGCATCATCGACATTGAGCTGACCGACAACAAAGGCAAGAAGCGCCAGCTGAGCAGCCTGAAAGGTCAGGTGGTACTGCTCGACTTCCATGTCTTTGCAATGGAGGATTCGCCCAAACGTATCCTGATGTTGCGCGAACTTTATAATAAATATCACGCACAGGGACTTGAGGTCTTCCAGGTGTCGTACGACAGCGACGAGCACTTCTGGAAGCAGCAGACAGCAGCTCTGCCGTGGATCAGTGTCCGCGATGCCGACGGCCTGCAGTCACAGCGACTCCTGTACTACAATATTCAGACATTACCCGACTTCTTCCTCATTGACCGACAGAACAACCTCGTGAAACGGTCGAGCCAGATGAAGGATGTCGATGCAGAAATAAAGGCGCTGTTGTAACAGCGCCTTTTTCTTTCGTATATCGTTACGACCGACTTTATACGGAAATCAGAAACTCTGCAGCCAGGCCTTCAGTTCCAACAGCATCTCAGCATGGAACTGAAAGGACGAACGGATACCCCATCCGTGACCTCCCGTAGGATATACATGCAACGTGGCAGGCACATCATGACGATAGCACTCCTGATAGTAGTTGGCACCATTGGCAGGCAACACGGCTGAGTCGTCATCGCTCAAGGCAATGAAAGCGCGTGGCGTGGCACGTGTCACCTGAAGGTCGTTGCTGTACTCCTGCTCCAGTTTCTTCAGTTCGCGCTTGGAAGAACTGCTGCCGAGGAAATTGTCGTGCGAGCCCTTATGCGTAAAACTGGGGTCCATCGTAATGACCGGATAGAACAGTATCTGGAAGTCAGGCTTCGCCTCGCCCTTGGCGTGGGTGGCGATGGTAGAGGCCAGATGGCCACCTGCCGAGAATCCCATGATACCAATCTGCTGAGGGTCAATATTCCACAACTTGGCATTACGGCGCACAAGACGAATGGCTTCCTCTGCATCGCTGATGGGAACCTCATAGTTTCCACGCGGCATGCGGTATTTCAAGACGACGAGGGCAATGCCCTGCTGATTGAAGAACGATGCCCAGTCTGTTCCTTCGTGGGCCATCGCCAAATGGCTGTAGCCTCCTCCTGGACAGCACACGACGGCGCGTCCCGTGGCTTTCTTGGCATTAGGCAGGAACACAGTAACCTGCGCCGTGTCAGTAGGGTTGCCGTTATTGTTGGGCGCACCTGACACCCAGAGATTATACACCTTTCCTTTCTGTGCCGTAGCTGTCGTTGCCGCTATCATCATTGCTACCAAGACTAATAGTTTTACTGTCGTTTTCATCGTTTTCTCGAATTTGTGTGCAAAAGTAGTGCAAACCGAACGAAATACCAAATTTATTTGAGTATTTCTGAGGTGCAGCCTACCTTTAATGACACTCACGAAGCCGCTTTTTCCTTAAAAAAACAAAAAAAATCCATATATAATAAGGTATATGAGAAAGTTTTGCGTACTTTTGCGCCCCAAAGTTAACAAAAAGTGACATAGGTATGCAAAAGAATTTGGTTATCGTGGAGTCTCCTGCCAAAGCAAAGACCATTGAGAAGTTTCTTGGAAAGGACTTCAAGGTCATGTCGAGCTATGGGCACATCCGCGACCTAAAGAAGAAGGAATTAAGTATTGACGAGAAGTCGCTGGAACCAGAATATGAAATCCCCGACGAGAAGAAGAAACTGGTCGGCGAACTGAAGAAGCAAGCCAAGGACGCCGAGAAGGTGTGGTTGGCATCCGATGAAGACCGCGAGGGAGAGGCTATTTCCTGGCACCTTTGCGAGGTGCTCGGTCTGGACGAAGAGAAAACCAACCGTATCGTGTTCCACGAGATTACCAAGCCCGCTATTCTTGCTGCTATTGAGAATCCGCGTCGTCTGGACATGAATCTCGTGAATGCCCAGCAGGCACGCCGTGTACTCGACCGCCTTGTTGGCTTCAAGCTGTCGCCCGTATTGTGGCGTAAGGTGAAGCCCGCCCTGTCGGCCGGTCGCGTGCAGAGCGTTGCCGTACGACTGATTGTAGAGCGCGAACGTGAGTTGCAGGCTTTCAAAAGCGAACCCTACTATAGCGTGAACGCCATCTTTGGCGTCACCAATGCCGATGGTTCACAGAGCGAGGTCAAGGCCCTGCTCAGCAGCCGTCTGAAGACCCACGAGGAAGTTCTTGCTTTCCTGGAGTCATGCAAGGAAGCAACCTTCACCGTTGAGTCGGTACAGAAGAAGCCGATGCGTCGCACGCCGGCTCCTCCCTTCACAACCTCAACGCTGCAGCAGGAAGCTGCCCGCAAGCTCGGCTTCACCGTGAGCCAGACCATGATGGTGGCTCAGCGCCTTTACGAAAGCGGTCGCATCACCTACATGCGTACCGACTCCGTGAATCTGTCGAGTCTCTGTGTCAATGCCGCTAAGGAGGAAATCGCAAAACTCTATGGCGAGCAGTACTCCAAGCCCCGTCAGTATCACACCAGTTCGAAGGGAGCGCAGGAGGCTCACGAGGCCATCCGTCCTACCTATATGGATCAGTCGTCTATTGACGGAACTGCTCAGGAGAAGAAGCTCTACGACCTCATCTGGAAGCGTACTATCGCATCGCAGATGGCCGACGCCGAACTGGAGAAGACAACGGTTAGCATTACCAACAGCAACCAGTCAACAGCCAACGGCCAGTTCGTTGCCCAAGGCGAGGTTGTCAAGTTCGACGGTTTCATCAAGGTCTATCGCGAATCGTCTGACGACGAGGAGCTGGACAACGAGTACAGCCACGTACTGCCGCCGTTGCAGAAGGGCGTAGAACTGGCTCGCCGTGAGATCTTGGCCACAGAGCGCTTCAGCCAGGGTCCCCAGCGCTATACTGAGGCCTCGCTGGTACACAAGCTCGAAGAACTGGGCATCGGCCGTCCGTCAACATACGCCCCCACCATCTCTACCATCCAACAGCGCGAGTATGTGCAGAAGGGTGACAAGAAAGGCGAGGAACGCACCTATACCATCGACACCCTGAAAGGTAAGATTATTACCCAGAAGACACGCAAGGAGATGGCTGGCTCTGACAAGGGAAAACTGCTGCCTACCGACATCGGCATGGTGGTCAACGACTTCCTGATGGACAACTTCTGTGAGATTATGGACTATAACTTCACCGCAAAGGTGGAGCAGGACTTCGACCGTATTGCCGAAGGTGACGAGGCTTGGACAAAGATGCTTGCCTCGTTTGACAAGAGCTTCGAGCCCACCGTCGATAAGGCGATGAATAGTCGCAAGGAACACAAAGCCGGCGAGCGACAACTGGGTACTGACCCCAAGACCGGTAAGCCCGTCTTCGTTAAGATTGGTCGCTTCGGTCCTGTGGTACAGATAGGCACTGCCGAAGACAAGGAAAAGCCACGCTTCGCTCAGCTGCCCAAGGAGCAGAGCATGGAAACCATCACCCTTGAAGAGGCACTCGCCCTGTTCCAATTGCCACGCGAGATTGGCGATTTCGAAGGTCAGACCGTTGTCATCGGTGCAGGCCGCTTTGGTCCTTATGTGTTGCATGAGAAGAAATACATCTCCCTGCCTAAGGGCGCCGACCCGATGTCCTTCACTTTGGAGGAGGCCATTAAACTCATCGAGGAGAAGCGTCAACAGGAGACACAGAAACACTTGAAGATCTTCGCCGAAGACGAGAAACTGGAAGTGCTGAACGGCCGCTATGGTCCCTATCTCGTTTACGATGGCAAGAACTACCGTTTGCCCAAGGCCATGCATGAGCGTGCTGCCAAACTAGGCTACGAGGAGTGTATGGCAATCATCAATAAAGCTAAGAATTAAAAGTGAAAAGGATCATCCTGATAGGCTACATGGGCTCCGGCAAAACTACTGTCGGACGCTCACTGGCAAAAGAATTGGGTATGCCTTTCTACGACCTCGATTGGTATATCGAGAGTCGTATGCGTAAGAAAGTGTCGCAAATTTTTGCCGAGCGTGGCGAAGAGGGATTCCGCCAGATAGAACAGAACATGCTGCATGAAGTGGCAGAGTTCGAGGATGTTGTCATCAGTTGTGGCGGTGGTACCCCCTGCTTCTTCGACAACATGGACTACATGAACAGTCAGGCGCAGGTCGTTTGGCTGAAGGCAACGCCCGAGGTACTGCATCGCCACCTGCTCATGGGCAAGGGCGACCGTCCACTGCTAAAGGGCAAGACGCCCGACGAGCTCATTGCCTTTATCCGCGAACAACTGGAGTACCGCGAGCAGTTCTATTCCAAGGCCCGCTATATGCTGGATGTCTCGCTCATGGATAACTACGACAAGATACAGATTACCGTTCAAAAACTCAAAGAACTATTAGACTTATAAGTCTCAAGACCCATTAGTTCCATAAGACCCACAAGACCTATGAAGAAATGGACCATCGACGACGCCCGCGAGCTGTATAACATCAACGGCTGGGGCACGAGTTATTTCGGCATCAACGACGCCGGAAACGTGTTTGTCACACCTTGTAAGGATTCCACGCAGATTGACTTGCGCGAGGTGATGGATGAGCTGGCACTGCGCGACGTGACGGCTCCCGTCCTGCTACGTTTCCCCGACATTCTGGACAACCGCATCGAGAAGACGTGGAGCTGTTTCAAGAAAGCCGCCAAGGAATACGAATACAAGGGCGAGAACTACGTCATCTACCCCATCAAGGTGAACCAGATGCAGCCCGTCGTCGAGGAGATTATCTCGCATGGCCGTAAGTTCAACCTCGGTCTGGAGGCTGGCTCAAAGCCTGAGCTGCACGCCGTATTGGCCGTTCAGTGCCAGAGCGACTCTGTCATCGTCTGCAACGGCTACAAGGACCAGAGCTATATCGAGCTGGCCCTGCTGGCACAGAAAATGGGTAAGCGCATCTTCATCGTCGTGGAGAAGCTGAACGAGCTGGACATCATAGCCAAGATAGCTAAGAAGCTCGACGTGCGCCCCAACCTCGGCATCCGCATCAAGCTGGCCTCCAGCGGAAGCGGCAAGTGGGAAGAGAGCGGTGGCGACGCTTCTAAGTTCGGTCTGACGAGTGCCGAACTGCTGGAGGCTCTCGATGTACTTGATAAGAAAGATATGCGCGACTGTCTGAAGCTCATCCATTTCCACATCGGTTCGCAGATTACCAAGATTCGCCGCATACAGACAGCTCTACGCGAGGCTTCTCAGTTCTATATCCAACTGCACAAGATGGGCTACGGCGTTGAGTTTGTTGACTGTGGTGGTGGTCTGGGCGTCGACTACGACGGCACACGCTCACCCAGCAGTGAGTCGTCAGTGAACTACTCTATTCAGGAGTACGTCAACGACTGCATCTACACGTTTGTCGATGCTGCCAACAAGAACGGACTGCCCCACCCCAACATCATTACCGAGAGCGGCCGTTCACTGGCTGCCCACCACTCGGTGCTGGTCATCAACGTGCTGGAGACGGCCTCGCTGCCCGAGATGCCCGAGGAGTTTGAGCCCGACGAGAACTCACACCAGCTGGTAAAGGACCTGTACGAGATCTGGGACAACCTGAGTCCTCGCAATGTGCTGGAGGACTGGCATGACGCTGAACAGATACGCGAGGAGGTACTCGACCTCTTTGCCCACGGCATTGTCGACCTGAAGACACGTGCCGAGATTGAGGCTATGTACTGGAGCGTCTGCCACGAAATCAACGCACTGACGAAGTCGCTGAAGCATGTACCCGAGGAGCTGATGAATATTGACAAACTGCTGGCCGACAAATATTTCTGCAACTTCTCGCTCTTCCAGTCGTTGCCCGACTCATGGGCCATCGACCAGATATTCCCCATCATGCCCATCCAGCGACTCAACGAACGTCCTACGCGCAATGCCACACTGCAGGACATTACCTGCGACTCCGATGGCAAAATCGCATCGTTCGTCACCAACCGTCATAACTCCCACTCGCTGCCCGTCCACACACTGAAGAAGACCGAGGACTACTACCTTGGTGTCTTCCTCGTCGGTGCCTATCAGGAGATCCTGGGCGATATGCACAACCTCTTCGGCGACACTACCGCCGTCCACATCTCCGTCAAGGATGGTAAGTACCACATTGACCAGGTCATCGACGGTGAGACCGTTGCCGAGGTGCTCGACTATGTGCAGTACGATCCGAAGAAACTGGTGCGCCAGCTCGAAATCTGGGTAACAAAGAGCGTCAAGGAAGGCCGCATCACCCTCGAAGAGGGCAAGGAGTTCCTCTCCACCTACCGCTCAGGCCTTTACGGCTACACCTATTTGGAATAATGATTCATAATAGAATAAAAAAGCCGAAAGTGTGATGACTTTCGGCTTTTATTTTTTTCTGTTTACAAGGGATAGTCCTCGAAAGCGTAGAGCACGGTGCTTAGGTAGCGCTCGCCAGTGTCGGGCAGCAGCACCACAATCTTCTTGCCCTGGTTCTCGGGACGCTTGGCCACCTCGATGGCGGCGTAGAGGGCAGCACCGGCCGAGATGCCTACGAGCAGGCCTTCGGACTGGGCTATCTCGCGACCAGTGCGGATGGCGGCGTCGTTCTCAACGTCGAAGACCTCGTCGATGACGTCGGCATCGTAGGTCTTGGGCACGAAGCCGGCACCGATGCCCTGAATCTTGTGGGGACCGCTCTGGCCGCCGTTGAGGACGGGCGACGACTTGGGCTCGACGGCGATGACCTTGATATTGGGGTTCTGCTCCTTCAGGTACTTGCCCGTGCCGCTGATGGTACCGCCAGTACCTACACCGCCAATGAAGATATCGACCTTGCCGTCGGTGTCGCGCCAGATCTCGGGGCCTGTGGTGGCGTAGTGCTTGGCGGGGTTAGCGCCGTTCTCGAACTGCTGCAGGATGACGCTGCCGGGAATGGAGTCGCGCAGCTCCTCGGCGGCGCGGATGGCACCTGGCATACCGTCTTTACCAGAGGTCAGTCGTACCTCGGCACCATAGGCCTTCACGAGGTTGCGACGCTCCACGCTCATGGTCTCGGGCATGGTAAGGATAAGATGGTAGCCCTTGACGGCCGATACCAGTGCCAGTCCTACGCCCGTGTTTCCGCTGGTGGGCTCGATGATGGTGGCGCCGGGCTTCAGGATGCCCTTCTGCTCTGCGTCCTCAATCATGGCCAGCGCAATGCGGTCTTTCACGCTACCGCCGGGGTTAAAGAACTCTACTTTGGCTATAACAGGGGTCTGCAGACCCTTTGCCTGTGAATACTTGTTGAGCTCAAGAAGTGGGGTGTTGCCGACGAGCTCGGTCAGCTGTTTTGCAATGTTTGCCATAATCTTATCCTTTTATAATTAATAATGTTTTTTACTTTTTTACAGTGCAAGGACAGTGCGAGCCGAGCGCAATCGAATTCATTCGAATTGCCGAGGCGATGCCTGTTCTCGCGATGTGTTGAAAACACAGCGCAAAGTTACGGCGATTTCCGCACTCCCACAATCCCCCCAATGTGGCATTCTATATACCAAACGTTTGGTATTCCGCATAAACAATCTGTCTGTTGGGCGTTTTTTCGAGGAAAATGACTACCTTTGCAGCAGAATAAACCTAAAATGATGAATAACTTGAAGTTGATGTTGTTGACGCTTGCATTGCTGGGCGCTACAACGATGAGCAGTGCACGAAACGCGGCACTGAAGCCACGACTGGTGGTGTGCACGGACATTGCACCGGCTGACGTGGAACCCGACGACATGGAGTCGATGGTACACCTGATGGCCTATGCTGATATGTTCGAGATAGAGGCACTGATAACATCGGTAGGATGGAACTGCGACCCGTATCCTCTGGAGTGGTCACAATATCTGTATCGCGTGATTAAAGCCTACGCCATAGATGTGCCAAACCTGATGAAGCGCTCCGGACAGAAGAAGTTCCAATCGTTGAAGAAGGAGAACGGTCAGCAACGCATCGGCTATTGGCCAAGTGCAGAGTATCTCACCAAGCGCGCCGTTATGGGTAGCATGTATGGTGGCATCCGTTCCATTGGTGAGCGCAACGATTCGCCGGGCAGTGAGCTACTGATTCGTTTGGCCGACGAAGATGACCCTCGTCCCATTTATGTAGCCGCATGGGGTGGCGCCAATACACTGGCGCAAGCTATTTGGCGTGTCAAGCAGACGCGAAGTGCGGATGAAGTCAGAAAGTTCGTGCGTAAGTTCCGCATCTATACCATTACCGATCAGGATATGGACTACGCCCACCGTATGGATCGTGCCCGCAGCTCCCACATGTGGCTGCGCAAGGAGTTTAAGGATGACCTGCAGTTCATCTGGGATGAAGGAGCTTGGCAGGAACAATGCGAACTGGGTAAGCGGAGTTGGGAGTCTATACAGCAGAACATTCAAGGCAAAGGAGCCTTGGGTAAGGAGTATCCTAACTACAAATGGGGTGTGGAAGGCGATACGCCGAGCTTCCTCTATGTAATGCCCAATGGCCTCAACGACCCGGAAGACCCCACACAAGCAGGATGGGCGGGTTACCACGAACGCGGCCTGTGTCCTGACTCGCTGACGACGGCATGGACCTCGTGGCAGGAGCCCTTGCGTAGCATCAGCGTAAATTATAAGCGACGTTTCTATCCTGATGAGCTCAACGACTTCATGGCCCGTATGCAGTGGGCCGACAAGGGCGAGGGAAATCACAATCCCATCTTGGTGGTAAACGGTCATCAAGGCCCTTCGCCTCTGGTGCTTCACGTTAAAGCTGGCAAGACCATTCGTCTGGATGCCTCAAAAACATCCGACCCTGAGCATCATGCCATGCATTTCCAGTGGTGGCAGCAGCCGGAGATAGGAACAGCCAAGCTGACCATTGACCATGCCCAAAACGTCGTTGCCTCCATACGCATCCCAGCCGATGCCGCAGGCCAGACCCTCCACATCGTTTGTGAGGTCTGCGACCACGGACCATTCTCCCTGAAGTCCTATCAGAGAGTCGTCTTGGTGATAAAGTAAGAGCTATTCCTATTTGAACAGGTACTGCGCAAATTCGTGGAGCGATTTGCGCCACACCTGCCACTCATGATCACCGGGATAGGAGTTGAAACGGACATTCACACCACCGTCGCGCATCTTCTTCACAATGTTACGAGTATATTCTATACGGGGATCCTGCTCGCCACAGCTCAGGAAGAACACATCCAGTTGTTGGTTGAATGCCTTCGTAGCCGTCAGCATACCCGGCACCTCTTTCTCAAGATCGAAGTTTGAAGCACCCTGAATACCACCGAACATACCCGTAGAGAATACACCGACATTGGCAAACACCTCAGGAGAGCGCAAACCGATATAGAACGACTGTCCGCCACCCATTGACAGCCCGCACATAGCACGGCTCTTGCGGTCCTTCTTCACACGGAAAGTCTTCTCCACAAAGGGAATAACATTCTCCAACAGCTCACTGCGGAAGGTCTGCATGCCCTGCCAGCTATAGCCACCACCCATACCGCCGTTACGCGAACGGACGTTGCTGTTCGAACTGACGACAATCATCGGAACGGCCTTGCCGGCAGCTATCAGGTTATCCATGATCTGAGCCGTCCTACCCTGCTCCATCCAACCGCGATGGTCTTCACCGCCACCATGCTGGATATAGACTACAGGATACGTCTGCTGACTCTCATCGTATCCGGCAGGTGTATAGACCATCAACGGACGCCACGACTCATCCACCTTAGAATAATAATAGATGGTACGCACGTTGCCATGCGGCACGTCCTGCACCTCGAAGTCGTTCATCCCCGACTCCTTGATTTCTATAGCACTCGACCAGCGACTGCAGCCATAGAATGTCTGGCTGGCAGGATCGGCCACCGACACGCCGTCGATAACGAGCGAATAATAATGAAAACCGGGCACCTGCGGCTTCGTGGTTACTGTCCATGCACCACGCTCGTCTTTGGTCATATCATACTTCGTGCCACCCAGATCAATCTGAACACGCTGAGCCTGTGGGGCGTTCACGCGGAACATCACACTCCCATCGGCCAACACACGCGGATAGGCTCCGTTTACGTTAGTCACAGGAGAGTAGGACCCCTCGGGGAAGTTCTCGACACGCGCACCGCCAAAGCCTTGAGCGGTCACTTGAGCACAGCTAACAGCCGCCAATATGGCGATCAGCGTCATTCGGATTGTTCTCATAACATGTAAAATCTATTAAATCTATGGGCAAAAGTAATGATATTTGTCGGAATATCACTAAATTTGTACTCAAAATTAACTAAGTTTATTCTTCGCTACGCAACAATTCAAATAAGAATACCAATCGACATGAAAAGACTACATCTGCTACTGACGCTACTCGCACTGGCTCTGACGATGACGGGCCAGAACCCGCAACTGGGTGATTACGGCTACCTCTATTGCCACATGAACGGCAACGGACGCGCTTGGACGGCCTATGCCCTGAGTCGCGACGGATTCCACTATCACGACCTGCTACACGGCGACTCGGTGTTCAGCGATGCCGAGCATGCCCGCATCGAAGGTGCCACCCGCGATGCCTATATCTTCCGTCGTCACGACAGTACGGGCTACCTGATGCTCTGTACTGATATGAACGTCGGAGCCTTCAAACGTCTGAACAAGCAGGCTGAGTGGGACAACTACGGTATCACTTTGCTGCGCAGCGACGACCTGATTCACTGGGAGTCCACCTCATTCGACTACCGTAAAGGCCCTGCTATCTTCAGCAATCCGAAGGCCAAGAGCGTTTATAAGAATTGGGCGACCATCAACCGCGTCTGGGCACCACAGGCCGTCTGGGACCCCACCTATCGCTGGCCTGACGGACGAAAGGGTGGCTATTTCGTCTATTACTCCATGTGGAACCGCGCTGAGGAGAAGTACGACCGCATGTACTACTCCTATGCCAACGAGGACTTCACGGAACTCACGCAGCCACGCCTGCTCTTCGACTGGGGCTATGCCACCATCGATGCCGACATCAACTGGCTGGACAGCGACCGCCAGTGGCACATGATGATCAAGAAGGAGGGTGGACAGCCCGGCCTTTTCACCTCGGCAGCCAAGAAACTGACGGGCCCGTGGCCCGAGCCCGTGGCCGATGACTACGTGAACTTCGAGGGCAAGAAGAAGTGCGAGGGTGTCTCGGCCTTCCAACTGGCTGGCGACGACGAGTGGACCATTGCCTACATCGAGTATTCATCGCGCCCCAGAAACTATCGCCTCTGTAAGGCCGACAAGTTCATGCGCAACTTCCGCGAACCTCGCAATATCGAGGGTGTCAGCGGTCCACAGCACGGCTCGTTCCTGCGTCTGACAAAGGCCGAGTACGACCGTCTGGAAGAGTGGAGCAATTCTCTCACCCAAGACCTCTCACCCCTCACCTCTCACCTCTCACCTCTCACTGACGGCTGGCTCTTCAGTCGCGACAAGCGGCAGTGGCAGACCGTCAGCGTGCCTCACGACTGGGCCATTAGCGGACCCTTCGACAAGAAGTGGGACCTGCAGGTGGTGGCCATCGAGCAGAACGGCGAGACAACACCTACCGAGAAGAGCGGTCGCTCAGGCTCCCTGCCCTGGATAGGCGAGGGCCACTACAAGCGCAACATCTTTATCCCGGCCGGCTTCAGCGGCCACGCCGAACTGCTGTTCGACGGTGCTATGGCAGAGCCAACGGTCTATGTTGATGGACGGAAAGCAGGCTATTGGGCCTACGGCTACAACGCCTTCCGCGTCGACATCACCAACTTCGTAAAACCTGGCGCCAACCTCGTTGAGGTCGATCTCCAGAATGTCGAGGAGAGCTCGCGCTGGTATCCTGGTGCCGGCATCTACCGTCCAGTGACGCTTATGCTGAGTGGCAACGACTGGATAGACCCCTGGAAGACATATATCCACACCACGTCGATAGCCGACGGACAGGCCACCGTCGAGGTGACGTGTGGCGCAGGCAGTCCCGTGAACGATGGTATGGCCTTCGAGGTGGAGTTGCGCGATCAGCGTGGTCGCATCGTCGACCATCGCCACGTTTCTCTCACCTCTCCCCTCTCCCCTCTCGCTTCTATGTCGATGACTGTCAAGCAGCCACAGCTCTGGACACCTGAGACTCCTTATCTATATAAGGCGCACATCAAGCTCATGCGCAACGGCCAACTGCTCGATGAGGTTGTGCAGAATGTGGGACTGCGCACCGTCAAGGTGTCTAAGGAAGGGGGCTTCCAACTCAATGGCGTCACTCGCAAACTCAAGGGTGTCTGTCTGCACCACGACCTTGGGCCCCTCGGTGCTGCTGTCAACAAAGCGGCTCTGATTCGCCAAATCAAGACCATGAAGGCGATGGGCTGCGATGCCATCCGTACCTCTCACAATATGCCCTCGCAGATGCAGATGGACCTCTGCGACTCGCTGGGCATGATGGTGATGGCCGAGTCGTTCGACATGTGGCGTTACCCCAAGTGCAAGAACGGCTATTCGCGCTTCTTCGACGAGTGGAGCGACCGCGACATTGAGAACCTCGTGCTGGCCAACCGCAACCACCCCTCCATCGTCATGTGGTCCATCGGCAACGAGATTCCCGAGCAGGGCGACAAGAAGGCCGTTGCCATCATCGAGCGTCTGCAGGGCCTCTGCCATAAGCTCGACCCCTCGCGTCCTGTCACGCAGGGTCTCGACCGCGTTGACAATGCCCTGCAGAGTGGCTTTGCACAGGCAATGGACATTCCCGGACTGAACTACCGACTGCCCAAATACGAGCAGGCCTACAAGACGCTGACACACGGTTTCCTGCTGGGTTCCGAGACGACTTCGACAGTCAGCTCGCGTGGTGTCTATAAGTTCCCTGTCGAGACCACCGACAACTCGCGTTACGCCTCTTGGGCTCCCGGCTACGACCCCTCGGCCATCAAGGATGCCGACGGTCAGTGCTCCAGCTACGATGTGGAGTACTGCGCGTGGTCGAACCTGCCCGACGACGACTGGCGCCGACAGGAGGACTATCCCTGGGTTATTGGCGAATTCGTATGGACGGGTTACGACTACTTAGGCGAGCCAACACCCTATGACGAGTATTGGCCCAGTCGCTCGAGCTACTTTGGCATCTGCGACCTTGCCGGACTGCCCAAGGACCGCTACTACCTCTATCGCTCCCATTGGAACACGACGGAGCACACCATCCATCTGCTGCCCCACTGGACGTGGCCCGGTCGCGAAGGCCAGGTAACCCCCGTCTATTGCTACACCGACTACCCTGAGGGCGAGCTCTTCGTCAACGGCAAGAGTCAAGGCCGTATCCGTAAGGTCAAGGAGACCGCTGGCCAGTGGAAGCCCGAGAACCGTCTCGACCGCTACCGTCTGCGCTGGAACAACGTCGTTTACGAGCCCGGCGAAGTCAAAGTTGTTGTCTATGACGAACAGGGCCAGAAGGCTGGCGAGCAGACCATCCGCACAGCCGGACAGCCCACGAACCTTAAGCTCGACGTCTGGACCCAGCACAGTGACCTCTCACCTCTAAAATCTGACGGTCAGGACCTCGCCTTCATCACCGTCTCGCTCGTTGATGCCGACGGCACACTCATCCCCGATGCAGCCGACCAGCTACGCTTCGAGGTCGAGGGCGCTGGCACCTTCCGTGCTGCCTGCAATGGCGATGCCACCTCGCTCGAGCCCTTCACCACTCCCACCATGCGCCTCTTCAACGGCCAGCTCGTTGTCATCGTCCAGGCCGGCTACCGTCCTGGTCCCCTGACGCTGAAAGTCATCAACGACCAGCGCCATCTGACGCAGCAGGTGACCATTGACGTGAAATAAATAGAGGAAACTCAACTACTATTAGTCGTATCTCCATGAGATACGCGCGTATCTCAACGAGATAGAGAGCTATCTCGTTGAGTTTCGTCAGGGCACGACTTTCGTGAAATACTCAATGAGTATTGCGCAATACTCATTGAGTATTTTTCAATACCCGGCCCCTCGTCGATATCATTCTTCATTCACAAGAAGCCCCTTAGTCCCTCATTTTCTTCTGAAACACCCACCTGCAGGGCGTTTCAGAATGAGGGGCTTTTCTAAAAACCCCCTCATAACCCCCTCATTTACCCCCACTATGCGCCGTCAATTCTCACTACCATCGTAAATGCCTCAATGAATGATTTATGAGGGATTTTATGAGGGGACTGAGTGGGGGCTATGAGGGACTTACGTCGCAACCCCCTCATCTCGAAACACCGATAAACACAGGCATTCTGGGAGATTATGAGGGGGTGTGGGGGCGAAACACAAATTCTGTCGTCACAGCGCGAACTCATCCACTATCCACGAGAAAACAACTTTTTCTCATTATTTCTTCTGATTTTGTTGGATGTTTAAGAAATAATCTCTATCTTTGCAATCACCAATATAAACATCCAATCTAAGACGAAAGACATAACTATGTTGTACCCAAGAATGTCTTCGCCCGCATCGAGGCCTTAGAGCCTCTGTTTGCTGACAAGCAGCAGGAGTTTAAGGAGAAGTATTTGTAATTCTGAACGCAGTGCGTTCACAATTTGTCTATAAGTATGAAAACTGAGATACAAACATATACAACACTTTTACGCCACATCAAACAAAGAGTGGCTCAAGCCCAACAACGTGCAATCTATTCTGCAAATGAAGAGGTGTTGCAGATGTATTGGGATGTTGGCGAAATGCTTACTGGTAGTCAGGTGGCAGACGGATGGGGACAGAAAACCCTTGAGCGACTGTCTGTTGATTTGAAAAATGAATTTCCAAAGATAAAAGGGTTCTCAGTGCGTAATATGCAATTCATGATGCAGTTTTACGAAGAGTATAACAAGGAACTGACATTGCCCAAATATAATACGCCTGCAATTACGAAATCGCCAATTTCGCAATTGAATAAAAATACAAAAATGGATAAATATCCAATTGCGCAATCGCCAATTTCGCAATTGCCAACATACAACTTTGAGTTGCCTGTAAAGCATCTGTCGTGGACTCACAATTTGGTGCTAATCCAGAAAGTAAAGGACATTCGCGCTCGTTATTGGTATATGATACAGTGTATTAAATCAAACTGGAGAGTTGACTACCTGAAGGAGGTTATTGCCCGAGATGACTATAGCAAACACGGAGCGTTGGCGAATAACTTTGCAGAAACTCTTCCTACGAACGAAGCGCGTGAGGTGTCATCGATGCTAAAAGATCCTTATATCTTCGACATGCTGACTTTTACTGACGAATACAATGAGCGCGATGTTGAAATAGGATTGGTAAAACATGTAGAGCAGTTCTTGGTGGAGATGGGTGCTGGCTTTGGCTTTATGGGTAGGCAATACCACATAGAGGTGTCTGGTGATGATTATTATATAGACCTGCTGATGTATAATGCGTTCATGCATAGATATTTGGTTGTAGAACTAAAGAATACAGATTTTAAGCCGGAATATATAGGCAAGTTAAATTTCTATTGTTCTGCAGTTGATGACATCCTTTGTCGTGAGGGAGATAATCGCACTATAGGTTTGCTGCTTTGTAAAACAAAGGATAAGGTAAAGGCTGAATATGCATTGCGCGACATTATTAAGCCTATTGGTATCTCTGATTATGAGCTTGGGCAAGTCCTACCCAATGATTTCAGAGGCAGTCTTCCAACAATTGAGGAGATAGAGAGTGAGTTCGAAGAGAGTAGTAAGGAGGACGAGTAATGGATAGAAGTAAGTGACATATACTAGGTTCTGTCATTTTCATAACTCGTTGAGTTTCGCGCAATACTCAATGAGTATTTCAGAATAGTCATCCACTCTCCACAGGAAAACAACTTTTTCTCATTATTTCTTCTGATTTTGTTGGATGTTTCACAAATAATCTCTATCTTTGCACCTAATCATTGGCACATGGCTTCAGAGGAGGTCGCCAGTGGGACTTTTGTGGGTAAATAATAGCATCAGCTATTTATTCAGAGTATCATGAAACCTAGGAAATTTCAATGATGTAGTGCTCTTGAGTAAGTCAGCCGATGCCCGTGCTTTGGCGCGGGCATGACTTATATCTAGCACTACAGGTACATTCCTAGGACCTCATGATACGAGAGAAGAGCCATGACTCGCGCTTCTTTTGTGTCCTGAGGTCTCTTAGAATATACCTGTAAACAAGCCTGAAGATATAGTCTGATTGCTCATAAAACTACACATATGAGTAATAATTACGATAACAAAGTATGATGAGTGTGTCACAAATGCTTTTGTGATTTGTATAAAAAAGGAATAGCCTACGCCTAATGCTAAGATACCTACCAGAGAATGCTGGGTTCAAGACTGACTTAATAGTTCTGTCTAATGAAACTCTACGAGTCGGCATAATAGATGCTGACTTGTTAGATCATGGGACTAGACATCCGAATCTCGTTCTACTGAAAATATCAGCTTTTTGCAAGGAATATGGGCATATTGTTAGGCTGGTTTCAAGTTACGACGAGCTGATGGCAAATGGCAATCCCATTATTACGGATTGTGACTACGACCTGCTGGTAATGTCAAAAGTGTTTAAGTTTACACAAATTCCCAATTTTATTAGTCTCTTAATTCACCAACATCTTATCTTTTATGGAGGAACAGGTTTCTTTGAGATAAATGGCCCTAACCTTCCTGATGAGGTGGAGCACCACGCTCCAGATTATACTCTTTATAATGAGTATATTGAGACAGACACTAGGGGTAATGAAAAACTAAAAAAGCGCAGATGGGATGACTATCTAAGCTATTCGATAGGTTTTACCACTCGTGGATGTATCCGCCATTGCGGTTTCTGTGTTAATCGTCTGCTGAATAGAGTTGTTGAATGGTCGCCCGTTTCAGAATTCCTCGATGAGAACAGAAAGAATATATACCTTTGGGATGACAACATCATGGCAGCGCCACCAAAAGTATTTGCCAAGGTGATGGAAGATTTGAAGAAAACAGGCAAGCCTTTCCAGTTTCGTCAAGGTATGGATATTCGCTTGATGACAGAGCAGAAAGCGAAGTTGCTAAGCGAAGTCAAATATCATGGTGATTATATCTTTGCTTTTGACCACTACAGGATGGATGATCCCAATGAAAAACGCCAAGTTGAACAAACAATTAAGGGACTCAAAATTTGGAGGTCTCATTGCCGCAAATCTACTAAGCTTTATGTTCTTGTGGCATATGACAGCCAAGATGAGACAGATATCGAAGGTACGTTTTTCAGAATAAAGATCTTGATGGAACATGGTTGCCTGCCATATATAATGAGATTCGAGGAGTACAACAATTCTCGTTTTAAGAGTATGTACACGCAACTGGCTCGTTGGTGCAATCAGCCAGGTTTCTACAAAAAAATGAGTTTCCGTCAGTATTGTGTCAGAAATGAAGAATACCATCAAGGAACTCAGAATTTGACACCCAAAGGCAAGTATAACAAGAAGCTAAGGATCCCCAAGGGATACCCAAAGAAAGATAATTATTGCGCGTGTTATCAGACAATGCTCGACTTTGAAGCAGAGTTTCCAGACATAGCCAAGAAATATTTTGATTTAAGATTTGAAGAGTTGAACCCATATAAACTAGTGAAGCGATGAAACAAGCCGTATTACAAATGTTGCCTACAGCGAGTATTAATCTGGATAAAGATAATCCTCGCATCAAACACTATCTTGAACAGTATAAGGAGATTAGTAGTGAACTTATCGCCCTTGCGTTGTCGGACAACAGTAGTGAAGGGAGTTCAACTACCTATCATTCTTTGCGTGATTCCATCAAAGAAAGCAGGGGTATCATTCACCCCATTGTGGTGAGTCATGAGCCAGATGGGTCATACGTTGTCATTGAGGGTAATACCCGTTTGCAGATATACA
>Ga0310696_10002085_pt1 | contig 27227 bp, 23 predicted proteins | sample AusTroGonzalo_MG_4_FD_203885 | JGI IMG/M metagenome (GOLD analysis project Ga0310696, IMG submission 203885) | Bovine rumen microbial communities from tropical cattle in Woodstock, Queensland, Australia - Gonzalo_02 (v2) (version 2) | ecosystem: Host-associated > Mammals > Digestive system >...
AGCTTGGTGATGTCCCAGGGGCTGGCGCCGATGGCCTTGCGGATGCCGAACTCGTGCGTGCGCTCCTTGACGGTGATGAGCATGATGTTGCTCACGCCGACGATGCCGCCGAGCAGGGTGAAGAGGCCGATCACCCAGAGCGCCGTGCTCAGGATGCGCTCACCCTTGTTCATCTGAAGATGCTCTGCGAAGCTGTTCCAGATGCCGATGGCGCGTTCGTCATCCGGGGCGGCGCGGTGGCGTTTGTTGATGGCGGCGCGGTATTCTTTCTCGAAGGCGTCGCTCTCCGCTTGGGAGTTCAGCCCGTGGAAGGAGAAAATGATTTCGTCGATGGCTTTCCCCTTGCCATAGACCGTCCGGACCGTGGTGAACGGCGCGTAGAACGTGTTGCTGTTGCTCGACTCGTCGGATTTCGTGACGCCGACCACCCGCCACATCATCCCGCCGATCTTGACGAATTTGCCGATCATGGACTTCGCCAGGACGGCGGAGTTGTCGCCGGACACGCTGAAACGGCGCCGGCCGATCTGCGCCCCGCTGTCGGTGACGCCCTCGCCGAGCAGGTTCTCGACGATGCTCTCCGGCAGGACGACCACCTTGCGGCGTTCGCGGATGTCCTTTTCGTTGAGGAAGCGCCCTTCGATCACTTCGATCTTCTCCATCTGCTGGCGGGCGGGATAATTGCCTTCCATCTGGCCGGAGACGTACTTCTTGCCGTAGTTGATCGTGGCGCTGTTGCTGACCGTGGGGGCCACGTCGTCCACATATTGGCTGAACAGGGGACCGGCCGTCACGTCCGCGTCGCCCTGGTCCAGCTCGATGCGGCGGCCTTCCCGGAGGCCGTCATAGGGTTTGGAGGTCCGGCGGGGCCAGACTTCCATCGTGTTCGTGGAGAGGCCTTCGCCGCCCCGGAGGAACGCGTTCATCAGGCCGTTGCCGGCGCCCAGCAGCACGATGAGCATGAAGATGCCCCAGGACACCGCGAAGCCCGTGAGGCAGGTGCGGAGCTTGTTGCGCCGGATGCTCTCCCAAATTTCTGTAAAGACGTCTCTCATTTCATGATGGTATTGACGCCGAACTGGGAGGCGTGGTGCTGGCGGTTGTCTTCGATCTTACCGATGATGCCGTCCTTGATGTGGACGATCTTGTCGGTGCAGTTGGCGACGCCGCTCTCGTGGGTGACCACGATGATGGTCACTTTCTCCTCGCGGTTGAGCTGGCCGAGCAGCTGCATCACCTCCTCGGAGGTCTTGGAGTCGAGGGCGCCCGTGGGCTCGTCGGCGAGGATGATCTGCGGGTGGGTGATCAGCGAGCGGGCGATGGCCACGCGCTGCTTCTGGCCGCCGGACATCTCGTTGGGATAGTGCTTCGCCCAGTCGGCCAGGCCCAGGCGGTCGAGGTATTCCATCGCCAGCTGGTGGCGCTTGGCGCGGGGGACGCCCTGGTAGAAGAGCGGCAGCTCGACGTTCTCGACGGCGGTCTTGAAGCCGATCAGGTTGAAGGACTGGAAGATGAAGCCGATCAGGTGGTTGCGGTAGTCGGCCGCCTGCCGCTCCGTGAGGCCCCGGATGAGGCGCCCGTCGATGTAGTATTCGCCGGTGTCGTAGTTGTCCAGGATGCCCAGGATGTTGAGCAGGGTGGATTTGCCGGAGCCGGAGGCGCCCATGATGGAGACGAACTCCCCGCGGTCTATTTCGAGGTTGATGCCCTTCAGCACGTGGAGGGGCTGACCGTTGTTGTATGTCTTGTTTACGTCTTTGAGTTCGATGAGCATATGTGTACTATTGAACTATTACACTGCAAAGGTACATATCTTTTTTATTTCTGCAAGATATTTTTTGTTTTTTCTGAAATTTCAGATTCGCTTGCGATGCAAAGATACTACTTTTTATTGAATAACAATAATATTTTATTGCGTTTTGGCGAAATTTTATCATTTTCTTCTAACCAGCTCTTATTATGGACGTTTATGTCGCACTTATGTTAAGCGGCCGCCCGGCAAAAAAAAGGGAAGGTCCCGTCGAAGGGCCTTCCCACAATAGCAATTATCGTTCCTTAAATCTTGTCGCGGATCAAAAGATAGTACACGATGAATCCGACCCAGCTGAATGCCACCACGGCGATGGAGAGGAGGATCTTGTAGAGGGGCTCAAGTTTGTTGTGCTTGAAGATGTCGAGCACGCACCACACGGCGGCCACGATGCCCAGGATGTAAACGATGGTTCCGATCATAAGATATAGATTTTAAGGGATATTCTGTCTTGAGAATTCGCAGCCGCACCAGGTCTGGTTGTAGAAGCCCTGCTCCCGGATCACCTCGTTCCGCCTTTCTTGCAAACCTCCCTTTCGCCAGTTCTCCACCCAGAAGACTACGGGCAAGCCAGCCGCTTCCGTTACGCTGCAGGCGGTGGTGCCGGCTTCGTTCACCTGGTCCAGGTCCTTCCAGCGGGAGGAGGCCAGGGTGGTGGCGAGGACGGGGAGGCCGCGGGCGGCGGCGTATTTCGCGGCGCGCTCCAGGCGGAAGCGGAAGCAGGCGGCGCAGCGCGCGCCGCGTTCCGGTTCGCGTTCCAGGCCGCGGACGGCCTCCAGCCAGGCGTCGTGGTCGTATTCGTCCACCACGAGCTCGACCCCGAGCGCATCCGCGTAGCGCCGCAACTCCCCCAGCCGAAGGTCGTACTCCGCGCGCGGATATATATTGGAGTTGCTGAAGAAGACGGTCGGCCGTATCCCGTTGGCGAGCAGACATTCGAGCACCGCGCCGCTGCAGGGGGCGCAGCAGGCGTGCAGCAATATGTCCTTCGCGCCGCCGGGCGCCTCGACCTTGCGCATAGGCTATTCGATGGTGTTGATGTCAATCAGGTTGTTCAGGATGGCGTACACCGTCAGGCCCGGCACCGTTTTGATCCCGGTCTTGCGGGTGATGTTCTTGCGGTGGGTGATCACGGTGTTGATGGAGATGTTGTGCTTGTCGGCGATCTCCTTGTTGAGCAGGCCCTGAGCCACGCTGACCAGGATTTCCTTCTCGCGATCGGACAGTTCCGCCCGCTCCTCCGCCTCCTCTTCCCGGGTGCGCGGTCGCTCATGGAGGCGCTGCGGGTTCTCCAGCAGGCGCACCATCGGCACGAGGATGTTGTCCTCAATGTAGGTGTGGCATTTCAGGTCCTCCTGGAGCACGAAGATGCGCAGCAGCAGCTCCGTCCCCACCTGCGGGTCGCACTCGGGCGGCAGGGATTTCATCACAAGGTTCTTGATGTCGGACAGCTTCTCGTCGATGTTGGAATGGTTCTCCTCAAAGCGGTCGATGCTGAAGCCCGTGCTGTTCTGGCCGATGATCAGCCCCTGGACGTACGGGATGACCTCCTCTTCCTCGAAGCCGAAATGGTTCCGGAGCTCGGACTTGTAGCCCCGGAAGAAGTTCCAGACTACCTCCTGCTGCCGCTTCGGGCACGGCTCCAGCAGGCGCGCGACCGCCGCCTCCATCCCCACGATCGAACGGCTCAGGTAGTAGTCGTGCGAGCGGTGGAGGTAGCGCAAGATGTCGCCCACATGGCAGCGGCGCAGCAGTTCCATCGACGGCTTGAAGTTGGGGAAGGAATACACTTCGCACAGCAGGAGCACCGTGTCCGGGTCCAGGCCGGACTGGATACAGACGTCCGAGAGGGTCTTTTCGCCGAAACTCCCATCGATCCCCACGCGCGATAACACACCGAGCAAACGGTAGTTGGCCTCCACGAGGTCAGCCACTTTCATCTTCGCTGAAAACTTCTTGTCCATACCTATGCAAAATTAATCAATCTTGTGGAAAAAATTTGCGTTTTCCGGAATTATCCCTATTTTTGCAGTCCCAAAGTAGAACTGCGGCAGTGGTGAAATGGTAGACACGCTACTTTGAGGGGGTAGTGGGCGTTGGCCTGTGTGAGTTCGAGTCTCACCTGCCGCACAGAAAGGCAACTTCTTCGGAAGTTGCCTTTTTTCTTGTAACCCCGTTGCTTTTTAGAACTTAATCCCTATCTTTGCAGTGTCATGTGATTGACAACTTACTAGGAACTTTGAAAGACGGACACCTACCCTTAATAGATGTCCGTCTTCTTTTATGTTCTACCGAGGGGAGGTGCTGATACGAGGGAGTCGTTGTCCTTACACCTAGTAAAATATTATCACATGCATAGAAGGACAAGACCAAGATTCGTTCTCTACTCCATTAGGATGGAGGTAGAAAAGATTGTCAAAGTGAAGGCGTACAAACGCCTCCGCAACGGCATCGTCGAGAAAGTCCGCAGTCATTACCGAAGGTATTAAGGGTGCCTTTCGTTGTTGAACAACGGACTGTGCCGCAAGGCGCTCTATCCTATCCCCTCGGTTTTTTCATTTGGTTTGGGCAAAAAATAGTACTATTCGAACCAAACGGAAGAGTATATCCGCAAAAGAAGACCTATCTTTGCACCGTTAAACGATTAATGTATTACCGATATGAAGACTATTCGTTGCTTTTCTGTCTTTTTTGCACTGCTTCTGAGCGCTTTCTCCGCGATGGCCCAGCCGGAGGACCGGAGCTATATCCGGGATATGGTTGACGCAATGGGCGGCCGCAATGTCGCCATTACGAAAACGAACGGCGACCTGATGCTTTACGACAAGAACGGTTGGGCGGCCAACGGGTGCCCGGAAGGTCTGACCAACGCGCTCAAGGAACTGGAGACGGACGATGAATTCATCGACGATGTCCAGCTGACGGAGAATGGCAGCTGGCTGATTCTCTACGGTAACAACGGTCTCGTTTACGAAGGCATTCCCGAGGATCTTGAAGAAGTCTTGACGGAGTACAACAAGAACAACGCCGTCATCCACTCGATCACATTCAACGACGACGGAGATTGGATTGTCATCACCTCGGACGAGGTCGTCTCTTCCGATTCGGATCTGACCGACTACCTGATTGAGAGCCAGGACGAGTACGGCTCCCTCTGGACCGCGTGCATCACCGACGACGGGATGGTCGCCGTCTTCAAAAACGGCTACCAGTTCCTCGGAGAGGTCCCCAGCGGCCTGAGGAAGGCCCTGAGCGAGACGGAGATCGACGTCTACCGCCTCAAGATTGCCGGCGAGTCCTGGTTCTTCTCTGACGGCGAGGAAGAGAACGATTACGATATGTAAAAAAGAACTGCTTCGGCAGTTCTTTTTTTGTCATTCCGGAATTCGGGGTGCGCAGAAGGCCGATTTGCCCCCCGATGGAAGAATTTTGGGCGTCCGGGGGCAAATCGGCCTCCCACGCCCCCCGAAGGCAGCTTTTCGGCACCGCCGCCTCCCGGTTACGGTGGTCGGCGGTTACAGGATGGCGCGTCGCCGAGCTCGACCGAAGGGCTCGCTCCGCGCCACCTGTTGCCGGGCACGAGGAGGGCCGGTTCCGTGGCGGGCAAGTAGTTTTGGTGCGCACCGGGCATCAAACCTCAGCCCTTGATGCCCAGGTGACAACCGCCGCATAAAAGCAAAAGCCAATCACCTTTGTAAGTGATTGGCTTTCTTTAGTGAGGCTTAGCAGATTTGAACTGCTGACCTCTTGCCTGTCAAGCAAGCGCTCTGAACCAGCTGAGCTAAAGCCTCGATTGGGACTGCAAAGATACAACTTTTTTCAAAAAAGCATCGGCTTTCCTGAAAAAACTTGGAGATTCGCCGGTCAAGCCGGCGAATGACGGGATAATCAAGCCGGCGAATGACGGCGCGTTAGCGGCCGCAAGGGGTCACAGGGGGCGGCTTAGCCCCCTTCAATGATTCGAAGAGGATATTCCTTGCTGAAGGTCAGCAGGACCTCGCGGTAGCCCATGGCGCCGAGCAGGCGCTTGAGTTGGCCGGCGGCGGAGAGTTCCGCCTGCTCCAGCACCCCGGCCTCGATGGCGTCGGCGCGCAGGCGCTGCTTGGCCTGCAGGATGATGCCGACCGTCTCCTCGTGGGTGCGGTGGCCCGCGAAGACCTCATAGTCGGCGGGGTTGATGACCACGTCGAGGATCTCCACCGGGGGCAGGGTGACGCGCAGGGTATCTCCGGAGACGGAGCAGTCCGACGGCTGCATCCGGGTCAGGTCGAATCCCGCCCGTACGCGCCCTTTGCAGATGATCACGAAATCGCCGCTCCCCGTCAGGCGGTTGATGCCGCTGAGGCGCTTGAGTTCTCCGAGATAGGATTCGTCGCGGTCGGTCAGGACCAGCTCCTCGTAATAGCCGGCGCTGGAAAGTTCGCCGATACGGCGCACCTCCTCCACAACGGCTGCCGTGCGCTCGATCTCCAACTCGCGCCTGCGTTTGTCCTGCGGACGGAGCAGCAGGACCAGCAGGATGGCGAGCACCAGCGAGAGGGGCAGCAGGTAGCGCAGGGGGACGTGGAGGGACGTTTTCATTCGAAGCTGATCTGAATGTTTTCGAAGCCCATCTGCTCCAGCATCGGGCGGAAGAATTCAAGGGCGTTGGTCTCCGCCTCGGCCAGGATGCCCAGCTCCGGCAGGTCGCGCATCACCGAACGCTCCCCCTGCTTGAGCAGGGCCTGGCGTTCGCTGTCGCTGAAGCGCTGGCGGAAGCCGGTGACGTCCTCGTACTCGAGACGGATCTCCTCCGGCGGAAGGTTGACGGAGAACACGGTGGCGTGCGGGAGCACCAGCGAGACAGAACGCGAAGATTCGTCCACGACCATCTTCTCCAGCGGCACGCGCTCCAGGTCGATGCCCGCCTTGATGTGGGCGGTACAGGAGAAGAGGATGCGGCGGTTGCCGATCTTGAACCATTCGCCCTCGTCGCGCGCCCGCACGGCCTTGCGCACGGTGTACTCGACCGTCCCCAGCTCGGCGCTGCGGCTCAGCAGCTCGAGCCGCTCGGTCAGCTGCTGCTGGAGCGGGACTTTCCGGGCGCAACCGGAAAGGGTGAGGGCCAGGAGGAGCACCAGGAAAGGGATGACGGAAGCGGGGCGGGTCATTGGGCGATTGTTTCGGCGGGCATCTCCGCAGGAGCCTCGGCCGGGGCGCCGTTGATCAGGGCGTCCAGCTTCTGCCCGACGGCGGAGAGGCCGGCGATGGTCGTGTCCTTGGACAGGACGAGGAAGGATTTCACGGCGTCCAGCATCGCCTGGCGCCGTACTTTCGCACCCGCTTTGCCCGCCAGGGCGTCGGCGCCTTCGCGCAGGTAGGCGAGGGTCACGTGGCCGATGCGCAGCGAGAGCAGGGTGTTGGCGGTGCCGTCCACCAGCGACTTGGTGACGGTGCCCACCAGGGGGATGCCCGAGAGCGCCTTGAGCTGGAGCATCTCCGGGTCCACCTCCACCTTGTCGAGGGCGTCGGAGAGGTAGTAGCTGAAGAGCGAGGTCGCGAGGATGCGGGTGTACTGCCGCCCGAGCTGGCCCCAGGTGGGGCGGTAACCGGAGCAGCGGATCACATCCGCGATCATGCGGCAGTTGATGACCAGCGAGGTGATGGCGTCCACGCGGCCGTTCTGCGAGACCGTCGTGATCAGGAAGACCGTTTTCGCCCATTGCTGGATGTGCAGGAGCGCCTTGTCGAAGCGGCGGTCCAGCTCACTCTGGATGATACCGCGGAGTTCCGCGAGGTCATAATAGCTTTCGACCTGTGCGAGCAGCTCCTTGCGCCGGGCGGCGGCCTCTTCGTCGGGCAGGTCGCCCAGGTTGTCGGCGAGCGACAGGGCGAAGGATTTCAGTTCACCGCGCAACTCGGGGCTGTCTTCGGCGGCCGGATCCACGGAGAGCTTGGGGAAAGGCTTCGCCAGCAGGATGCGGCAGGTCGGGACCACCACGAACCATACGAACGCCGCCAGCAGCAGGCCGTAGAACACCCACGCCAGGACGGGCGACGCCGCGCTGAGCTTGTCGCCGATGGTGATGATGCTGCCCCACAGCAGGATCAGGAGTACGGCAAGCAGCGCAAGGCCGAGGGTGATCAGAAACTTCTTCATATCAGATGATGATGTCTTTCAGTTGCTTCTGCAGGGACTCCAGGGTGTCGAGGAGCGCCTCTTCCCGGGGGCTGATCATCGGCGCGAGCCGGGCAGCGAAACGCGCGCGGACCTGCTGGAGATAGCCGGCCTCGATGCGCTCGATTTCCGCGGTCAGCATCCGCCGGAGGTTCTGGATGGAACGGTCGTCGTCCGCCCCGTAGAAATAGTGCTCCATATTGGCCACCGCCTCGCGAACGGCCTCCGGCTTAAGGTGGAAAAGCGAAGGGCGGATGAAGCGGCGGACCTTGTCCTCCGGAATGTTCCGCTCGCACTGCGCGCGCACTTCCTCCAAGGCCGGGAACGACCCCAGCGGCGTGGAAAGGCGGCCGTTCACCGCGTCGAGGCTGTCGCGCTGCTTGTCGCCGAAGAGGCGGTATAGGCGCTTGGTCAGCTTCTCGTCCACGTCGAAGAGGTATTCCCCGAGGATCTCTTGCAGGATGGCGAGGCACTCTTTGTTGGACATCGACTTGTTGACCAGGCTCTTGGCGAGGGTTTTGAAGGTGGCGCGGTTGGCGTCTTCCGAGATGTTGGCAATGATCTCCTCGCGCTCGTCCTGCGTGAGGCCCAGCGTCTTATCGAGTTCGTCGACGTGCTGCTGCAGGGCCTGGCGGTCCTGGCGTTTGGTGTCCAGCTCCTGCGTGCGCTCCCAGATCTTCTTCACGAGGTCGTCGCGCAGTTTGTCGGTACGCTCCAGGCAGCGCTCCATCCGCTGGGCGCCGATGCGGGAGGTGATTTTCTCGTAGAGGCGGTCTTCGACAGCCTCGAATTCGTGCCAGGCCTGCTCGAGCTCCGGCTGGCAATCGGGGCGTGCGCCGCCCTTCAGGTAGTCCGAAACCATCCCGAGGTTGAGGCAGCTGACGTAGTCCGGCTCGATGTTGAAGCCCTTGTGCTTGATCTCCTCGTATTCGCTGCGGCTCTGGCGCTCCACCTCGGCCTGGCGGGCCTGGGGCGTCTGCCACCAGGAAGCGTCGAAGATGTTGTGGACGAGGTAGACGGGCACGGAACCGTTGTACTCGCGCAGTTTGTCGAGGTACTCGTTGGAGGTCACGTTGAAGGCCGACACGGAGCTGTGGACGAAGAGGATCAGGTCCACACGCTTGGACATCGCGTCGTAGAGGGCGCTGGAGAGGTTGATGCGGTTGCCGTCGAAGCCGGGCATGTCCGCCAGGAACACCTTGCCGCCGCCCGGGCCCTGGAGCATCTTGGAGGCGGGGGTGGTGATGGCGGTGATGATGGAGTTGTCGTGGCGGTTGTAGGACGGGGCGATGTAGGTCTCGATGTTCTCGTCGCTGAGCGGATAGGACTCGCGGGTGAGGTGTTCGCGCAGTTCGGCGTCATCCTCCACGATGCCGCGCAGCTTGTCGATGATCAGGTCCAGATCCTTCTCCTTGCGGGATTCGTCCTTGGAGGAGTAGATTTCGATGGCGGGTTCCGCGCCCGCTTCGGCGCTGGAAATGATGGTCGGGCGGAGGGTGCATTCCAGCTTGTCGGTCGGGCTCACGTAGCGGTGGGCCAGCAGGTTCACCAGGGTGGACTTGCCGGACTTGACCGGGCCCACGACCAGCATGATGAAGGATCCGTGGCGGTACTCCATCGACCGCCGCCAGAGCCTTTTCAGGCCGGCGGAGACCTCCTCGTCCGCCTCCAAAGCAGGCGCGTAGCGGTCGTACAGCTCCTTCAGCAGGGCGGAGATGGTATCGAGCTTCTTTTCGTTCGTGTTTGCCATAGACCGCTAAATTAGAAAAAACGGCGCGGAAGTCCAAAAAAAGGAGAAATCCTTATCTTTGTATCTTATACGATGATGCTATGAGTTCTGCCGAAAAACCAGCCCCGGGCGAACAGGATTATAAGTACGCGAACGAATTGCGTGAGCTGATCCATGAGAAGGTTCTGGAGAAGGTCCGTTTGACCGATCCCGGGATTGATACGGTCGTCGACCCCTATCCGGTGGACGCCTATTTCCAATGGAATTGGGAGTATCCGGGTGCGTGGTACCTGATCGTGGCCATCCCGGAAGGGTTCAAAAGCCGGAATGCGTTTATCGATTTCCTCGTCGGGAAAACCCTGGAGCGGCAGAAGGACTCTTATTTCCGTGTCATCTCGAACCAGGTCCGGTTCGGTTACGGATTCAAAACGGTCGACGGGCAAAGGCTGTACTTTGCCTGGCACGGTTATCCCAACCGGAACGACGACTTTTTCACCACCAGCGAGATCAGCGAAAGCGAGTTTGACGAGATCGGCCGGGAGTATCCGGAAGAGATCTCCGCGGACCGCGAGACGGCCGAAGCCTTCCGGAACAAATACGTGGATCACCACCCGGTGCTTCTCGAAGGCTGGAACCGGCTGCTGTAGGTCTAGCGGCGGCCCTCATTTCCCGCTCCCGGGCACGCGGGAAGGCCTTTCCGTTCCCGGCGGCCTTTTATTTGCCCTCCCGGGCAGATCCAGGGCCGTTTCCGTGCCCCGGGAATAATTATTCCGACCAGTAGACGACGCGGCGGACTTTCTTGTAGACCGTGGTGTACTCCTGGGCCTCTTCTTCGAAGCCTTCTTCGTAGGCCTTTACGTGGAAGGTCTCGAGGCGCTCGGTCCAGTTGCCCTTGGCGTCGAACGCGGTGTACTCGAACTGGATGTCACCCTCTTCGTTCCAGCCTTCGGAACCGCTCATGAAGGTGGCGCTGACCGGATAGACCTTGTCGCCCTCGTAGGTGTACTCGTAGGTGTCGCACCACTCCCAGCCGCCGATCTCCTCTTTGCTCACACGGTTCTGATTGTCATATTCGAAGGTATAGGAGAAGAACGACTCGATGTCGAGATCCTCGTAGTCGTCTTCCTCCTCGACGTGCATGTTGTCGTAAGACACGAGACGGCCTTCGGTATCGCGCTCGAGGACCGTCTTCTTACCGATGCCGCGCACGAAAGCGCCGTCGGCGTCATATTCATACGGGAGGCCGTAGGTGTCCAGGGTGATGCGGCCTTCGGCATCAAAGGTGAATTCCAGACGCTCCTCGCCGGTCGTGGGCACGACCTCCGCCAGGTCTTCATCGGTGGAAGACACGATGGACTGGGTCAAATAAACTTGTTTCACGTCGCCGAGCAGGCCGAACGAAAGGGCATCAGAGGGTTTGTTCTCTTTGGGCTGGCAGGCCGCTACGGCGAGCACAGCCGGAATGATCCATAATTTTTTCATTTCTATAAGGTTTAACACTGTTATTCGGTGATGACTTTCGCCAGGAGGCGGATTCCGGCCTCCATCCGGGAGGCGTCGAGGAAGGAGAAATTGAGGCGCATCGTGTTGCGGTGCGAGCCGTCGGGATAGAAGAAGGAGCCGGCCACATAAGCCACCCCGGCCGACAGCGCCCGGTCGTAGAGCGCCACGGTGTCGAAGCCCTCCGGCAGGGTCAGGAAGAGGAATAGGCCCCCTTCGGGATGCGTCCAGGAGACTCCCTGCGGCATATATTGCTCCAGCAGGGCGAGCATCTTGTCCCGCTTGGCGCGGTAGAGCGCGATGCTCTTCTGCAGGTTCGCGTCCAGCGCGCCGCTGCCCATGAACTCCGCCGCGATGTACTGGTCAAGAATCGGCGGGCAGAGGTCGAGCGACTGCTTGCAGACGTAGATCTGGTCCAGCAGCTCCTCCGGCCCGAGGATCCAGCCGAGGCGGAAGCCCGGAGCGAAAATCTTGGAGAAACTCCCCAGATGGAGCGTCCGCTCGGGCGCCAGCGAATAAATCGTCGGCACCGGCTCGCCGCTGTAGCGCAGCTCCCGGTACGGACTGTCCTCCACGATGAGGAAATCCTGCTCCCGCGCCAGGGCCACCAGCGCCTCGCGCTCCGAGAGGCTCATCGTCTCCCCGCTCGGATTCTGGAAATCCGGGATCACGTAGCAGAACTTCGGCTTCTTGGCGACCGGGGCGCCAAGCGTTCTAACTTCTGCCCGGTAGGATTTGAAGGACTGCAGGGCGCCCAGGTACGTGGGGGCGGTGGTCAGGACGACGTCGCCGGGATTCACGAAGACGCGCGTGCAGACATCGATCCCCTGCTGCGACGAAGTCGTGATCTGCACATTCGCCACCGGCACGCCGTAGCGCCGGGAGATCACCTCGCGCAGCTCGGGAACACCCTGCGTCGCCCCGTACTGAAGCGCCTTGGCGCCATAACGCTCGAGCACCTGCGCGCTGATGCGGCGGATGTCGTCGATGGGGAAGGTCGCCGCGTCCGGATAGCCCCCCGCGAAAGAATAGATCGCCGAGAGATCCACCTTCTTGAAGATCTCGCGGACGGGTGAGCGCATGAACGACCGGACGTCGTCGGAAAAGAACTTATCGTATCTCATCAGCCGGACCGGTCAGGTAAACATCGGTAAAACAATTCTCGCCAGGCACGAAATCCACCGCCAGCCGCGCAATCCGCGCTTGAATATCGTAGTGGTGAGGGTCGCCGATCACGTCGGCGAATGACGGACTGGCGTGCGCGGGCGTTGCGGAGGTCGGAGCCGAAATTGGTTTTTCGGCAAACTTGTCCGAAAAATAATCTCGGTCCGGCCGCGAGGAAGCCAGGAAGGCGGCAATCGCAGAAGCAGTAATCCCGGTGCCGCAGGCGAGCGTCTCCCCCTCGACCCCCTTCTCGAACGTCCGCACGCGAAGCGTCCCGTCGGGATCGACGGACACGAAGTTGGCATTTGCGCCGATCGGCGCAAAAACGGGGTCCCAGCGCGCCCGGCGGCCTTCTTCCTCCACATCGACCGCTTCGGCGTCCGGCACGAAGCGCACGAAATGGCGCGTGCCCGTGTCGAGGAACCAGCCGTCCAGCGCCGGGTGGAAGGTCCGCACGTCGATCATCCGGATGCGCACGGTCTTGCGGTCGCCGTCGCGCGCGAGAATCTCGCCGGTATGTTCGCCGTCGGCCGCGATGAAACGGAAGATGCGTCCGTCCGCCGGGGTGAGGCCCAGCGCGTCGGCAAAGGCCACGATGCAGCGCCCGCCGTTGCCGCACATCATCCCGCCGGAGCCGTCGGAATTATAATACTCCATCCGGAAATCGTAGTCCGGGTCGGCAGTCAGGATCATCAGGCCGTCGGCGCCGATGCGGCCGTCCGCGGCCGCGAACCCGTGCTCCCGGTCGCAGAGTTCCGCAATTTTCCCGGCCGTCCGGAACGCCGACACATCGGCATTCCGGCCGTCCAGGACCACGAAATCGTTGCCTGCGCCCGAGTATTTATGGAGCTGCACCATCAGCGGAGCATGTCTTCGAGCGTGACGGAACCGGCCGTCTTCTCGTCGCGGTACTTGACGATGACGGGGCAGTAGAGCGACACGCCGGACCCGGCGGCCACCCCGTGACGGACGGGTTTGCTGCCCGACACGACCACGGCGCCGCGCGGCACGACCACGCGTCCGTCCGCATTACGCGGCACGAATTCGCCCGTCGTGGCATCGAACAGCGCCGTGGAGGCAGTAATGATCACACCGGAGGCGATGACCGCCCCCTCCTGCACGATGGTTCCCTCGTAGATGCCACAGTTGCCGCCCACGAAGGCGCCGTCCTCGATGATGGTCGGCAGGGCGCCGGCCGGCTCAAGTACGCCCCCGATCTGGGTGGCGGCGGAGATGTGGATGTGTTTGCCGATCTGGGCACAGGAGCCGATGGTCACATGGCTGTCGACCATCGTGCCCTCGTCCACGAAGGCGCCCACGTTGATGTAGGCCGGCGGCATCACGATGGCTCCGGGGGCCACATAGGCGCCGCGGCGGATGCTGGTGCCGCCCGGAACGATGCGCACGCCGTCCTCCTGCTTGAAGGAGCGCACGGGGAAGGTATCCTTGTCAAAGAACGGGAACTGCCCCTGGGACATGTCCGCGATGCGGCCCAGGCGGAACCCGGCCAGGATCACTTCCTTGACCCAGCGGTTGACCCGCCAGACACCGTCCACCTTCTCGGCGACGCGGAGCGTACCGGCTTCGAGGCCGGAGACCACTTCGTTGAATTTCTCGATCGTTACTTCCATAGTTCTCCCAATACTTTCTGCATCAGCGCCCGGGTCGCCTCCGAGGCCGGAGCGAGCGGCAGGCGGACCGTCCCGCCGATGACGCCCAGCTGCTCGAGGGCCGCCTTGGCCGGAATCGGGTTGGACTCCACGAAGCAGGCCTTGAAGAGCGGGAAGAGGCGGTGGTGCAGGGCCCGTGCGCGGGCCAGGTCGCCCTGCTGCATGGCCTCGACCATCTGCGTCACCTCCTTCGGGGCGATATTGGACGCCACGGAGATCACGCCGTGGGCGCCCGTGGCCATGAAGGCGAGGGTCATATCGTCATCGCCGCTCAGCACGGTGAAGCCCTCCGGGGCGCGGCGGATGATTTCGCTGACCTGGTCGTAGTTGCCGGAGGCCTCCTTGATGCCCCGGATGTTGGGGACATCGTTCGCGAGGCGGATCACGGTGTCCGGCAGCATGTTGGCGCCGGTACGGCCGGGAACGTTGTATATGATGATGGGCAGCGAGGTCTCCGCGGCCACGGCCTTGAAATACTCATACTGTCCCTGCTGGGTGGGCTTGTTGTAGTAAGGCACGACGACCAGCAGCGCGTCGGCGCCGAGCGGCTCCAGGAGGTGGATGTTGCCCAGGGTGTCGGGCAGGCTGTTCACGCCCACGCCGGGCATCAGGGGCAGCCCCTTGGCGTGCTCCTTGACGAGCTGGTAGATGGCGGTCTTCTCGCCGGCCGACAGGGTCGGCGTCTCTCCGGTGGTGGCCAGGGGGACCAGGAAATGGACGCCCGCGGCGACCTGGCGGTCCACCATCCGGGCGTATGCTTCGTAATCTACGGCGCCGTCCGCGGTGAACGGAGTCACCAGCGCCGTGCCGCAACCTTGCAGGACAAGAGGTTTCATAGACAACACTATTTAACTAACAGCCGTAAAGATAAGCATTTTTTTTATTGTTCAACCCGATAGCTGCCGGCTTCGTATTCCTTCGCCCCGCTTTCGCCGGGAAGGGTGACGCTTGCGGTGGCGCCTTCGGGGATGGTGAACTCCCAGATCCAGCGCTCGCCCTCATAGTGCCAGGCGCTCTTGATCAGGCCTGCGGCGGAGGCGTATTCGGCGTCGAGGCGGCCCAGCCGTTTGTCGGGGACCGGCGCCATCACGATGTGCTTGAAGCCCGGAGCGGCCGGGTCGGCGGCGATGCCCGCCACCGTCTCCCAGATCCACTGGCAGACGCAGCCGTAGGCGTAGTGGTTGAAGGAATTCATGCCCTTCGGGCCCATGCCGTACTCGATCATATAGCTGTTCCAGCGCTCCCAGATGGTGGTGGCGCCGTTGTCGATGGAGTAGAGCCAGCTCGGGTTCTTGCGCTGGAAGAGCAGGTCCCAGGCGATGTCCGCCATCCCGTTGTCGGTGAGCGTCTGCATCAGGATGGAGGTCCCCAGAAAACCGGTCTGCAGGCAGCCGCCGTGCTCCGCGAAATTCGCCCGCAGGCGGGCCTTCAGCGCCTCCTTCGCCGCCCCCTCCACGATGCCGCAGCGCAGCGCGAACAGGGCCGGGGTCTGCATCGTGTTGAACAGCGTGGTCTTGAAGCCGCCCTTGCCGTCCAGGAAGGTCTTATTCAGGTAGGCGCGCGCCTCGTCGGCCATCACCTGGTAGACGGCGGCGTCACGGCCCGTCGCGGCGGCCATGTCGCGCATCATTTCCGCGTCGATCACCCAATAGCAGGCGCCCAGATAGTTCCAGTAGACGACGGACTCGGGGAGCGGGACCCGATTCCCGGCGCGGTCGCGGGTGAAAGCGCTCCCGCCATGGCTCTCCAGCGGCTCGTAGCTGAGCCAGTCGGCCCACTGGTAGTTGCCGTTCTCGGCGACCAGGGTGCGATGGTCGTATTTGGACGCATTGACGTGCTGCATGAAATGGTCCATCGCGTCCCAGTTCTCTTCGATGATGGCGACGTCGCCGAACTGCTTCCAGACCGTCCAGGGGACGATTACGCCGGCATCGGCCCAGCCCAGGCGCATCATGTCGTTCCCGTACTGCGCCAGCGGGGCCACCCCCGGGAAGCCGCCCACCGGACTCTGCGTGTCGCGCATGTCGCGCATCCACTTGTGGAAGAAGCGGTCCGTGTTGGCGAAGAAGGTGCCGGTCTCGGAGAAAACCTGCGTGTCGGCCGTCCAGCCCAGGCGCTCGTTGCGCTGCGGACAGTCCGTCGGGACGGAGAGATAGTTGGAGCGCTGGCCCCACAGGGTGTTGGAAATCAGCCTGTTCACCAGCTCATCGCCCGTCTCGATGCGGCCGGTCTCCATCGACTGGGCGATGGAGCTGACGGGCAGGGAACGCAGCTGCCGGATGCGGACCTCGTCCGTTGCGGTGATGGAGACGAAGCGGTAGCCGAAGAAGGTGCAGTGCGGGTGGTAGGCGACTTCCTTGCCGCCGCCGGCGAAGGTGTACTCAAGGATCATTCCCTGCTCGGGGATGCGCAGGTTGAGGCGGTGGACGCTGCCCTCCGGCCCGTCCATGCCGCGGCTCTGCGCGCCGTTGCCGTCGTTGAGCAATTCTCCGGGCAGGCAGGTCAGCACCGTCCCCTCCGGGGCCTGGAAGATGAAGTCAGGCACGGCGGCGGCATTCTGGCCGAAGTCCACCACCAGCGTCTCGCCGGGGCGGACCACCAGCTCGGCGCCGGGAGCGAACTCCCGCGCGACGACCACCTTGCCGTATTCCGTCTCGCTGGCGCCTTCGACGGTTTCCCAGACGTAGGCCAGCACCGGAGCGAGCGCGAGGTCCTCGCGGAGATAGATTTCCGCCCCTTCGGTGGGTAGGATCTCGCCGGAGAACTCGGTGTTGATCTCGGGGGTGGAGAGCTTCTCCGGGGTGGCCCAGCCCGGAAGCTCCCGGGCGTCATAGACCTCGCCGTCGAAGATGGCGGCGTGCTTCACGGGACCGGCGATGCCGGCCTTCCAGTTCTCCCGGTTGGTGCCGAAACGGGCGGTGCTGCCGTCGGCGTAGGTCAGTTCCAGCACGCTGCGGAAGGCGCACTTGTGGCCAAGCATCCCGTCGTGGCCGCTGGGCGTAACGATCTTGTCGCCCCACCAGCCCGGCGTGACCTGGACGGCCAGGACGTTCGTGGCCCCGGCGAGGGTGGACATCGCTTCGGTGATATCATAGGTGTAGGAACGGCGGGTCTTGTAGGGGTGCGTGAAGCCCGGCTTGAGGACCTCTTCCCCGACGGGCCGGCCGTTGAGGTACAGCTCATAGACGCCCAGGGCCGTAGTCATCCATTTGGCGGAGACGACTTTCTGCCCGTTCTGCACGGATGAGACGAACCAGCTGGCGCCGTCCGCGGCACGCGCCCCGTCGGCAATGCGTCCGGTCACGACCGGGGCGTCCGCGACGGAGATCCATTCGGAGACTTCCCAGGCGGCGTCATCCAGCGCATCGCTGCGCTGACCGGCCGGGGTGTTGGAAACGGAAGGGGTACAGGCGGCCACGGCGATGGCGAGGCCGGCGGCCAGGGCGAGCTGGCGGAAAAGGGGGATTCGGATGCTCATATCGGTTGATTTGCATAAAGATACGAATCTTTTTTCATATCTTTGTTTTATGCGTACGAAATTCTTCTCCGCGGCGCTGTGCGCCCTTTGTTTCGCCCTGACGGCCTTCGCCCAGGGCCCCCGTTACTGCAACCCCCTCCCGATGCCCATCGGCGCGGGCGGCAACGCCTCCGGCGACGTCACCGTCCTCGAGGAAGGCGGCAAGTATTACATGTATTGCACGGGCGGCGGTGCCTGGGTGTCCGATGACCTGCTGAACTGGGATTTCCACCCGGTGGCGGGCGTCCCGGTGGCCCCGGACATCGTCAAGTACCGCGGGAAGTTCTACCTCTCCGGCAACAGCGACAACCTCTTCGTCTCCGACAGCCCGCTGGGGCCCTTCAAGGACCTCGGCCCGTTCAAGAACACCGGCCCCGTGGAGCTTGGCTGGAACGGCGGTTTCGACACCAAGATCTTCGTCGACGATGACGGCACGCCCTACCTCTTCTGGCCGGGGCGCGGCATCAGCGGCATCTACGGTGTCCGCCTGGACCCGGACGACCTGACCCGTTTCGCGGACACGCCGGTCCACCTCTTCGGTTTCAACCCGATGCACGCCTGGGAGCGCTACGGCGAGAAGAACGAGTATCCCGGCGTGGCCTGGATCGAGGGCCCCTGGGTCATCAAGCGGGGCGGCGTCTATTATTTGGAATACTCCGCCTCCGGCACCCAGTGGAAGACCTACGCGGAGGGCTACTACACGGCGACCTCGCCGCTCGGTCCCTACACCTACGCCCCCAACAATCCGCTGCTGCGCAAGACCGAAGGGCTTGTGACAGGCACGGCGCACGGCTCCATCGTGCAGGCCCCGGACGGGGAATGGTGGCAGTTCTACACCATCGTCCTGTCCAATCCGCCGGGCGGCCGACGCATCGGCATGGACCGCGTCCGCTTCGATGAGGACGGGTTGATGAGCGTCACCGTCACGGATTCCCCGCAGCCGGCTCCGGGACATCGCGCCGACCCTTCGGCGAAGACTTCCATCCCCGTGACCATCAATAAGATGCGCGCGATGAACGCGCTCTCCAAATGTTCTTCCGAGCAGGAGGGCTACCCGGCCGCCTATGCCGTCGACGACTACAGCGGCACGCTCTGGCGCCCGGCGGCGGACGACCCGCAGCCCCAGCTCACCATCGAACTCTCGCCCGCGACGCGCTTCGACGTGGTGCAGCTGTTCCAGGTGGACGGCCTGCGCATCCTCTTCGGCAGCGGCGCCCGGCGCGGCTTCGGCCTGCGCGGCGGGGCGCTTCCGGTGTACAAGTTCACCCTGGAAACCTCCCTCGACGGGGAGCACTACACGATGGCCGTCGACTGCAGCGGCAACGCCGTCGCGCGGGACACCTTCTATGCGGATTTCCCGGCGGTCCGGGCCCGCTTCGTGCGCCTGACCGTCACCGACTGGCCGAAAGACGCCCCGCTGGGCATCATCGACTTCACCGTCTTCGGCTACGCTGACGGCTGGGAACCCGCCGCCGTCGCCACACCGACCTTCAGCAAACTTCCGCTGGACAGCGAATACAGCCGGCGCTAGACTCTCCCGGGGCACGGAAACGGCCCTGGATCTGCCCGGGAGGGCAAATAAAAGGCCGCCGGGAACGGAAAGGCCTTCCCGCGTGCCCGGGAATTCGGAGCGATGCGACGCAGGGGGCTTGGGGGGAACGCCCCCCCCCATCATAAAGGGTCAGGACTTGATCCGCAGGATCAGGTCCTTGAATTCGTGGACGCCCGTGACCGTTTCGGTCATCAGGGCGGCGTCCACGGCGCCTTCGGCAAAGCCCTGGCGGGAGAAGGCCTCGTGGGTGAAGGTGAGTTTGTCCACCTCCGAGAGGAATTCCGCCGTGTGGGTGCCGGGGACTTCCCCGATGCGCTGGGCGCCAATCTCCGGCTTCACGCCCAGGTTCTGTTCAATCAACAGACCGATGCTCTTGGCGGTACCGCTGGGAGCATCGAGTTTATGGATATGGTGGATCTCCTCCACGTGCGGGGTATAGCCGTGACCCTTGAGAACCTCGCAGGCGCGCGTCACCCCCGCGAAGAGGGCGATCACCCCGACGGAGAAATTGGAACCCCAGATCAGGGGCGTGCCGGCCGCCTCGAACGCGGCGAACACCTCGCTGCAGATGTCATTCCAGCCCGTGGTACCCACCACCGCCGCCTTGAAATTGGCGGCAATCGTCTTATAGTTGGCCCGGAACGCCTCCGGGGTCGTGAAATCGATGCAGACGCACTCCTTCGCCACCTCGCGCGGGATGGAGCAGATGTCTTCGGACGCGCACACGAGTTCGATGCCGCGGCGCTGCAGGGCGGCTTCGACCATATGGCCCATCTTGCCGTATCCGCTAATGATAACTTTCATAGATCTTGACGTAAATGTTGATAGCTTCTTCGAAATCGGCCCGGGTCAGGAACTCATCGTCGCGGTGGGCGACGGTGATGGAACCCGGACCGCAGATGATCTTCTGCGCGAAGCCCGTCAGATGCGGGGCGTCGCTGCCGAAGGCCACCGGCGCCGCCGGGAAACCGGGCAGGGTCAGGTAACGCGCCGGGGCGTCGCCGCCGATCTCCTCCACGCGCACGCGGTCGGAGGCGCGGGCCTGCATCCAGGCCGTCACGGCCGCATCGGACGCGAAGGTCGTGCGGAAATACAGCTTGCAGGTCAGCTCCGGACTGAGGATGTTCTGGGGGTTGTCGCTGACCAGGCGGCCGACATTCCAGGTGGTGGCGCCGAGTTCCGGATCATCCGTGAAACCGGCCTCGCGCAGCGCCTGCATGAAATCCATGAACAGGTCCACCGCACTCACCCCGCGATCCGGATAACCGGAATGGAAGGGCGTCCCGAGGAAGGTCAGGTCAAAGCGCTTCGTGCCCTTGCAGGCGCTCACCATCTTGTTCTCCGTGGGCTCGCCCACGACCAGCAACGGGGCGGTGAAGCCCGTCTTGGAGAAGGCCTTGGCCCCCCAGGAGCCCGTCTCCTCCCCGCTCAGGATGAGCAGCGCCATGTCGGTGTGGCCCGCGGCGGCCAGGTGCAGGCAGGCGCGGTACATCGCGTAGAACTGCCCCTTGGCATCGCAGGTCCCGCGCCCCAGCACCCGGTCCTCCAGGAAGGTCGGGGGGATGTAGGGCGGAACCGTGTCCATATGTGAGCAGAACACTACGCGGGGCGTTTTGCTCCAGCGGAGCAGCACGTCCAGGGTGTCGTTGCCGACCTCGATGACCTCCACGTAGGGAGCGTTCAGGTGCTCGGCGAGCCACCGCCCCATCCCCCGCTCCCGGCCGGTGGTGGAGTCCATGGAAAGTATTTGTCGGAACAGGTCCATATCGCGCTTACATGAGAATGTCCTTGATGATTCCGGTGGCCGCCAGGCGGACGCCCTCGCCCGCACCCTTGATCACGAGCGGAGCGGAGTATTCGCTGCAGACCATCGTCACGTTCTCCGTGCCGTTGATCCAGTAGAACGGGCTTTCGGGCCCGAAACGCCGCATCTTGATCTCGGCCCGGTAGCCGTGGGGCGCGGAAGAATCGCGCCGCAGCGAGGCCGTGAAGCGCTGCCGCTGTCCGGCAGCGTCGAGTTCCGCCTCGCGGGCGATGAACTGCGGCTCGTATTCCGCCAGGCGTTCGTAGAAGGCTTCCAGCGGGCAGTCGAAGAACTCCGGCGGCAGCATCGGGGTGATCTCTACGTCCTCCGCCTCCAGCGGCACCCCCGCCTCGCGGGAGAGGATGAGCAGTTTGCGCAGCACGTCCTTGCCGCCCAGGTCGGTCCGGGGATCGGCTTCGGTCAGGCCCTCGTCCTGGGCCCGGCGCAGCAGGGTGGCCAGGCTTTCGCGCCGGGCACCGTCGTAGCCGGTAATGATATAGTTCAGGGTGCAGGACACCACCGCCTCGATGGACTCGATGCCGTCGCTGCAGTTGGCGTCGCTGGCAATGGATTCGAGAATCGGGAGGGCGTTGCCCACCGTGGTGTCGTAGCGGAAGAAGGCGCCGTTCTGCCGGGCTTCCGCCTTGAGGGCGGCATACTGCACGAAGGGCAGGGCCAGCGAGCGGCGGTTGGAGGTCACGATGCTGAGCCCGCCGCGGAACAGCTCCGCGTAACGCTTGTACAGCTGGTTATCGTCGGTGCAGTCCACGAACACGGCGCCGCGCGGGGCGGCGGCCAGGACGGCCTCGATGAAGGCGCCGTCCGATGCGTCTTCCCCGGCGATCAGCCGGCTGCGCGCATCCTCGGGCTGGATGCCCCGCAGGTCCAGGACAAAGCGCTTGCTGTTCGAAAGGCCCATCAGGCGGATGCTGCGGGCGCGACGGCGGGCAATGCGGTCGGCGCTCAGGCCGATCAGGCGCACCAGCTCGCTGCCCACTGCGCCGTAGCCGGCAATGAACACCGGGATGACGGTCACCGCCCGGGCCTCGAAGAACTCGCGGTGGATGGCGGCCACGGCGGCCTGCTCGACGGTCGGCCGCACACGGATGAAGAAGCTGTCGCCCTCGCCGCTCACCTCGCCCAGCGGCTGGATGCCGGCTTCGGTGAGGGCCGAGCGGATGCGCACGGCGGCGGAAGCGCGCGAGGGGATGGCCTCGCCCACCAGGCAGACGGTCGATTCGCCCTTGTCGGCATGCGTCAGGCTCGTCACACCCATCCAGGCGCCTTCCTTCACGGACGGACGGCCGCTGACCAGGGTGCCGGGGTGGCGGGGGTCGAAAGTATTGCGGATGCTGAAGGCGATGCCCGCTTCCATCGCGGGCTTCACGGTCGGGGCATAGAGCACCTTGGCGCCGTTCTCCGCCAGCGTCAGCGCGGCTTTGTAGGAAATGTCGGGGATGCTCAGGGCGGCCGGGACGACCTTTGGGTTGGCGGTCATCATGCCGGGTACGTCCGTCCAGATCTCCAGCACGGAGGCCTTGGCGCCGGCGGCATAGAGGGCGGCGCTGTAGTCGGAGCCGCCGCGTCCGAGCGTGGTCACGCGGCCGTCGCCGTCGGAAGCGATGAATCCCGGGGCGACGAAGACCCGCACGTCGGGGGCAGCCGCAACCGCCGCCGCGATCCCGTTGTAGGTCAGGCCCTCGACCACCACCCCGCCGATGGTGCGCACCAGCTTGCGGGAGTCCAGCCACTGCACGGACACACCTTCGCAGGCGAGCTTCCGGGCGAGGATGCGGGTGGAGAAGAGTTCGCCGAAGGTCACGCACGCTTCCGGAGCCGCTTCAGCCAGCTCTGCGAAGAGGGTCCCCAGCTCCGCGAGCATTTCCGCGCGTTCCGCGCCGGTGAACAGGCGCCGGGCGATGGCCTCGTGGCGGCGGTGCAGCTCGTTCATCTGCTGCTTCCGCACGTCCGGGCGCTTCTCTTCGCCGATGGCGATCAGGGCGTCCGTGCAGCCACTGATGGCGGAGCTGACCAGGATTACCCGGTCGCGATCCGCGGCGGCGAGCACGATATCGAGTACGCGGGACATCCGGGTGGCGTCCGCGACGGAGCTTCCTCCGAACTTGAGTACCTGCATAAGCGTGGGTTATTTGCGTTCAATATGGGCGCCGAGCGCATTGAGGCGGCTCTCGATGTCTTCGTAGCCGCGGTCGATCTGCTCGATGTTGTCGATGGTGGAAGTGCCCTTGGCGGACATCGCCGCGAGGAGCATCGCGATACCGGCGCGGATGTCCGGGGAAGTCATCCGGCCTGCGCGGAGGTTGATCTTGTGGTCGTGGCCGATCACCACGGCGCGGTGCGGGTCGCAGAGGATGATCTGCGCACCCATGTCGATCAGTTTATCTACGAAGAAGAGACGGCTCTCGAACATTTTCTGGTGGATGAGCACGCTGCCCTTGCACTGGGTGGCCACCACCAGCATCACGCTCAACAGGTCCGGGGTCAGGCCCGGCCAGGGGGCGTCGGCGAGGGTCATGATGGAGCCGTCGATGAACGACTCGATCTCGTAGCTGCGCTGCGCCGGGATCCAGATGTCGTCGCCCCGCTGCTCCAGCTTCACGCCCAGGCGGCGGAAGCACTCGGGGATGATGCCGAGGTTCTCCCAGGAGACGTTCTTGATGGTGAGTTCGCTCTGGGTGATGGCGGCCATGCCGATGAAGGAGCCCACCTCGATCATGTCCGGCAGGATGTGGTGCTGCGCGCCGTGGAGTCGTTCCACGCCGTGGATGGTGAGCAGGTTGGAGCCGATGCCCTCGATCTTCGCGCCCATCGCCGTGAGCAGTTTGCAGAGCTGCTGCACATAGGGTTCGCAGGCGGCGTTGTAGATGGTGGTGGTGCCTTCGGCGAGGGTGGCGGCCATCACGATGTTGGCCGTACCGGTCACGGAGGCTTCGTCCAGGAGCATGTAGCAACCCTTCATCGAACGGCCCGAGGAGAGGTTGTAGGCCCGCTTCGCGGTGTCGTAGGCGCATTTCGCGCCCAGGCGCATGAAGCCCTCGATGTGGGTGTCGACGCGGCGGCGGCCGATCTTGTCGCCGCCCGGCTTGGGGAAGAAGGCGGCGCCGAAGCGCGCCAGCAGCGGTCCCACCACGAGCACGGAGCCCCGCAGGCGGGCGCAGCGCGCCACGAAGTCGGCGCTTCGGATGTAGAACTCGTTGACGTGGTTCGCCGTGAAGGTGTATTCTCCCTTGGCATGGCGCTCCACGCCGACCCCCATCCCGCGCAGCAGGTCGATGAGGTTCTTCACGTCCAGGATCTCCGGGACGTTGGTGATGGTGACCGGCTCGGGGGTGAGGAGGACGGCGCTGATGACCTCCAGGGCCTCGTTCTTCGCACCCTGGGGGAGGATCTCGCCGCTCAGGCGGTGGCCGCCTTCGATGACAAAACTGCTCATATATGCTCTACTTCCGGGTGCAGGGTCACGCCGAAGCGCTCACGCACCGTATTGATGATTCGCTGTTCCAGCGCAAGGACCTCCTGCGGGGCGGCTTGCCCGCTGGCGTTGACGAGCACCAGCGGCTGCTTCTCGTAGACCGCAGCGCCGCCTTCGCTCGCGCCCTTGAGTCCACACTGGTCGATCATCCAGGCGGCCGGCACCTTGACCGTGCCGTCGGGAAGGTCGAAGTGGGGGGCGCCGCCGTCGGGGGAAATGCGCGCGAAATCCTCGCGGCTCACGACCGGGTTCTTGAAGAAGCTGCCGGCGCTGCCGAGCTCTTCCGGATCGGGGAGTTTCTGCCGCCGGATGCGGATGATGGCGTCGCGCACCGCCTGCGGGGTGAGATGGCCGATCGGGTCGGCCATGACAGGGTTTGGGGCGGCCGCAGCGTCATTCCCGGCTTGACCGGGAATCCCGAGGGCGTCCCGCACGCCCTTGTAGTCCAGGCGCGGGCTGTGCTTGCGGGTGAGGCGGAAAAGGACGCTGGTGATGACGTAGCGACCCTTCACCTCGGGCTGCTTGAAGAGGGAGTCGCGGTAGCCGTAGCGGCATTCTTCGCGGCTGAACTTGACCTTCTTGCGCTCCTGCAGGTCGAAGGCGACGACGCCCGACAGGATGTCCTTCACCTCCACGCCGTAGGCGCCGATGTTCTGGACGGCCGCGGCGCCCACCTCGCCCGGGATGAGCGAGAGGTTCTCCGCGCCCCAGAGGCCGTGGCGGCAGGCTTCCTCGACGAAATGGTCCCAGACCACGCCGGCGCCCACCATCACCGGGACCTCTTCGAGGCCCATGTCGATGTATTTGATGAATTCGATGTTGGAATGCAGCACCGTGCCCGGAAAGTCCCCGGTGAAGAGCAGGTTGCTCCCCTCGCCGATGTGCAGCAGCGGCCTGGGCAGCCGGTCGAAATTGAGCCCCTCCAACTCCTTGACGGTCTCATATTCGACGTAGCAGGCGCAGCGCACCTTCATCCGGAAGGTGTTCTGCGCGCTCAGGTCGTAGTCCAACTGGATTCTCACGGCTGCGGCGGGATGTAGGTGGACGAGAGGAAGAGCTCTTCCATCTGCGCGTCGTCGATGCGGGACGGGGAGTCGATCATCACGTCGCGGCCCTGGTTGTTCTTCGGGAACGCGATGTAGTCGCGGATGGTCTCCTGCCCGCCGAAGAGGGCGCAGACGCGGTCGAAGCCAAACGCCAGGCCGCCGTGGGGCGGGGCGCCGAACTTGAAGGCGTTGATGATGAAGCCGAACTTGTATTCGGCGTCCTCCTTGCTGATGCCGAGCACCTCGAACATGCGGCTCTGCAGGGCCGCGTCGTGGATACGGATGGAGCCGCCGCCGAGTTCGGTGCCGTTCAGCACGAAGTCGTAGGCATTGGCGCAGACGCGCTCCAGGTCCTCCTTCTTGTCGGAGTAGAACCATTTTTCGTGCTCCGGCTTGGGGGCCGTGAAGGGGTGGTGCATCGCATAGAATCGCTGGTCATCGTCGCTCCACTCGAGCAGCGGGAAATCCACGATCCACAGCGGCGCGAAGACCTTCGGGTCGCGCAGGCCCAGGCGGTTGCCCATTTCAATGCGGAGTACGCCCAGCTGGGTCTGCGTCTTGCGCTTCGGTCCGCAGAGGACCAGCACCAGGTCGCCGGACTTCGCCTCGCAGGCGTCGGCGACGGCCTTCAGCTGCTCGGGCGAGTAGAATTTGTCCACACTGGACTTGATGCTGCCGTCGGCAGCCAGCTTGATGTAGACCAGGCCCTTGGCGCCCACCTGCGGGCGCTTCACCCATTCGGTCAGCTCGTCGAGCTGCTTGCGGGTGTACTCGGCGCAGCCTTCCACGGCGATGCCGCCGATGTATTCCGCCCCGTCGAATACGGAGAAGCCGCAGCCCTGGACCAGTTTCGTGATCTCGTGGATCTTCATCCCGAAACGGATGTCGGGCTTGTCGGAACCATAGCTGTCCATCGCCTCGTACCAGCTCATCCGCGGCAGCGGGTTGGGGATGTCCACGCCGACGGCGTTCTTGAACATCTGGCGCATCATCCCCTCGAAGGTGTTCAGCACGTCTTCCTGCTCCACGAAGGCCATCTCGCAGTCGATCTGGGTGAATTCCGGCTGGCGGTCGGCGCGCAGGTCCTCGTCGCGGAAGCAGCGCACGATCTGGAAATAGCGGTCGTAGCCCGCGACCATCAGCAGCTGCTTGAAGGTCTGGGGGCTCTGCGGGAGGGCGTAGAAGGTACCCGGGTTCATCCGGGACGGCACCACGAAGTCACGGGCGCCTTCCGGGGTGGACTTGATCAGGTAGGGGGTCTCGATCTCCATGAAGCCCTGGGCGTCGAGGTAGCTGCGGACCTCCTGGGCCAGGCGGTGGCGCAGGGCCAGGGCGCGCTGCAGGGGCGGACGCCGCAGGTCGAGGTAACGGTATTTGGCGCGAAGGTCTTCGCCGCCGTCGCTCTGCTCCTCGATGGTGAAGGGCGGGGTGACGGACTTGTTGAGGACACGGATGGCGGCGAGCTTGATCTCGATCTCGCCGGTGGGCATCTTGGGGTTCTTGCTCTGGCGCTCGACCACTTCGCCCGTGGCCTGGATCACGAATTCACGCCCCAGGCTGGCGGCGGCCTCCACCAGCGCGGCATCGGCATCCGCCTCCACGACCAGCTGCGTGAGGCCGTAGCGGTCGCGCAGGTCGATGAAGGTCATACCACCGAGTTTACGGGATTTCTGCACCCATCCCGCCAGGGTGACTGTCTTACCTTGGTCGGCGAGACGCAACTCGCCGCAAGTGTGGGTTCTGTACATAGTTTGAGGATCTTATATTCCAAACTACAAATGTAAA
>Ga0310696_10002086_pt1 | contig 27222 bp, 16 predicted proteins | sample AusTroGonzalo_MG_4_FD_203885 | JGI IMG/M metagenome (GOLD analysis project Ga0310696, IMG submission 203885) | Bovine rumen microbial communities from tropical cattle in Woodstock, Queensland, Australia - Gonzalo_02 (v2) (version 2) | ecosystem: Host-associated > Mammals > Digestive system >...
ACCACGCCGTGGATGCCACCAATTACCAGTCCATGAAAGACGCATTGGGGAGCGTCAAAGGCGAGTTGTGCATCGTGACGGAAGGGCTGCTGGGGTATTTCAACGAGCCGGAGCTGGTGAGCCTCTGCCAGGCCATTCACCGTCTTCTCTCGGAGTACGGTGGCTGTTGGATGACAGCCGACACATCCATCTTGAGAATCTATACGCTCACCTTCAGCACCTTGCTTAAAGGAGATGAACTTGCCTTATTGAATCGTATGCAAGGGAAAGCCAACGAAATGGCCGACGTGAAGATGAACCAGAACAGCCTCTTCCTGAATGGCGAGGAGGGAGCCAAGAGATTTCTGGAAGAGCAGGGATTCACGGTAACGGCTGAGCCCGTCACGCTCTATCTTCCGGATGTTGCAGGCGTGACTGATGAGCTCCGGAATGCCTATCGGCAGATGAACATACTCACCATGCGTGTCGCCTCTCCGAAGACGGGGAGGAAGTCGGCTCCGGAGCTTCCTTTTTCCGTTGACAGTTCGGTAACGGACGGAAAACTCGTCATGAAAGTCCAGGGACGGGTAGATACCCTCACGGCAACGCAGTTGCTGAAAGCCTTCCTGGAGGCGTCGCCTCAGACCGATTCCATTGAACTGGACGTGGAGAAAATGCCTTACATATCACAGGCCGGTCTCCGTGTGCTGTTGATGATGAGGAAGTCCGTAAAAGACCCGAGCAGCTTCAAGGTGTTCCATGTCCAGCCCGAGGTCGAGAAAATCTTTAAAATAACCGGATTCGACAAGATTCTGCTTTAAGAATACAACAGACAAACATTCGTCTCTAACATGAAACCAACAACATTATGAAAAAGGTGATGAATTGGATACTGGCTGCCATCCTCGTTTTCGGCGCGATGACCGCATTGACTTCTTGCTCCAACGATGACAAAGTGGTGGAGCTGGATCAGGAAGGGTATGCGGGCATGCCGCTCATTATATACGACACTGACATCGGCTCATCGGCCGACGACCTCTTTGCTTTGGAGATGCTCTATCGCTACGAGGACGAGGGGCGTTGCCGCCTGCTCGGCGTAGTGGTTGACAGAGAGGGCAACCTCCTCGGAGCCTTCGTGGGCGACGAGTGCCGCGGCCACGTCACGCTCTCGGAGCTCGGCAGCACACTGCTGGTCATCTATGGCCGCAAGGCAGGCGAGCTGGTGACGCTGAAGTACTACGAAGCGCTGACAGAGCATCTGTTCACCATCCCCGACGCTGTGAAACTGTAACAGCATACAGAAGAAAACAAATAACAAACATAGTTATTAACAGTGTGGTGGCAGAGTGTGGTGGCTTCATGTATCTCTGTCCGACCAGGTGGGCATCGACTACTGGGCAGTGTACGGATTCAAGTTCAGCGACGAGGCTGAGTATGTCAGCATGCTCTCGCTGCTTGACAGAAAGACCTTCGCCTATATGCTCAACATCATAGACCACTCGGTTGACCACATGCAGCAGAGTGTTATCGTGGGACGCCAGCTGATATATTATATCATGATGTTCAACAAAAATTTCGGAGAGTCAAGTCAAACGGTGGACGAGGACTAACTTAGTTTGTCCCGGCGCGACTTTCCTCTAAAGCATTTCCGCCGCCAGCACCTCTCTGAAGGATGCTGGCGGCGGATTCTTCTGTAGTCTGTAGTCTGTAGTCTGTAGTCTGTTTTGAATAAAAATTTTATGGGGGGCTTAGAGCGGATGGTACTGCACGAAGGCCTCCATGGCCTCGTAGGCAGCCAGTCCGAGGTCGTTGTAGAGTTCGGCGGTGGCGTGATTGCGGTCTTCGGCTCGCTGCCAGAAGAGGCGCTCGTCGTTGCCGAGGAAGGGTGCGGACTCCATCTGTGACTGGTGCTTGAGGATGGCGTTGCGCTTGGCCCGCAGTTCTTCGGGGCTGATGGGCACTGCCATCTCGATGTGCTCTATTTCCCATTCGGCCCAGGCTCCGCGGTACATCCAGATGCGGCAGTCGTTGAGCCACTTGGCACCGGCTTCCTTCTCGATGTCGATGGCGGCGAGGACGGCGTCGGTGCAGACGCGGTGGGTGCCATGCGGGTCGGCGAGGTCGCCGGCGACGAAGATCTGGTGGGGTTGTATCTCACGCAGGAGGTTAAGGACGATTTCCACATCGGCCTCGGAGATGGGATTCTTCTGAATCTTACCCGTCTCGTAGAACGGCAGGTTGAGGAAGTGTACGCGCTCGAGGGGTATGCCGCTGAAGAGTGATGCCAGGCGTGCCTCGCCACGGCGGATGAGGCCCTTCACCTCCAGAATCTCGCGGGTGTCGAAGTCTTCGGGTTTCTTGTTGGTGATGAACTCGCGGAACTCCTTGTCGCGGGCATTGATGACTTCGTTCCTGCCTTCGTCGAAGAGTTGGTTGAAGCCCTGTACAAAGTGCATGAAGCGGAATACTTCTTCGTCGCCGACGGCAATGTTGCCGCTGGTTTCGTAGGCAACGTGTACTTCGTGCTTCTGCTTGACGAGTCGCTGCAGGGTGCCGCCCATGGAGATGACGTCGTCGTCGGGGTGGGGCGAGAAGATGATGATGCGCTTCTGTGCGGGTTTAGCGCGCTCAGGACGGTTGCTGTCGTCGGCATTGGGCTTGCCTCCGGGCCAGCCGGTGATGGTGTGCTGGAGGTCGTTGAAGATCTTGATATTCACCTCATAAGCGGAGCCGTAGATGGCGAGCAGTTCGCCCAGTCCGTGTTCGCGGTAATCCTTGTTGGTGAGCTTGAGGATGGGCTTCTTGGTCTTCTGGCAGAGCCATACGATGGCAGAGCGGATGAGCTTGTCGTCCCAGTCGCAGGAGGTGACGAGCCATGGCCGGCGGATGCGGGTGAGGTTGGCAGCGGAGGAGAGGTCGAGGACCACCTGCACGTTGTTGTGCATCTGGAGGAAGGTGGCACTCTGCTGGTCGGTCATCTCGCCTTCGACGGCGTTCTTGATGACTTCGGCTTTCTCGTCGCCCCAGGCCATGAGGAAGATCTTGCGGGCCTGGCGGAGGGTGGAGATGCCGAGGGTGATGGCGCACACGGGGACGTTCTGCTCAGCGCCAAAGACCTTGACGGCCTCGTTGCGGCTGGTGGGGTCGAGGAGCACCAGTCGGGTGTGGGAGTTGCGCTGGGAGCCGGTGACATTCATAGCGATGTTGCCCATGCGTCCGATGCCGAGCAGGCAGATGTCGATGCCTCCGAGCTGTTCGATGATCTTCTCGTAGGCCATGCAATGTTCTGTGACGCGCTCCTGGGGCACGGAACCATCGAGGGGGTAGATGTTCTGTGCGGGGATGTCCACGCGGTCGAAGAACTGCTCTTTCAGCATCTTCAGGTTCGACTGTATGCTGTCGGTGGGCAGGGGATAGTACTCATAGGCTACGAAGGCGACGACATTCTGGAAGCTCAGTCTTTCCTGCTCGTGCATACGTATGAGCTGGTTGAAGACTTCCGTGAGTGTGGCTCCTCCGGAGAAGCAGATGGTGCAGGCTCGTATCTCGCGCTGTCGCTGCCGTATGGTGGCTGCCACCTTCAGAGCCACTTCCTGTGCGCCTTCCTCGATAGTTGCGAAGATATCAGTCGGCAGCTTCTCGAAGCGGGTGAGTACAGAACGCTCGATGGTGCCGTCGGGGCGGTAGTAGCGCGGCGACACACGATCGAGCGTGATTTGTGAACTTAGGTTGGTTTTCATTCTTTATGTAGTTTAGTGGGTGTGATTTCTCAGAAGTAGAAACCGATACCTAACCTCAGCCCCACGGTGGAGCAGTTGGCGAAATCATCGAAGCACATCTTGTAGTACACAGCGGGCTCGAGGGTGACGTATTGGTTGAGGAAGAAGGTGTAACCAACTTCCGGGGTGATATAGCCGTGGTTGCCCTTGACGCCGTGGTCGCTGTCGTGGCCGTAGCTCAATGCGAGTCCGAGGGAGAGGCCGTTCTGCTCGATGTAGTAGCGTCCGCCGACTCCGATCTCCAGTTCGTTGATCTGGTTGCCGGGGTGGTTGTAGCCGAAGCGTCCGAGCAGCATCCAGTCGCGGGCGATGAAATAACCTCCGGTGGCGTTGAGGCCGAACATGAAGCCGTTGTTCTTGTTGTAGCCCAGTCCCAGGCTGGTCATGGAGGCGTTGACATACTTCTTTCCTGCCTCGAACTGCGCGCTGGCGGTGAGGCACATGAGAGCCATCATAAGGCTCAAAAACATTTTTTTCATCATATCACTTTTAATTTAAGAATGAGGTATTTTGGATGATTATTAAGGTATTTTGCGACAAAGATAATACCCTTTAGCGGCACGACCAAGGGGAAGGTCTGTTTTTTAGGTTATTTTAACTATATCAGCGTGCCCACGACTCCAAAAGGCGCACTTCGCGTCCTCCGAAGGCCGTAACTTCGAAGTCTGCGACGGCCGCAGGGATAAGGCACGAGGATCCTGTGCCGAGACTTACTGAGACGCCTCCGGCAGTGACCTTGCAGGCACCAGAGAGGCAGGAAAGGGTGACGAAGGAATCTTCGACGGCGAGCTCGCGGCTCAGGTGGGAGGAGGTGGTGACGACGTTGACGACAAAGAAGGGGCAGTCGACGATGCGCACGGCTCCCTCGCTGACGGGCTGGTAGTGGGTGCGGTAGTCGTCATAAACCTTATAGTCTATGGCGTCGCGCGCCTCTTCGGTGTGCAGCTGACGTGGTTTGCCATCGAGGCCGAGGCGGTTGTAGTCATACAGGCGGTAGGTGACGTCGGAACTCTGCTGGATCTCGCAGAGGAGGATGCCGCGGCAGATGGCATGGACGCGGCCGGCGGGGATGAAGAAGACATCGCCCGGATGCACCTTGTGCCGTGCCAGACAATCGACGATGCTGCCGTCGGCAACCTTGGCGGCATATTCCTCGGGACGGATCTCCTTGCGGAAGCCGGCGAGCAGGGAGGCTCCCGGGCGGGCATCCATGACGTACCACATCTCGGTCTTGCCGAGCTTGCCGTGGCGGGCGCGGGCCAGCTCGTCGTTGGGGTGTACCTGGATGGAGAGGTCTCCGGCGGCATCGATGAACTTCACGAGCAGGGGGAATTCCGTGCCATGTTCTTCGGAGATGTGGCGTCCCATCAGTTCCGGTCCCAGCTGTTCGACGAGTTCCTGCAGGGTGCGTCCGGCCAGAGGACCGTTCTGCACCACGGACTCGCTGCCGCGCACGGCGCTGATTTCCCAACTTTCGCCAATGTTCTTTCCGTCGGCGGGCAGGCCCTTGAGTGTCTTCAGACGGCTGCCGCCCCATACGATTTCATGTAGATTTTCCCTGAATAGAAGAGGATACATTATAGTTGAGGGTTTATAGATTATAGTTTAGAGTTGGAAGTTTAAAGTTTAGAGTTTTTTGGTTTGGTGGGCTTTGTTTCGTTTTCGGGTGCAAAGATACTACTTTTTAGCGACATCTGAGGTCTGTTTTTGGGCAAAAGTTTATCGTTTATAGGTCAAATGGCATCAAAAAACGCAGATTTTGACAGAAAAGGTGGGATTATTGCAGAATAAAGCTTAACTTTGCACCCAATTATAATAAGGTATAGCAACGAAAAAGTAAATAATGATATGTTATGAAAAGAGTTTTTGTCTCCTACTACCTGTTGGTATTTGTGTTCAGCCTCCTTTCCTGTGCTGCCTCTGCCCAGATGTCAGCGCCACAATCTCCCAAGCGTGAGTTCCGCGGCGCCTGGATACAGGCCGTCAACGGCCAGTGGCAGGGCATCGGCCGTGATGCCATGCAGGCCGAGCTCACCCGTGAACTGGATGTGCTGCAGTCCGACGGCATTAATGTCATCCTCTTCCAAGTGCGTGTGGAGGGTGATGCGCTGTATGCCAGCAACCTCGAGCCCTGGAGCCGCTACCTCACAGGGCAGCAGGGCACGCCGCCCTCGCCGTACTGGGATCCCCTGGAATGGATGGTCAACGAGTGCCACGCCCGCGGAATGGAGCTGCACGCATGGATCAACCCCTATCGCGCCAAGACCAAGGGCACCACGGCGCTGGCTACAACGCACTACGCTGTCCAGCACCCGGAGCGCAGCTTCCGCTACGGCGACCTGATGATCTTTGACCCGGGGCTGCCCGAGAACCGGCAGTTCATCTGTCAGGTGGCACAGGATATCGTCACCCGCTACGACGTGGACGGATTCCATATCGATGACTACTTCTATCCTTATCCGGTGGCGGGGGAGGTGATTGCCGATGATGCCTCCTATGCTGCCTATGGACAGGGCCTTAGCCGTGATGACTGGCGCCGCCAGAATGTGAACCTCTTCATCCGTGAGCTGCGCGATGCCATCCGCGCCGCGAAGCCGTGGGTGAAGTTTGGCGTTTCGCCCTTCGGCATCTACCGTAACCAGCGTTCGTGGGAGGGCGGATCGAAGACCAGCGGCCTGCAGAACTACGATGATCTCTATGCCGACGTGCTCCTCTGGGTGCGTGAAGGATGGGTGGACTACAACGTTCCGCAGATCTATTGGGAGATTGGCAACAAGGCTGCCGACTACGATGAACTTATTCACTGGTGGAGTCAGAACTGTACGGAACGTCCGCTCATCATCGGACAGGACGTGGACCGCACCGTGGCGAAGCCCGACCTGCAGAATCCCGCACAACATCAGATGCCCGCGAAGATGGCGCTCCAAAGAGGACTGCCGGGCATCAGCGGAAGCTGTCAGTGGTATGCCCGCGCCGTGGCCGACGATAAGGGCGGTTATGGAACGGCACTCCGCACCTACTACCACGCCCGTCCCGCCCTGCAACCTCTGATGCCTTGGATCGACAAGAAGGCTCCGGGCAAGGTGCGCAAGGTCGCAGCCGTACACATGGACGACGGCACCATGCACCTCTTCTGGACCGAACCCAAGGCCAAAAGCGAGATGGACGTAGCGCGCCAGTATGCCGTCTATGTCTTCCCGAAGGGCATGAAGGTGGACCTCAACAATATGAATCAGTTGGTCTGCATCACGCCGGAGACGCACATCCAGCTTCCGTATTCCGACGGAAAGACCAAGTGGACGTATGTTGTCACGGCCCTTGACCGTCTGCAGAACGAGTCCAAGGGTGTGAAGAAGACCGTGAAACTCTGATATAGGCTTTGTCATCAGGCATGAGCGAATCGTCCTTCATCCATATTCAGGGTGCCCGCGTGAACAACCTGAAGAATGTCACCCTCGACATTCCGCGCGGCAAGCTCGTCGTCGTCACCGGCCTCTCCGGCTCGGGAAAGTCGTCGTTGGCATTCGATACCCTCTATGCCGAAGGACAGCGCCGCTATGTGGAGAGCCTGAACAGCTATGCCCGCCAGTTTCTCGGGCGTATGAGCAAACCTGAGTGTGACTATATCAGTGGCATCCCGCCTGCTATTGCCATTGAGCAGAAGGTCATTTCGCGCAACCCGCGCAGTACCGTGGGCACCAGCACGGAAATCTATGAGTACCTTCGTCTGCTCTTTGCCCGCATCGGTCGTACCTACAGCCCTGTCAGTGGCGCTGAAGTGAAGAAACATTCCACGGAGGATGTGGTGCGCTGCATGCTCTCTTATTCCCCCGGCACCCGCTTCCTGGTCCTCTGTCCCCTTCGCATTCCTGAAGGCCGTACCCTCGAACAGCAGTTGAGGCAATATCTGCAGGAAGGCTACGCAAGAATGGTAGTAGACTCTCCCCCCGCCCTCCCTGCTAGGGAGGGAGCAGACACCTATGGCATTTGGCGAATAGAAGATTTCTTGAAAGCACCACCCCCTGTTCCTCAAAAGCTTTATTTATTGATTGACCGCCTCTCTGTACCTGAGCAGTCACAGGAAACTGCTCCCTCCCTAACAGGGAGGGCAGGGGGAGAGTCCGATTCTGTGAAGGCCACAATTTCTCGTCTCACCGATTCCGCTGAAACCGCTTTCTACGAGGGTGGTGGCGAGATGTCGCTCCGTTTCCTCCCCGCAGGTATTGAACACCAGTTCTCTACCCGCTTTGAGGCCGACGGCATCACGTTCGAAGAACCCTCCGACCAGCTCTTCGCCTTCAACTCGCCAGTGGGAGCCTGTCCTACCTGCCAGGGGTGGGGGAATGTGCAGGGTATAGATCCGCATCTCGTCATCCCCGACAGTTCTAAGAGTGTCTATGAAGGTTGTGTCCAATGCTGGCGAGGTGATAAGTTGGGTGAGTGGCGCTCGGAGTTCATCCGCATGGCCGAGGGATTGCACTTCCCCATCTTCAAGCCTTACTACGAGTTGACAAAGGAGGAGAAAGATCTGTTGTGGCACGGAAGATATCCCACTGCTACGCTCGAAGAACGATGGCAACTACACGATGTATGTATTGATGCCTTCTTCGACAGCCTCCGTGACCAGCGCTACAAAATACAGAACCGGGTGATGCTTGCCAGGTATACCGGCAAGACCGAGTGCCCGGACTGTCATGGCACCCGTCTGCGCCGCGAAGCCACCTACGTCCGTATCGCAGGGCGCGCCATCACTGACCTGGTGGATCTGCCCATTACCGAACTCATGAAGTGGGTGGAAGGCCTCGCGCTGGAAGAGCATGAGGAACAGGTGGCCCATCGTCTGCTGATAGAAATCAAGAGCCGTCTCCAGTTCCTCCTCGATGTGGGACTCGGCTATCTCACCCTGGGACGCCGCAGCAACAGCCTCTCGGGCGGTGAGAGTCAGCGTATCAACCTCGCCACCTCGCTGGGCAGCGCCCTCGTGGGTTCCCTCTATATCCTTGATGAACCTTCTATTGGCTTGCATAGTCGCGACACCGCCCGCCTCATCCATGTACTCCGACAACTCGTGGATCTTGGAAACACGGTTCTCGTTGTGGAGCACGACGAAGAAATCATTCGTGCGGCCGACTACCTTATTGATATCGGTCCCGAAGCAGGCCGCCTCGGAGGGCAGGTCGTCTTTGCAGGGGTTCCCAAAGGGGCTCCGGAGGACTTGCCGCAGGCTTCAACCTCTCACACTCTCGCCTTCCTCCTTGGCGTCGACCGCCTCGACCCACCGTCCTCCCGCCGCCCTTGGAACCGCTTCATCACCATTCGCGGTGCACGCGCCAACAACCTCAAGGGCATTGATGTCCGTTTCCCCTTGAACGTGATGACTTGTGTCACAGGCGTTTCCGGGTCGGGAAAGAGCACCCTTGTTCGCGACATCTTCTACAACGCCATGAAACGCCAGCTCGACGAGTCGGCCGAGCGGCCTGGCGAACATACAGCCCTGGAAGGCGATGTCAGCGCCATTCAAGCCATAGAGTTTGTGGACCAGAATCCGATAGGCAAGAGCTCCCGCTCCAACCCGGTCATTTATGTGAAGGCATACGATGAGATCCGCCGTCTCTTCGCCGAACAACCCCTTGCTAAGCAGCTTGGCTTCACCGCTAGTCATTTCTCCTTCAACACCGAGGGGGGGCGCTGTGAAGAATGTAAAGGTGAAGGTACCGTAACCATAGAGATGCAGTTCATGGCCGACCTTGTCCTTCAGTGTGAATCGTGTCACGGCCAACGTTTTAAACAGGACCTCCTGGACGTCCGCTTCCACGAACGTAACATCAACGATGTCCTCAATATGACCGTCAATCAGGCGATGGAGTTCTTCGGCGAGCACGGAGAGAAGAAGATTGTCCGCCGCCTGAAGCCCCTGCAGGATGTGGGGCTCGGATACATCAAGCTCGGCCAGTCCTCATCGACCCTCTCAGGCGGCGAGAACCAGCGCGTGAAACTTGCGTATTATATTGGAATGGAAAAACAAGTGCCCACTCTCTTCATCTTTGACGAACCTACGACGGGCCTCCACTTCCACGATATCCGCCGCCTGCTCATCAGCTTCGATGCCCTTATTCAGCGCGGCCACACCATCCTCGTCATTGAGCATAACCTCGATGTCATCAAGATGGCCGATCACATCATCGACCTCGGTCCCGAAGGAGGTGACGAAGGCGGGAACCTCGTCGTATGCGGCACTCCTGAAGAGGTTGCTGCATGCACCACCAGCCACACTGGTAAATACCTGCGGGCGAAGCTGGGGAAATAGAAAAGCGGATTAGTGTTTTATTACGGGGTCGCAGGTAAGCCCAATTCCCAGTTTATTGAAAATCTTACGGTCCACCTCACCGAGCATGACGGTGGTATGTACTTGGCTTCCTTTCAGTTGCGGGAGAGCGTCGATGGCACGCCGGCAGTTCTCGTCCTGTGTGCTGAGCACAGCTAAAGCTACGAGAACTTCATCGGTGTGGAGTCGGGGATTATGCCCCTGCAGGCCCTCGATTTTCATGCGCTGAATGGGGACAATCATGCTCTGTGGAATGAGTTTTAACTGATGGTCGATGCCTGCAAGGTACTTAGTGGCGTTCAGCAGGAGGGCAGCGCTGCAGCCCAACAGCTCGCTGGAACCGGAGGTGATGATGGTGCCGTCGTTCAATTCTATAGCGGCACAGGCGTCACCATTCTCAGATTCCTCTTTGCGCTTTCGGGCTGCCACGGTAGTGCGGCGGAAGTCGGTGGTGATGCCGGCCTGACGCAGCAGGAGGGCAATCTTCTTGACTTCAGAGTCGTCGGTGATGCCTGTTGCGAGTTTGTTGAGGGCTGTGTAGTAGCGGCGCACGATTTCGTCCATTGAGGCGTGGCAGCACACTTCGTCATCGCTAATGCAGAATCCCACCATATTGACTCCCATATCTGTTGGGGACTTGTAGGGGTTGTGACCGTAGATGCCTTCGAAGAGTGCATCGAGGACGGGGAAGATCTCGATGTCGCGGTTGTAGTTAATGGCAATCTTGTTGTATGCCTCCAAATGGAACGGGTCGATCATGTTGACATCGTTGAGGTCGGCAGTAGCAGCCTCGTAAGCAATGTTGACAGGATGCTTCAGGGGCAGGTTCCAGACGGGGAAGGTCTCGAACTTGGCGTAGCCGGCCTCTATGCCGCGCTGGTGCTCGTGGTAGAGCTGGCTGAGGCAGACGGCCATCTTTCCACTGCCAGGTCCAGGAGCTGTGACGATGACCAGAGGACGTGTGGTTTCGACGTAGTCGTTCTTGCCGAAACCGTCGGCCGAGGCGATGAGCGACACATTGTGGGGATAGCCCTCGATAAGGTAGTGGAAATAATAGCGGATTCCCAGACGCTGCATGCGTTCGCTGAAAGCTACGGCGCTGGCCTGGCCGTTATAATGGGTGATGACAACGGAACTGACCATGAAACCGCGCTTCAGGAACTCTGAGCGCAGGCGCAGCACATCTTCGTCGTAGGTGATGCCCAGGTCGGCACGCACCTTGTTTTTCTCGATATCGGCGGCACTGACCACGATGACGATTTCGGCACTGTCCTGCAACTGGCTGAGCATCCTCAGTTTGCTGTCGGGCTGGAAGCCGGGGAGTACGCGGCTGGCGTGGTGGTCATCGAAGAGCTTGCCGCCCAACTCCAAATAAAGCTTGTTGCCGAACGTGGCGATGCGTTCCTTGATATGTTCGCTTTGTATGCTAACGTATTTATCGTTATCGAATCCTGTTTTCATGATCTTCTTACCTTATTATATTATTATTGGACTTCCTCCGCTTCAACTTCAGGGATGTCCTCCGTTGTGGTATCTGTTACTTCTACAATCTCTGCATCCTTGATTTCCTCGGCCTCCACGAACTGGGCGTCATATTGTTTCTGGAACCGCCAGAAACGTATTCCGAGGAACAGCTCGCTGATGCCGTAGAGAAGGAACGCAATGCCGAAGACCGTGAAGGGTAGGGCGGCAGACTCCTTCGGATAGAGCAGGATCATCACTCCGGCTGCAATAATGACCAGCAGTGGAATCAGAAACAGAGAGAATGAAAGCGGAGCAACCTTACGATTGCTGACGAGCGTCCATATCTGGCTCAAACCTACAATCACCAACAGCGCACCGACGACATACATGAAATAGGTCTTAAACTGCTCGGGCCAGACGAGGAGCACCGTTCCGAAAGCCAGCGAGCCGACACCCACTAAGGGGAAAACGGGACGCAAGGCGGAACCGCGGTTCATGCGGCTGGAGAAATAGCCAATGAAGGCTGTGAGGCCAGAGAAGGCGAACAGTCCGCCGATAATCTGAATGAGCAGGTTGGCTGACGAGGAAGGGTCGTAAACGAGGAGGAAGCCTACGGCAATGGCGCACAGGGCGCGGAGGATGTAAGTGAATAGACGCATAATCTTTTGCTTTTTCGGCGCAAAAGTACAAAAAAGATTCGAGAAAAGATGTGTATAACCCTATAAAAAGAAGTAAAAAAAGAAAAAAACAGGCCAAAATAAAAAATTTTCTCTTTTCGCTTTTCGTTTTTCATTTATTTGTAGTACCTTTGCAGCCACAAATCAAGCGCACAAGACGTGAAAATCAAGGAAATCATCGCTGCCCTTGAGCAATTCGCGCCTCTGCCCTTGCAGGAAAGCTACGATAATGCTGGCTTGCAATGTGGACTGACAGAGACGGAGGCTTCAGGGGCATTATTGTGTTTAGACGTGACCGAAGAGGTGCTCCGAGAAGCCATCGATCTCGGTTGCAACCTCGTCATTAGCCACCACCCTCTGCTCTTCCATGGGCTGAAGCAGGTGTGTGATGCCGACCTCGTGCAACGTTCCCTGCGACTGGCGATTCAGAATGATCTCTGTATTTACTCGGCCCACACGAATCTGGACAATGCAGAGGATGGCGTGAACTTCCGTATGGCCGAGAAGCTGGGACTCATCGATGTGCAACTGCTGCATCCGAGAACGGTACAGGTGGGAGCACGACAGTTGAAGTGCGGCAGCGGTGTCATGGGCTATTTGCCTGAGGGTGAGGACTCCCTTGCCTTCCTGCAGCGAGTGAAACAGGCGTTCGGCGTTGAGGCACTGCAACACAACCAGTTGCTGGAGCGCCCCATACAGAGCGTGGTCATCTGTGGCGGAGCGGGCGATTTCATGCTCGCTGAAGCCATGAGTGCCGAGGCCGATGCCTTCCTTACTGGTGAGATGCACTATCACACATGGTTCGGCCACGAGCAGGAAATACAGATAGCAGTTCTCGGTCACTACGAGAGTGAGCAGTACACCCGCGAGATTTTCCGTGAGATTATCGAGAGAACTGCGCCCCTGCTGCCGCTCTATGACACGGAGGTGCGCACGAATCCTATTCATATCCTTTAGTTTAGGTCCTATGGGGGCTCATGAGTCTCATAGGTCCCATGAGTCCCATATGCCCTATAAGCCCCATCATTTAAAAATTATTATATTATGGCAAGAGAAAGAAAAGATCCCTCAGACCTCAGTATTGAGGACAAGCTGAAAAACCTCTATCAGCTGCAGAGCATGCTCTCTGAAATTGACAAGATCAAGACCCTGCGCGGCGAACTGCCCCTGGAAGTGCAGGATCTGGAGGACGAAATCGAAGGTCTCACTACCCGTATCGAGAAGATTCAGGAGGAGATTGCAGCCATGCAGCGCGAACTCAGCGGTCGCCGCATCACCATCCAGAACAACCTCGCAAATATCGAGCGTTACACGACGCAGCTCGATAATGTTCGTAACAATCGCGAGTACGAGAACCTCACCAAGGAAATTGAATACCTGCAGCTTGACAACCAGCTGAACGAGAAAAAGATCCGCGAGGCAAATGAAGCCATTGAGCGCAAGCAGGAGGAAATCCGTCGCTGCTCTGACAACGTTACCGAGCGCCGCACCGACCTCGATATCAAGAAGAGCGAACTCGATGAGATTATTTCCGAGACACGTGCCGAGGAAGAAAAGCTCCGCGAGCGCAGCAAGAGCCTGGAGGCCACCATCGAGCCCCGTCTGCTCTCTGCTTTCAAGCGTATCCGCAAGAACTCCCGCAATGGACTGGGTATCGTTTATGTACAGCGTGATGCCTGCGGTGGTTGCTTCAACAAGATTCCGCCTCAGCGCCAGCTGGATATCCGTATGCGTAAGAAGATCATTGTCTGTGAGTACTGTGGCCGCATTATGATTGATCCCGAACTCGCTGGCGTACAGCTTCAGAGTAAGGCTGAAGAGAAGCCCAAGCGTCGTCGTCGTAAGGCTGCGGAGAAGAAGGAGGAGAATTGAACTCCTTTTCACATTAGCAGATAACCCGTAAATACGGTATTATTAGCAATTGGCTGCGCAAAAATGCGTGGCCAATTGTCATTTTAAGGCCATTTATGAAGAAAAGTACAAGAAAATGAGGGAAAAAGGCAAAAATCTTTTAACTTTAAGCTCTGGTCTCTAACTTTTTTTGTACCTTTGCGCCCGACTTTCACACAACATAAAGTCTAACCAGTAAATTTTTATTTAATTTTTTAATTAACTCTATGTCTAACTTAACAAACATCCAGCCTCTTGAGGACTTCGATTGGGAAGGTTACGAGAAAGGCTCCGCACAGACTGAACAGAGTCTGGCACAACAGGAAGAGGCTTATGAGAAGAGCCTCACGGGTGTCAATGACCACGACGTCGTGGAAGGCACCGTCATCAGCATTAACAAGCGCGAAGTAGTAGTCAACATCGGCTACAAGAGCGACGGCATCATCCCCGTCAGCGAATTCCGCTACAACCCCGACCTCGCAGTAGGGGACACCGTTGAGGTGTACATCGAAAACCAGGAAGACAAGAAAGGTCAACTCATCCTCTCCCACAAGAAGGCTCGTGCTACCAAGAGCTGGGAGCGCGTCAACGCTGCTCTGGAGAGCGAAGAAATCATCAAGGGTTTCGTCAAGTGCCGCACGAAGGGCGGTATGATTGTCGACGTCTTCGGTATCGAGGCATTCCTGCCCGGTAGCCAGATTGACGTGAAGCCCATCCGCGACTACGACGTATTCGTTGGCAAGACGATGGAGTTCAAGGTCGTGAAGATCAATCAGGAGTATCGCAACGTCGTTGTCAGCCACAAGGCTCTCATCGAAGCCGAACTCGAAGCCCAGAAGCGCGAGATCATCTCCAAGCTGGAGAAGGGTCAGGTGCTGGAGGGTACCGTCAAGAACATCACTTCCTACGGTGTATTCATCGACCTAGGTGGTGTCGACGGTCTCGTACACATCACAGACCTCAGCTGGGGCCGCGTCAGCGATCCTCACGAGGTTGTGGAACTCGACCAGAAGCTCAACGTCGTTATCCTCGACTTCGATGAGGAGAAGAAGCGTATCGCTCTCGGTCTGAAGCAGCTCACTCCTCATCCCTGGGATGCTCTGGATGCTGAACTCAAGGTCGGTGACCACGTTAAGGGTAAGGTTGTCGTCATGGCCGACTACGGTGCATTCATCGAGATTGCTCCTGGTGTCGAAGGTCTTATCCACGTCAGCGAGATGTCCTGGAGCCAGCACCTGCGCAGCGCTCAGGATTTCATGAAGGTTGGCGACGAAGTCGAAGCTGTCATCCTGACCCTCGACCGCGAGGAGCGCAAGATGTCGCTCGGCATCAAGCAGCTGAAGGAAGATCCCTGGGAGAACATCGAACAGCGTTATCCCGTTGGCAGCAAGCACACTGCCCGCGTACGTAACTTCACCAACTTCGGTGTCTTCGTGGAGATTGAAGAAGGTGTTGATGGTCTCATCCACATCAGCGATCTCAGCTGGACTAAGAAGGTCAAGCACCCCAGCGAGTTCACCAAGATTGGCGAAGACATCGAAGTCGTTGTCCTCGAAATCGATAAGGAGAACCGTCGTCTCAGCCTGGGCCACAAGCAGCTGGAAGAGAATCCTTGGGATGTCTTCGAGACAGTATTCACTGTCGATAGCGTCCATGAGGGAACCATCACCGAACTGCTCGACCGCGGTGCAGTGATTCAGCTCGAGTATGGTGTTGAAGGCTTTGCTACTCCCAAGCACCTCGTGAAGGAAGACGGCAGCCAGGCACAGCTCGGCGAGAAGCTCTCCTTCAAGGTTATTGAATTCAACAAGGACAGCAAGCGCATCATCCTCAGCCACAGCCGCATCTATGAAGATGAGGCTCGCCGCGAGGCTCGCGAAGCTCGCAAGGCAGAGCGTGCTGCTACCAAGCGTCCCGCTAAGGCTCGCGAGGAACAGCCCGTGATCCAGAACCAGGCCGCCAGCACTACTCTTGGCGACATCGACGCTCTGGCTGCACTGAAGGCTAAGATGGAACAGGGTGACGAGTAAGTCTCCCGCGCGCGTACCTTAATATTATATAAAGAAGGTCCGCTCTGTTCATACTTTATCGATAGAGGATGTTCCCCTGGGGACATCCTCTATTGCCTTTTAGGGGATTTCCCCTGCTGTTTTCGGGCTTTTTCTTTTGTCATCTCGCAAAAAATGTGTTCCTTTGCAGCAGATAACAAAGAAAAGACCACCAAAAGGCCCTAAAACGAGGGCCAAAAGGTCTAAAGAAAACAAGAAGTTTAACCCCTAAAAACCTGAAGTAATATGAAACGTTTAATGATGTCCCTGGTCTTGATGGTGACGATAGTTGCCTCGGCCGCAGCCATGAGCTACTCCAAGGCTCGCAAGGAAGCCCTCTTCCTTTCTGATAAGATGGCCTATGAGCTCAACCTCAGCCTCTCTCAGTACGAGGCTGTCTATGAAATCAACCTCGACTATATGCTTGGACTCAACGATCGGTCTGATCTTGATGGCGTATATTGGATGCGCCGCAACGCTGACCTCCGTTACGTCCTCAGCCCCTGGCAGTGGGATCGCTACACCCAGACTGTAGACTTCTATCGTCCCATGATTTGGGTGAGCCGCCACAGCTTCTCTCTCTCCCTGCGTACTCGCTATGTCGACCACAAATTCTTCTACTACGAGCGTCCTTCCATCTACGGCAGTTATCGCGGAGGTCATAATTCCGGCCATACCAGCTACTATCAAGGCCGTGATTTCCACCGTCCCGAAACCAACGTGGGCCCCAGTCACTACGGCAGCTCGGCTCCTCAGGGTTATGGCTCCGGACGTTCTGGTGGCAAGAACCAGCCCAGCTACACTCCCAATGATCCCTCTCGTGGCGGAGGTTCCGGTAGCTATCATGGTGCTAATCCCGCAGGCAGCCAGAGCGGAAGCGTTCGTGGACGTGCATCCAGCGGAAACCCTCAATCTTCGAGCACAATAGGGCAGGGTAGTGGTTCTTCCACCCGCTCTTCTTCGACGACTTCCGGCGGCTCCACCCGCGGTTCCGGCTCTACTCAGGGTGGTGGACGTGGCGGAAGGTAGTTTCCCTAATGACTCATTATAGAGTGCCATACCTGTGCGTATGGCACTTTTTTTTGTCTCAACTGCAAAAAGTCGGGAAAAAATGAGGCGTGAATCTGATATATTTTGTATCTTTGCGCCGAAGAAAGCCATAAAAGGCTCCTTTTTGACTTGATTCATACTCTATTCTTACATATATTATTTAATTCCAAAAACAAGTAACTATCTAAACAAGAAACAGCTACGATTAATCATGTTGCAGTTGGCTTTACCACTAAGACTGGGAGGCATACGAATCGGCTTGCGGCTGCAATTCATTTATCAACCTTACTCCTTATTCTGTACTCAGCAAGCCGATGTACAGAACCTAAATCAAAAAGAAAACAAAAAGAAAACAAATTCAATGAAAAAGTTTCTACTTTCTATTTTAGCCATTTTTGCAGCTATTCCCGCTTTTGCTCAGACTTGGGAGAAGGCTACGGAAATAGCTGTGGGAGAAGTTGTAGTCCTTGCTGTGGACAACGGCTCCGTTACCAAGGAACTGTCAACCGTAACCACTTCAGGTACGACTATTGGACAGGTAGTTGATTATGAAACTACTCCTGCTGGTGTATATCCCCTGACTGTGGTTGCGGGATCTGAAGAGGGTTCAGTAGCCTTTCAGAACTCTGAAGGTGCTTATTTGGCGTGGTCATCAGGAAACTCCTTGAAGACAAGCGAAACCTTGGATGCTGCTGCATCATGGACGGTTGTTTACACTGATGGGAAATGGAATATTAACAATGCTGGAACATCAGAACGTAAGTTGCAGTACAACGCCGGTTCTCCTCGTTTTGCTTGCTATACTTCCAAACAGACACTTGTTGACCTTTGGAAGCAGGTTGAAGCAGGTGCTCTAGCTAAGCCTCTCCTTCCTGCCAGCGGCACATTCTTCGACTCCAAGTCTATAGAGATTACGGCTGCTGAGGGTGCTACCATTTACTTCACCGTCAACGGCGAGGAGCCCACGGCAGAGTCTACTGTCTATAGCGAGGCTTTCAACATCACAGAGACAACTACCGTAAAGGCTATTGCCGTGAAGGATGACCAGACTAGTGATGTAGCTGAAGCTACTTATACCCTTGGTACTACTTACTCGACATTCGCTGCTGCCAATGAGGCTGCAACCGCAGATCGCATTGTTTCTCGTTTGACTTTCACCGAGGCTCTTGTTACCTTCGTCAGCGGTCAGAATACTTATATTCAGGATGAAACAAGTGCCATGCTGATTTATGGCACCACGACCCTGAAGGCTGGTGACAAGATTACGGGTAACATCGACGGTCAGCTCTATACGTATAATGGTCTGCCCGAGGTGGCAAACCCCACTTATGACGTTGAAGTCGTATCCAGCGATAATGAAGTGACTCCCAAGCTCATCCTTGCAGATGATCTTGCTGCTCATCCCATGAATTATGTCAGCCAGTATGTGGCTATCAGGAATGCAGTTTTCGAGGCTGATGCCGAGGGCAACGCCAAGGCCAACTACAACTTCACAGCTGCTGGCGCAAGCCTTGTGCTCCGCAATAATTTCCAAGTTGATCTCTCAATCTCTGCAAGTTCTGCTTATGCAGTGGCTGGCCTGGTTACGATCTTCAAGGATGCCGTTCAGCTTTATCCAATAGCAAGCGAAGATATTGAAGAGCTGATATACACGACTTCAAACCTTGACTTCGAGGCTTCAGAGCCCATTGCCGATGGTATCTGTACTTACGCTAAGGATATGACTGCGAACGGTACTGTTCATTTTGGCGCACAGCCTGTGGATGGTTGGAATGTTCTCAATGAAACAGACAATATCTACGAAGGCTCAGACCGTGGTGCCCTCGACCAAAAGGCAGGTGGCGTCTTCGCTTATGGTTCTGATGCTTGGCTGGGTGGTAAGGACTTTAAGGCTCCTGCCGCTGCTCCCGAAGGCTCTTCCAGTACCAAAGCTCTTGGCTTGGTTTCTGTATGGGGCGGTAATAACGCTATTATCCAATACACTCAGGATGTTGTCCTTGAAGAAGGCAGCTACGAACTGGAGGTTGTCTTGATAAATACCGCAGGTACTAATGCCTTGACGAAGAACCTCATCGGCTTCATCGCTGAAGATGATACAGAATATCTGGCCAAGACAACAAAGTATCCTGTTGGTGAATGGACAACAGAGACGGTCTCTTTCACCTTAGATAAGAAGACGTTCGGAAAGCTCTCTTTGGGCCTTCAGAACGGTTCCGGTTCTGGTGCTGCTCCCCACCTCTTTATCGATTGCATATCCATCAAGACGATAGCTCCGACTGTCGCTCTGCACAAGGAACTCGCAGATCTTCTCGTAGATGCACAAGCAACAGTAGAGGCTAAGGCCAACGTGGGCGACGAGCTTTTCCAGAAGCCAGAAGCCGCCTATGATGCATTTGCCGAAGTTGTTGTAGCCCAGCAGCTTGTTTCTGAGAATGAAGAGGCTACGGCCGAGGAACTGCAGGCTGCTATCGACGCCCTGAAGGAGGCTGTGGCTACTTATGCTGCTGCCGTGAATGCTCCTGATGCAGAAAAAGAATACTCTCTCCAGCTGAAGGATGGCGGAATGTATATGTCTCTCAACGAGGGTACAAACTTGTCCGCAGATCCCGCTCCTCTGAAGTTTGTTGCCGTTGAAGGAGGCTATGCCATCACCGATGGTAACGAGTATGTCGCATGTACAGGCACAGGAAGCAATGTTTGGAGTATGGGTGTTGCTACCGAGCCTTATGCTTGGGTCGTCACCCTTCAGGATGGATACTACCACATCGCCAAGGCCAGCAATACGGCACAGCACATCGGTGTCGATAACACGGGTGCAGGTTCCGCTTGCTATGCAGACAAGGGTGTGAGTGACAAGTCCCTCTGGACGATTGCACCGTACGTGAAGGTAGAACCCGTAGATGTGACAGACCTCATCAAGAACCCCGCATATCTGGAGAATGGTTATGATGGCTGGACTTACAGCGAGAATGGCTTCAAGGTCCGTGAGTATGAGGCTCCCATGAACCTCATCACCTACAACGGCAACGCTGCCTTCGAGGTCTCGCAGACCATTGAGAATGTTCCCGCAGGTCTCTATAAGCTCATCGTCAACGCCTTCTACCGTGCTGGTAGCTTAGACGACGAGAAAGCTAAGATTGCTGCTGGTACAGAGCTTGAGAAGGAGCTGACCATGTATGCAGCTGTTGGCGACGACACATATTCCCACAAGGTCATGAACCTCTCCGAGGGCGCTACCGACGTGGCTTATGGCGAAGGCACCACGACGCTGGACAACGGCAAGTTCGTGCCCAACAGCGCTGCTGAATCCCGTGCATGGTATATCGCTGGCGAGTACACCAACGAGGTGCTCTTCAACGTCTTTGAGGACGGTAGCGTGACTATCGGTCTTTCGAAGAATGTGGGTCTTCCCAGTGACTACTGCCCCATCGGCGCATGGCAGCTCTATCGTCTCGGCGACGCTGATGCAGAGAAAGCTAAGCCCGACGTGGTTCCTGTGGATCCTGTACAGCAGGCTTACGAGGATGCTCTCGCAGCAGTCGAAGACGGTGGCAACTACCGTATCTTCACCGAGGTGGAGGGCCAGAAGTACTATGTGACCGTAGATGGTTCTTTGACAAGTGTCGCTGATGATGGTGGCATCTTCACCATCACCAAGGTGACGGGCGGCAGCTACAAGGAATATGGCTACAAGATTGACAGCGGCTCGAAGCGTTTCACCAATCCTCCGCTTAAGGATAATGTGGCTGACCTGACAAAAGGCGTTTTCGCCACCACCACTGGTGACCGCAACGACTGGGAAGCTCAGGTGCTCTTCCTGAGTGAAGGCCTGTTTGCTATCCGTTCTTGCAATGTGCCCGATGGCACCAGCAGCTGGAATGATGCTGGCAGAACTTACTGGACTTATGTCGTTGAAGAGGCTCCCACTCCTCAGTACACCTACGACCTCACTTACGCTTGGCAACTGGAGGCTGTCGTTCCCATTGAGGTCACCTATGCTCTCAAAGAGGCTGATGGCACGGAAGTAACCTCTGTGACCAAGAAGCAGGTAGCCAATAGTGCTATCAGCGTTCCTGCTGACCTGACTTCGCACTTCGCTTACACCTATTCCATAGAAGGAACCGTTGGTGACGCAGACTGCACGATTACGGTCGTACGCACCTTCAAACCAGGTGTTGTTCACGCTTTGGCAGACCTGAGCAACAGCAAGGCCTACACCATCCGTTGCGACCGCGGCGCCCTCCTCACCACGAATGACTATCTGGCTTCTACAGCCCACGGCAGCCTGACTCAGGCTGAGGCCGCCAACTTCGCTGTCATCAGCTACGAAGACCACTATTATCTCTATAGTGTGGCCGACAATAAGTTCGTGACGAATAGCGGCGCTTTGTCTGACGAGCTTGTGAGTGGCGTCGAGGATGCCATCATCCTGGAAGCCAAGACGGATCCTTACTTCTTGTCGTACTTCATCATCAATGGTGCGAAAAATGGTCTCAACACGAATGGTAACGATCCTTATGGCTATGTCATCAATACATGGATGACTGCTGATGCAGGTAACCAGTACTACTTGATTGAAGCAGCAGACTTCGATGCAACCGAGGCTCTTGCTATCCTCGAGGAAGCATTCCATCCCGAGTATGCAATCTCCATTGCTGTGATCGAGAATGGAACGGTTCAGGCAGACAAGACTAAGGCCAAGGAAGGCGAGACCGTGACCCTGACGATTACTCCTGCCGAGGGCTACATTCTCGACGCTGTGACCGTTATGGCTGGCGAAGAGCCCATCACAGTTACAGACAACACCTTCGTGATGCCTGCTGGAGACGTGACCATTTCCGCTACCTTCGTCCTGCCCGACAGCATCAGCGCACTCGCAGCTGAGGGCAAGGCCGAGATCTTTGACCTCAATGGCCGCAAGGTCAGCAAGGTGCTGCGTGGTGGCATCTATATCATCAACGGCAAGCGCGTAGCTGTCAAGTAAACAAGTCCTCCTTTGCTGCAACGTCGTTGCAGTTGAGATAATCCTGAGCGGGACGGCCTTTCGTGGTCGCCCCGCTTTCTATTTTCTGCGAAAAAGCGGCAAATAAGGAACTTCATGCAAAATAATAGGGTAATCTTAGTACACGGAAGAGAAAAAATAGCTAACTTTGCACCTGAAATCCTAATTAAGACGATTAACTGTCATGAAGAAACTATTTTTTTTCTGCCTTCTGTTCGCAGGCTGTATGGCTCTGCGGGCTGCAGGTTTCCCGCAAGTGAGCACTGATACAGAGGAATATTGGTACTATCTGAAATTCACCCAAGGCACCTTTGTGGTGACTTCAGAGGCCGAAGGCACGGTCTGTAAGGCTTATATCCCGGCAGGGCGCAGCACCCAGCTGTGGAAAGTGGAAGGTACGGCTGCTCAGGGCTACACGTTCACGAACAAACAGGGCCTGAGCCTCTACCTCTCTGGCACCGCTCAGGGTTCTGAAGTGCGTGCCTCGCTCAATCCTGCTTCCATGCAGAAGTTCAAGATTGTTGCCCGTGGTTCCAACTACATCATCACTCCCTTCTCCAATACCAATCAGGCGTTTAACATCTGGGGAGGAATGAGCCTGCACAACGACATCAAGCTCTACGATTCCAACGACGCCAATGCTCCCATGATCTTCCTGGCGGAGGACGAGGTGAATCTGACTGGTGGCGATGTGAGTGTCGTTCCTTATCCCAACTCCGTGAAGATGGGAGAGGGCGTTTATGACCTCCATCAGCTCAAAGGCATCGAGGTAGGTTCTGAGTCCGTTGCCGTTCCTTCGGGCTTCCCGCAGGAGGTTGCTTCACCGCTATTACTACTCGCCAACCGCCTGAAGGAAGACCTGGCTCGCACCGCTGCTATCGATGTGTATATCAAAACCGATGAGACAGCAGAGTGGGTGGGCTGTGCAATGGTTGTCGATGAGGCACTTGGCGAGGAAGCTTATCGCCTCTCGATAACTGCCGATGGCATCATGCTGAAGGCTTCAGACTACGGCGGCTTCTTCAATGGCCTTCAGACCCTTCGTCAGTTGATGCCCGCCGCCATCTACGGCAACGAGGCTAAGCCTGATGCAGCTTGGACGATTCCGTGTCTTGAAATCGAGGACGCGCCCATCCTGCATCATCGCGGCTACCATTTTGACATCAGCCGCCATTTCTTCGATAAAGAAGAGGTGAAGAAACTGCTCGATATGGCTTCGGTCTATAAGCTCAACCGCTTCCACTGGCATCTCACCGACGACCAGGGTTGGCGCGTGGAGATTCCTGAATATCCGCGTCTGACCACTGTCGGTGCTGTCCGCAGTTCTTCGCTCACGGTCTATGACCCCAGCGGTGGCAACAGGTTCTTCGACGACACGGAATATGGTCACGGCTGCTTCTACACCCTCGACGACTTGCGCGAAATCGTGGCCTACGCCGCCGAACGCAATATCCAGATTATTCCTGAAATAGATATGCCAGGCCACATGACGGCTGCCCTCGTCGCCTATCCGGAGTTCGGTTGCGAACCGTATAAGAGGATTGAGGTGATGTGCGAGGGAGGCGTCAGCCGCGACATCCTGAATATCGGCCGCGACGAGACCATTGACTTCCTTAAGTGTATCCTTGGCCACATTGCTGAGGTCTTCCCCTACGAATATATACACATCGGCGGCGACGAGTGCCCCACCAACGCTTGGCAGAAGAATGACGACTGCGCCCGTCGTATTCAGGAAGAGGGACTCGGCAGCGTCAACGATCTCCAGCCTTGGCTCGTAGAGACGCTCGGTAGCTTCCTGCGCGATAAGTACGGCAAGACCGTGGTCGTATGGGACGAACTGCTGAACCATTGGAACAAGGACTACACCGTCCGGCCCGTCTTTATGGCTTGGCACGGAGCCGACTACGCCAAGCAGGCAGCACAACGAGGCTACAACAGTATCCTCGTTCCCACGCGCCCCCTCTACTTTGACCTTCTGCAAGTTTCGCCAGACCAGCTCGAAGTCAACTGTCCTTACATGGGAGGTTATGGCGACGGCAGTGTCAACACGGTGGAATCGGTGTATACTTTCGACCCTCTTGCCAATGTCGATGGCCTCAAGGACTACATTCTTGGTGCACAAGCCAACCTCTGGACAGAGAGCTGCACTTCCCTGCGGGAGGCCGAATATCAGTACTACCCGCGTCTGTTGGCCCTAAGTGAAATAGTCTGGCTGCAGAAAGACAAAAAGGATTTCATCAGCTTCTACAGCCGCCTGCAGCGTCAGGCTTCCGTCCTTCAGGCCAAGAATATCACCTATGCACCCCACTTCTTCGAACCCGTGGAACAGTCGCCCGTTGAGTCCGCTTTGGCTGAGGCGGCCAACATCCTCGAGCAGAGTCATCCCGGCGAAGTGGGCTATCCGCAGGTGGCTGAGGCGACAGCCTTGAAGCAGGCCTACGAAGCCTGTCTGGCAGCTCCAGAGAGTCCGGCACCTCTTCAGGCGCTTCAAGATCAGCTGGTTACTTATAAGACTGCACCCATCGTCCTCCCGCAGGCCGGACAGCTCTATCAGGTCGTCAGCGCTTCCACCTACTTCCGCAACCGCTTCGACGGCTCCACGCTCTATCCGCAGGGCACCTCGCTCGCCATTCACTACACGCCGCAGGTCCTGCCCGAGGAACTATGGCAGTTCGTTCCGCAGGAAGACGGTAGCTACCAGATGGTTAGCGTAGCGACAGGCAACGCCCTCACGTTCCCAAAGAGTGCCAATGGCACCATCAAGGTCAACAAGCCCACCGGCAGCGACATCGTCATTCGCCAGGCCACCAAGCCTGCGAACGATATCTCTTATATTCCCGGCGTCGTGAACATCAAGAGCGGTCGCTACAACCTCTACGCCAAGCTCGCAGGCAGCGACATTACGTTGGTATCTGCCACAGACTCTACACTCTGTTATCCAGGCACTTGGCGCATTGTTGCCGTCACCGACTTCGCTTCATGGCTCGATCAACTGGTGGCCCGGGCAGAGCAGATTGTCGGCGAAGCCAGAAGTGAAGTGGGACAGCCTACTCCGGAGGCACTTCAGTTCCTGCGTGCAGACCTCATCGCTCCTGCAAGCGAACTCCTGGCTCAGGGCAAGGTCAGTCAGGAGGACTACTTCCGCTTCTATGCCCTCTATGAGCAGTACCTCGCAATGCCCACCCTGACGGTTGCCGACCTCGTCGACCCCTCCGTCTATTACCTCATCCGCAATATCTCGTTCTCCTCCTATTATGCTGCTGCAGATGCAGCCAATGGGCAGGTTGTTCCCAAGGAACTGGCTGATGAAGATTCCTTTAAGTGGTTCATCATCAAGGACTCTGATGGCACCGTACGTATCTATAATAAGGAGACCGCTTCTGCTGCTTTCGTCGAGAAGAGTGGCTCTGGGCAGGCCGTTCTCCTTGGCCAGAACTATTCATGGACATTGAAGGAGGTGAAGACAGAGAGTGGTTACACGGGCGTGGGAGTCCTCGATGCATCCGGCTCCAATAGTTGGTACACCCGTCCCTCTTCCTACGACAACATCGTTCTCAAGACCAGCAAGTGGGATGCCTGCATTTGGGAGCTTATCCCGACCGACGAGGAAGTGCAGCTGCCCGACGGCATTGCCGGCACCTCTGCCGACAGCCCCTCCGTCATCTACGACCTCAGCGGACGCAAGGTTGCTACGGTTCGTCATCCCGGTGTTTACATCATCAATGGTAAATTAGAAGTAATTCAATAAATAAAACACAATCACTATGAGACAGATTGAATGTATCGGTATTCTCACCTCCGGCGGCGATTCGCCCGGAATGAATGCAGCCATCCGCGCCGTGACGCGCGCAGGCATTGCCAATGGCTTCAAAGTTAAAGGCATCTATCGAGGCTACGAAGGCCTCATCCATAAGGAAATCAAGGAGTTTACGACCGAGAGCGTTTCGGGTATCATCGGTCGTGGAGGCACCATCCTCAAGACCGCCCGCTCCAAGGACTTCATGACCGAGGAAGGACGCAAGCGTGCCTACGATAATATGGTAGAAGCCGGAATCGATGCCCTCGTCATTATTGGAGGCAATGGTTCGCTGACCGGCGCCCGCCTCTTCGCTGCTGAGTACGACGTGCCCTGTATTGGTCTTCCCGGCACTATTGACAACGACCTTAACGGAACAGACCTCACCATTGGCTACGACACTTCGCTGAACACCATCATGGGGTGTGTCGATAAGATTCGTGATACCGCCAACTCCCACGAGCGCATTTTCTTCGTGGAGGTGATGGGACGTGATGCCGGCTTCCTTGCTCAGAATTCAGCCATTGCAGCAGGCGCCGAGGCTGCGATCATACCCGAAGAGCAGACCGAAGTCGACCAGCTCGCACAATTCATCGGGCGGGGAATCCGCAAGTCGAAGTCCAGCTCCATCGTCATCGTCAGCGAGAGTCCCAAGTGCGGCGCTATGTACTACGCAGAACGTGTGCGCAACGAGTATCCGCAGTTTGATGTCCGCGTCTCCATCCTCGGGCATCTGCAGCGCGGTGGTTCGCCCTCTGCCCAGGACCGCATCCTTGCCTCCCGCCTCGGAGTAGGAGCCATCAACGCCCTGCTCGACGGCCAGCGCAACGTGATGGTCGGTATCAAGAACGACGAAGTCGTCTACGTTCCCTTCTCTAGCGCAGTCAAGTCCGACAAGCCCCTCAAGCGCGAACTCATCACCGCCCTTGAGGTTCTCAGCCTATAACAAGACATCAGGCGGCCTGCGTATATACGTAAGGAATTTATGTATATACGTGGAGCCGCTTATGTATATACGTCTTCGCTTTTACGTATATACATCTCTGCTTTTACGTATATACATCTCCGCCTTTACGTATATACATTGACTTTAACTAGAATAGGTACACACTTTGTTACCTATATTTACTATTGTTGTGCACACTTGTCTGTTTCTCTTCCTGAGGCAGTGCACAATCTCCTCAGATGCTTCCTGTGCAGCTGCACAGTCGA